>Ga0163153_10004085_pt1 | contig 18709 bp, 15 predicted proteins | sample OliLakLV19MP6IB1_FD_148629 | JGI IMG/M metagenome (GOLD analysis project Ga0163153, IMG submission 148629) | Freshwater microbial mat bacterial communities from Lake Vanda, McMurdo Dry Valleys, Antarctica - Oligotrophic Lake LV.19.MP6.IB-1 | ecosystem: Environmental > Aquatic > Freshwater >... | reverse complement strand
GGGTTGGGGCCGGTCCGGGGCTCGATGTCGTGTTGTCCATGGTTAGACCTTAAACATAATGGCGACGGCGACGCCACCTTCTTTGCGGTTTCGGATTTCCAGGCTGCCGCCGTGAAGCTCCACGATTTTCTTGGTGACGGTGAGGCCGAGGCCGGTGCCTTTGCCGGTGGCCTTGGTGGTGAAGAAGGGATCGAAGATGTGGCGGAGCTTGTCTTCCGGGATGCCGCTGCCGGTGTCGAACACCTCGGCGATGACCACCGTTTCGCCCTCGCGAATCCGGTCCGCCTCGCGGCTCCCGTCGTCGTGCTCCACCTGGCCAAGCACGCGGCTGCTGGTGCGGACGGTGATGGTGCCGCCCTCCGGCGTGGCGTGGATGGCGTTGGTGAGGATGTTGACGAAGACCTGCTTGATCTTGTTCCGATCAATCCAGACAGACGGCAGGCCGACGGCGAGTTCGCGCACAAGCTTGAGGCCGGCTTCGTTGAGCGAATGGCGGACGAGCCCGATGGATTGATCGAGAATCGAGCTGAGATCCTCCGCGTGCGTGTTGAGCGCGTGCGGCACCGAGAAATCCAGGAGGCCCATGATGATGCCGTCCGCGCGCTTGATGGCGTCCGTCATGTCCGAGAGGATCAGCGAGACGTTTTCGTCGGAGGATTTAAGGTTCTGCGCGAGATAATCCGTGCCCATGCGGAGAATGCCGAGCGGGTTCTTCACCTCATGCGCGATGCCGGCGGCGAGCCGGCCGATGGACTGCATCTTCTCTGCCTGGATGAGCTGGAACTGGGCGGACTTCAAATCCTCGTGGGAGCTTTGCAGTTCGGACAACATGCGCTGGAGCTCGTTCTTGTTTCGCGCCAGCTCCTCGTTCGCCTCGCGAATCGCCACCTCGGACAATTTGCTCTCGGTGATGTCGCGGCTGATGCCGACCAGCCCGGTGACCTTGCCGTCGTTGTTGCGGATCGGAACCTTCGTCGCGGAGAGCCAGCGCTTGTTGCCGAACCGATCCTCGACCAGCTCCTCGCGGTTGAGCAGCGCGAAGCCGGACTGGATGACACGGTCATCATCGTGGGCGAATCTCGCGACCATCTCCGGCGGGAAGAAGTCGGTGACGTGCTTGCCACGGACCTCGCTCTCTGCGTCCGCGCCGAGCCAGCGGCGGTGCGCCATGTTGTCGAGCAGGTAACGGCCTTCCGTGTCCTTGACGTAGATGTAGTCCGGCAGGTTGTCGATGAGCGAGCGGAGCAGGCTGCGCTCGGCGTCGAGTCGTTCCTCGATGCGCTTGATCTCGGTGATGTCGCGGCTGATGCCGAAGTTTCCGATGATTTTCCCCTGACGGTTCTTGAGCGGAAGCTTCGTGGTGAGCGCCCAGGTCACGCCGCCGTCCGAGAGCACTTCGCGTTCGACTTTGCCCAGGACGGGCTGGCCCGTCTCCATGACGCGCGCTTCGTCCATGCGCGCGCTCTCGGCGTGTTCAGCGGAGAAGAAGTCACGGTCCGTCTTGCCCATCGCCTCCCGCGGATGCGAGATGTTGAACTGCCGGGCGACGGCCATGCTGATGCGCGTGAAGCGGCTCTGGTCGTCCTTGAAGTAGATGCGGTCGGGAAGATTATCCAGCAGCGCATGGAGCAGGTCGCGCTCATGGGCGAGGGCTTCCTCGGCGCGCTTGCGCTCGATGGCGTAACGCATGGCGTGGACGAGCAGCCGCGTGTCCACGTACGCCTTCACCAGATAATCCTGCGCGCCTTCCTGCACGGTCTCGATGGCGTGCTTCTCGTCGTCGAGGCCGCTCATCACGATGATGGGAACCTCGGGCGCGGCGGCATGGGCGCGCTTGAAGGTCTCGGCCATCGGGCTGTCCGGCAGGGAAAGATCGAGCAGCACGAGATCAATGCCGCCCAGGGCGAGACGCGCGAGTCCGGCGTTGAGAGAGGTGACGTGCTCCACTTCGAACGAGGCTCCAGCGGGGTCAGCGAGGTATTCGCGCATGAGACGCGCGTCGCCCTGGTTATCCTCGATGAGGAGCACCTTGCGTTTCGCGTTGGATCTGGACGCTTTCACTTCGGGCCTGGGCGAAAGTCTGGGACGTCCCGGGGGAAATTCAACTGGGAACTTTTTGAAGAGACAAAGCGGGCAGGGGAGCAGGTGGGAAAGTGAGAGAGGGAGAAAGAAGCTTTCGTCTTTCGCTCACCCGCTCACTTTCTCACCTGCCCACTTTCTCTCTTTCTCCTCTGCTCCTCTGCTCCTCTGCTCCTCTGCTCCTCTGCTCCTTCTCCCGCTTTCGCGCCTGCTCACCGGCTCGTGCCGCGCATGTGGCGGACGTCAACCGCGTGCATACCGGCGGAGCGGATGGCGGTCATGCCGAGGTCCGTGTCTTCGTAGGCGCGGCAGAACTTCGGATCAATGCCGATGCGGCGGGCGGCTTCGAGGAAGATGTCCGGCGCGGGCTTCTGCTTCACCACGTCTTCGCTGGTGACGACGGCGTCGAAGTACTCGCGGATGCCGAGATGGATGAGCACCTTCTCAATGATCTGCTTGGTGCCGCCGGAAGCCACCGCCATCGGGAGCTTGCCATGATGCTCGCGCGCGACGTTTACGACCTCGTGGATCGGGCCGACCTGGTGCATGAGGTCGAGGTAGGCGAGCTCCTTTTCCTTGGCCACGGCAATGGCGTCGATTTCCAGGCGCTGCTCCTCGCGCAGCATCTGGAGGATGTCGCGGGACGGCACGCCGCCGAGCGAATAAAAACGATCCTCTGGAAAGTGGATGCCGTGGCGCGACGTGATCTCGCTCCACGCGCGCCAGTGCAGCGGCATGGTGTCGGCGAGGGTTCCGTCGCAGTCAAAAATGATTCCTTTGATGGTCATGGCGAAAGTCAGTCGATGTTCAGTGGAACGATATTCGGAGGAAGTGAACGGAGGCTTGAGAAGGGATTTACAACGTGGAGGGAACGGCGCGGGATTATGCGTTGAGCGCCTTGAGCTTTCCTTCCAGCTCGTTGTTCATGAGTGGCACGATGAGCGGGTCCAGATCGCCTTCGATGAAGTTGGAGAGATTGTAGAGCGTGACTTCCACGCGGTGATCGGTCACGCGGTTCTGGGGAAAGTTGTAGGTGCGGATCTTCTCGCTGCGGTCGCCGGTGCCGACCTGGTCCTTGCGCACCGCAGCGTAGCGGGCGTTCTCCTCGGCGACCTTGCGTTCCAGCAGGCGCGAGCGGAGAACGGTCATGGCCGTGGCCCGGTTCTTCTGCTGGGAACGTTCGTCCGCGCAACGCACGATCAGGCCGGTCGGCTTGTGAATGATCTGCACCGCAGAATCCGTGGTGTTCACGCCCTGGCCGCCTTTGCCGGAGGCGCGGCAGCAGTTGATCTCGATCTCGTCAGGCTTGATCTCGATGTCCACTTCCTCGGCCTCGGGCAGCACGGCCACCGTGGCGGTGCTGGTGTGAACGCGGCCCTGCGCCTCGGTGGCGGGCACGCGCTGGACGCGATGAACGCCGCTCTCGTGCTTGAGCCTTTTGTAAACGTCGCTGCCCGTGACGGTGAAGATGATTTCCTTGAAGCCGCCGAGATCGGACGGGCTGGAATCGAGCGCCTCGACCTTCCAGCCTTTCGTCTCGGCGTAGCGGGAATACATGCGGAACAGGTCGGCCCCGAACAGCGCGGATTCGGAACCGCCGGCTCCGGCGCGGATTTCCACGATGGTGTTGCGCGAGTCGGTGAGGTCAGGCGGGATGACGCCGCGCTGCACTTCGAGCGTGAGACGTTTCTCCTCTTCCTCCAGCCGCGCGACTTCTTCCTTGGCCATCTCGGCCAGCTCGGACCCGGGCAGCTCGCCCTTGAGCAGCGCGCGGTTTTCTTCGAGGTCCGCCAGCATCTTGAGATATTCCGCGCCGGTCGCGACGAGTTCCTTGAGATGCGAATATTCCTTCGAGAGCTCCTGTGCGCGCCGGTTGTTGTCGAAGACGTCCGGGTCGCTGAGCTGGGCTTCAACTTCAGCGAGGCGCTTCAAAAACTTGTCGATGAAAGGGCGCAGGTCCATCAGGTGCGTAACAAAGGGAGGGGCGGCCAACGGGAAAAAAGAATCCGCCCGCAAGGTGGAAACCAGTGCGGGCGGATGAGCGGAAAGGAGCTAGGCCTTCTTCTTCTTGGAAGCGGCGGCAGCGGCGACAGCAGCCTGTGCGGCCTGCGTCTTCGCCAGGCGCTGCTGGAATTTGTCCACGCGTCCGGCGGTGTCGATGAACTTCTGCTGGCCGGTGTAAAACGGATGGCAGGCGTTGCAGATGCCCAGAATGGTCGTCGGTTTGGTCGAGCGGGTCTTGATTACATTGCCGCAGGCGCAACGGATTTCCGCTTCGTTATACTTCGGATGCAAGTCAGCTTTCATATCAAAAGAGGGGAGAAGGTATCAGTGGAGACCGCTTTGACAAGAGCTATTTTCGCGACGTGCAGACGAAGAAAAATCTGATTAAAAGCGGGTGAGGCAGCAAGATAACGGTCCTCAGTTGGTCCGCGTGGAACGCGCGACCCGTCCGCCGCTCTGCGTGCGCCAGCCATTCACTATGCTGTTCAAGCACGTCGGTGCCGAAGCTCGGCGGCAAGTTGCCGTCGAGAACGGGCGGGTCGCCCGTTCCACCCAGAATCTCCCGCACCGTTCAGGCTCTTGCCCTCGCCCCCTGTTAATCACACCCACAAGGCTGGCCGACCGCATTGGGAGATTGCGTTTGGCGGGCGGGCGACCCTAACTTTCGCCGCCGGAGCGACGGAGTTGCCCGGCAGTTTCATGATGAACAGCCCTATTGATCAATCCACCGCCGCGCTGATTCATTGCGACCCCAAGATGGGTTCGCTGCGGATTGCCGCGTTGACGCTGCTCGACCGGTTGGTGGTGGCATTGTACCGGGCAGGCTGCGCGCCGATTCGTGTGGTTTGCCTTGGCGAACTGCCATCGCTGCAACGAAGCAAGGCGCTGGGGATTTCAGTGGAAGTAATCTCGGCGGGTCCCGTGACGGGCGGACCGGTCGTGCTTGCCGATTGCCGGATGCTCGTGCATCCGGCCGATGTGCGCGCGGTCATCCGGCAACGCGGACGCCTGGTCGATGCGGCGGGCGAACCGCTCCCTCTCGGCTTGGTGAAAGGAGTGGAACGATTTGCGGCGGGCGACGTCGAGGACGCCTTGAAAACTTTGACTCCCGTTCGAGCGGCGGGCGTGGCGGGCCGCGTGCAGAATCGTGAATCGGCGGCTCAGATGGAACGACGGCTCTGGGCTTCGCTCGGAAGCTCCAGCGACGGCGTGGTGGACACTTGCTTTAATCGTCCGCTCGGACGTTTCCTCTCGAAGGTTCTCATCCATACTCCCGTGACTCCGAACCAGGTGACGGTGGTCTCGGCGTCGATTGGCCTGGTGAGCGCGTGGTTCTTCGCGCAGGGAAATTATGCGGCTGGAATCATCGGCGCGATCCTGCTCCAGCTCTCGGCGCTGGTGGATTGCGTGGATGGCGACATCGCGCGCGTGGTCTTCAAGGAGTCGCCCATCGGCAAGTGGCTGGATCTCGGGCTGGATCAAGTGGTCCACGTCGCGGTCTTCGCCACGCTGGCGGTCGGGCTTTCCCGTGCGGGCTCAGATGCCACCGTGATGTGGCTGGGGATCAGCGCGGTGGTGGGCGCAGTGATTTCGTTTCCAGTCGTCGTGCGGGCGCGCCGGCTTTCCGGCAAAGATTTGGACACGAAGCTGGAGAAGTTTATCGACGCGGCCTCCACGCGGGATTTCACGGCGCTGATCGTGTTCCTTGCGGTCATTGGCCATCTCGAATGGTTCCTGTGGCTGACCGGAATCACGGTCCACATCTTCTGGATCACGGCGCTGATCATGCAATTGCCGAAGCGGGCACCGGCGGGTTCCGCCAGGAATTCCGGCTCATGAAGAAGGGCGTGAAGACGGCTGTCCGCGCCATCTTGCTCGTGCTGGGGCTGGCGCTGTTCGGCTGGTTCGTGCAACGCGCCGGGCCGGGAGAAATCTGGCGGACCTGCACGAAGCTCGGCTGGTACGCGCCGCTCACGCTCGTCCCATTTGGAATCGTTTACATCGCGGACACGATGGGCTGGCGGTTTGCCTTTGTGGCGCGGGCGTTGAAGGGGATTGGCTTCTGGACGCTTTATCGCGTGCGCTGGTGCGGTGAAGCGGTGAACAACGTCGTGCCGTCGGCTTACGTCGGCGGCGAGGCGGTGAAAGTCTATCTGCTCCACAAGCGCGGAGCCGACTCGGGAGAGGCCGCAGCGAGCGTCATCATCGGGCGTTCGCTGCAGACGTTGACCCAGGTGATCTTCATCGCGCTGGGTTCGGCGGCATTTCTTACGCTCGCCCCGGCGGACTCCGGCGTGCGGAAAGGATTGATGCTCGCGCTCGCCGGAAGCATCGCTGCGGTGGGCGCGCTCTTCTGGCTGCAAAGCCGGGGCATGTTCACGGTGCTCTTCAAGCTCCTCGACCGGTTCGGAATCCGCCTGGCCATGCTGGAGTCGCGCCGGGCCAGCTTGAAAAAGATCGACGACCGGGTGGTGAAGTTTTATCGCTGCGAACGGAGCCGCGTCGTTGCCAGCGCGTCGGCGTATCTGTGCGGCTGGCTACTGGACACGCTGGATATTTTTCTCGTGGCGTGGCTTGTCGGGACGCCGATCAGTTGGACCCAGGCGCTGGCCATTGAAGCGTTCGTGGGCGTGGCCAAGATACTCGGCCTCTTCGTCCCGGGCGCCATCGGCGTGCAGGAATCCGGGATCGCGCTGGTCTGCCGGGCGGCGGGCTTGTCGGACGCGTTTGGCCTGTCGTACGCCATTATCCGGCGCGGGCGCGAGGTGGTTTATTCTTCCATTGGCTGGCTGCTTCTTTACGTTGAGGAAGCTTCGTTGAAAGGGATTTCCGGCAGGATTTCTGCCCGGACCCACACTGAACTATGAGAGCATTCATCTACGCCGCCGGACGCGCGACTCGACTCGGTCCCGACTACGCGCGCCGTCCCAAAATCCTGATCGAACTGGGCGGACGTTCCCTGCTCGAGTGGCATGTGATGCGGCTGCGCGAAGTGGGCGTCACGGAGCTCACGTTGATCACCGGCCACGAACGCGCGCAGATCGCGGCGGAGCTGCCGAAGCTGGCGCAGACGCACGGCCTGGCGATCAGCGAGATTCACAACGTGAACTTCACGGAAGGCAGCGTGCTGAGCTTTGAAGTTTCCCTGGCGTCCGTCCTCGCGGGAAACGATTCCGTGCTGCTGATGGACGGCGATGTGTTGTATCCGGCGGAGATGCTGCGCCGCTTGATCGCGTCTCCGCACGACTCCGTGCTGCTGGTGGACCGGGGCTATTCCACGGAGGACGATGATCCGGTGCTCGTGCCGATGCGCGACGGGCGTCCGTTCGACTTCGTGAAGCGCTGGCAGGGTGAAGCGGAGCAGATCGGGGAATCCATCGGCTTCTTCAAAGTGTCTCCCGCAGACCTGCAACTCATCGCAAAGGAAACTCGCCGACGGTCGGTCGGCGAAGGCCGGCTGGATTCTTATGACGATGTGTTGCGCGTGCTGATCAAGGCGGGGCACTTCGCATGTGAAGATGTCACGGGCCTGCCGTGGACCGAAATCGATTTCCCCAAGGACGTCGATTACGCGCGCCGCGAGATTTTGCCGGCGCTCGCCGGATCGCCCATCAGCGACCGCTGATTTGGGTTGAACGCGTGAAGCGAAGCGCTGGCAGAAACAGGCCGCAACTTTTCAACGTGACCGCAAAACACTCTTGCTCACCGCAAACCCCTGTGCCGGGAGCCTCATTGCGGAGAAGTTGTCGGTCCTCGTCCCGAATCCCAACGGGATTCCGTCACGTAGCCCAGGGTTGCTCGGCACGAGCTATCCTGGGAAAGCTCCTTAAAATTTTCTTCAACCCCAACGGGGTTGCGTCTGTATTTTTGAAAGGAGTGCTGCAACCCCGTTGGGGTTGGAAAGCTCTGGTGGGGCGGACCCAGGGTAGCTCGTTCCCCTCAACCTTGGGCTGGAGGCTGGAATCCCGTTGGGATTCTCGAAAGAACGGCGCTGGATTTGCACACATCGTCTCGTGAGCGAATTCATTCAGAAGATTGAGGAGACGATGGTCAGCCGCCGGCTGATTGGCCGAGGCCGGCCATTGCTCGTCGCGGTTTCGGGAGGGGTCGATTCGATGGTGCTGCTCCATGTGCTGAGCGCGCTCGCATCGCGTCATCGCTGGAAGCTGACGGTCGCGCATTTCAATCATCGCCTGCGTGGACGCAGCAGCGATGCGGACGAGAAATTTGTGCGGGCGGCGGCGGAGAAACTGGGCTTGCCGTTCGTCAGCGACTCGGCGGAAGTGAAGCGGGTGGCGAAGAAGGCGGGGGTTTCCATCGAGATGGCGGCGCGACGTTGTCGGCACGAGTTTTTTGCACGCGTCGCGAAGGAGTTGGGGATTCAGCAGGTCGCGCTGGCTCATCATGCGGACGATCAGGTGGAACTTTTTTTTCTGCGGCTGCTGCGTGGCTCAGGCACGCAGGGATTGTCCGGGATGAAGCCGGAGGCGGCGTCTCCTTTGAACCCGGACATCAGGCTGCTGCGTCCGTTGCTGGAGTGCGCGCGGGAAGAAATCGTGGCGTTCGCCGAGGAGGCCGGAATTCGACGTCGCGAAGATGCTTCCAATCAGTCGGGCGAGTTTCTGCGAAACCGGGTCCGGCATGAACTCCTGCCGCTGCTTCGCCGCCGGTTTCAGCCTGCGTTGAACAAAGTTGTGCTGCGACAGATGGAGATTCTGTCGGCAGATGCTGATCTGTTGCGCGCCGAAGCGGAGCGCTGGCGTCAGCAGCCGAGGAGGAGGTTCGGTTCGCTGCCGGTGGCGATTCAGCGGAGGATTCTCCAGCTTGAACTGGAAGACATGAAGGTTGCCCCAGAGTTTGCGCTGATTGAATCTCTGAGAACTTCCCCGCAAAAGGCGTTCAATCTGAGCGAGAGACTGTCGCTGGTTCACGACGGGAAAGGCCGGCTGAGCGCGCGAACATCTCATACGGAGGCGATGGGGACGGGACAGCTTGAAGTCGTGCTCGATGCGGCTGAGGGCGAAGGAGATGTTAACGGACTGGCCTGGAATTGGGAAAGGGTCCGAGCCCGGCGTTCAGGACTGCCTCGTTTTGTCCCAGGCTGCGAATGGTACGATATTCGGATCGCGTCGGGACGCGGATTATCTTGCGGCATTGGCGGGCAGGGGATCGGTTCCAACTGATCGGGATGGAGAGAGCGAAAAAGCTTCAGGACATCTTCACCAATCTGAAGGTGCCGCGCGGCGAACGGTTGAGGCGGGTGGTGGCGACGACGCATGAGGGCGTCATCTGGTGGGTGGAAGGGTTGCGAATCGGTGAACTGTTCAAGCTGCGCCCCGGAACGCGAATCCGGCTGAAGTGGTCGTGGTCTCGCGGGTGAGTTCAGGCCGGGACAATGTGATTGGAGCTCGAACTTTGGTCAAAGCCATCTGGTAAGGACGATTTCCACGTCGTCCCTGATCAAATCCCCTCCCATCTTGGTAGAGACGGGTTCCACCCCGTCCCTGATCAATCCTCATTCGCCTGCGGTAAAGAAAGCCAACAAGCAGACTGGGGCGGAGCCCGGCCCGGACGGAGAGGGTGGAAGCTTCATTTCGGCAACTGTCAGATTCGATTCGGCAGGGCAATGACACGTTTCGGCAGTCGCCGGGAACAAATCGGCAGGGAGCGGGATGAAATCGGTGGTAGCGCGAGCCGCTTCGGCTGACGCATCCACGCTGCTTCCACCCCCGTCCGTGATCAAATCCACTCAGTCACACCGGTAAGGACTACTTCCACGTCGTCCCTGATCAATCCCCTTTCGGCTGCGGCAGAAAAAAAGCAACAAGTGGGACGGGGTGGAACCCGTCCTAACCACGCGGTGGGGAAAGACCGACGTTTCGGACGCGGTGGAACGCGTCCCTACCGGAGATGGCGTTGGCACGCGCCGGTAAGGACGATTCACATCAGTTTCTGATCTCTTGAGCACCCCGGGAACAATCGGGACTCGCAGAGCTTCTCCTTCCAGTGGAGAAGGTTTCTGAATATGCCTGCGGGGAACATCCGGGCTCAAGGCATCTGCTCTCCCCGAACAGTGGGCAAAAACCTTTCCGGCTCGTTTGTTTTCCACTGAGTCTGATTCGTACGCATTGGTTTCCCTCTGCATGGTTTCGGCTAAAGCCGAGTGCTGATGGTGACGTAGATCGTCATTGTGCAAGAAACCCCGACGCTCCCGGTGAGCCTCGCATGTCTTTCATGCTGGACAACCAAGATGCGCGCCGCTTGAAATGGTCAATCAGGTGCGGTTTCAGCGCGGTTTGCGTGGGACATGCCCCCATGCTAGGCTTCGCCGAAAGAACGGAAAATCATGTCCGACGAAAACAAAAAACAAGACGACGAGCGCGGTGGAAAACGAAACGGAGAGTTTCGCATTCCTCCCCGCACCTACATCATCTGGATCGCCATCCTTGGGGCCATTCCTCTGTTGATGTTCTTCAGGAACGCGGGTCCGGCCGGCCCAAAGCAGCTCACCCAGTCCCAGTTGATGGAGGCGCTGGATTCCAATCAGATTGCCCAAGGCATCATTTACTACGATCCCCAGTCACCTTATCTGCACGAGATTCGCGGCAAATACTTTGAAACAGATTTGTCGGGCGTTCGCCTGGAGGAAAATGGGAAGCAGAAAGAGACGCCGTTCATCGCGAAGGTGCGCCTGACCGAGAAGGTCGAGAACCGCTTGATCGAGTCGCGAGTTTTTGAAATCCGGCAGCCCAACACCGTGTTGCTTAACTTCCTCTACGCGTTCGGTCCGATTCTCGTGATCGGACTGCTCATCTGGTTCTTCTTCATCCGCCAGATCAAGATGGCCGGCAAGGGTGCGCTCAGTTTTGGCAAGAGCAAGGCCCGGATGCTCTCAAAGGAAAAGAACAAGACGACGTTCAAGGACGTCGCCGGTGTCGAGGAAGCCAAGGAAGAGGTTTCTGAACTGGTGGACTTCCTCAAGGACCCCAAGAAATTTCAGAAGCTCGGCGGCCGCATTCCCAAGGGCATCCTGATGGTCGGTTCCCCTGGTACCGGCAAGACGCTTCTGGCCCGGGCCATTGCAGGCGAGGCGGACGCGTCGTTCTTCAGCATCAGCGGTTCGGACTTCGTGGAAATGTTTGTTGGCGTCGGCGCCAGCCGCGTGCGCGACATGTTTGAGCAGGCGCGCAAGAACACGCCCTGCCTCATCTTCATCGACGAAATCGATGCAGTGGGACGCAGCCGTGGTCATGGCTTGGGCGGCGGAAATGATGAGCGAGAACAGACGCTCAATGCCCTTCTCGTCGAGATGGACGGGTTTGATACGACGGAAGGCATCATCATCATTGCGGCGACGAATCGTCCAGACGTTCTCGACCCCGCTCTGTTGCGACCCGGACGTTTTGACCGCCAAATCACGGTCAACCTGCCTGATGTACGCGGTCGTGAGGCGATTTTGAAAGTTCACGCCAAGAACGTGAAGCTGGATCCGAGCGTTGATCTGGCGGTGATCGCCCGTGGCACGCCTGGTTACTCCGGCGCGGAACTTGCCAATCTCCTGAACGAAGCGGCGTTGCTGGCCGCCCGCACGGGCTTGAAGGCCGTGGGGATGTCCGAACTCGAAGAGGCGCGCGACAAAGTACGCTGGGGCCGCGAGCGCCGCACACTTGCCATGTCGGATGAAGAGAAACGCGACACGGCGTGGCATGAAGCCGGACACGCCCTCGTCAATGTGCTGCTCAACAACACGCATCCCCTGCACAAGGTCACGATCATCCCGCGCGGCCGCGCGCTGGGCATGACGATGATGCTTCCGGTGAAAGACGTGCTGAGCCAGAGCCGCAAACGCCTGATGGATGACATCGCGGTGACGATGGCAGGAAGAATCGCGGAAGAAATGGTTTCCCAGGACATCTCCAGCGGCGCATCCGGTGACATTCAAATGGCCACGCAGATGGCGCGCGCGATGGTGACTCAGTGGGGCATGAGCGAGCGCATGGGCATGATCCAGTACGGCGACTCCAACGAATACGTTTTCCTCGGACGCGAGATGGGCCGGAGCAAGGATTATAGCGAGGCGACGTCGCAATCCATCGATGCCGAGGTGAAGCGCATCATCGACGAAAACTTCCAACGAGCGAAAGACTTGATCCACTCGAACCGCGACAAGCTGGAGATGATTGCGAAGTACTTGCTCGAGCATGAAACGCTGGACGGAGCGCAGGTCGTTGAAATCGTGCGCACGGGCAAGTTCACGCCTCCACCTCCGCCAATTCCGGTCGGGCCGCCAACAGGTGCCCAAGCCGCGACTCCGCTGCCGGAAGTGATGAAACCGAGCCCGCCAAAGATAGATCCCGGCCTCGGTTCACCGGCACCTGCTCCGGCGTAGCCCGTTTCGGTCCGTTCCTTTCGACTGCCTCCCGCTTAATTCTTAGGCGGGAGGCAGTTTCGTTTGGTATTGGTTTTGACTCCTTGTGCCGTCCTTGCCTAGCCTCGCCGGATGATTATCGCGCCCTCTTTGCTGGCCTGTGACTTTGGCAAGTTCGCCAAGGAAACCATCCGCGCCAGCAAGGCAAAGGCGGACTGGCTGCACCTCGACATCATGGACGGCCATTTCGTGCCGAACATTTCCTTCGGCCCGCAAGTCGTCCGAGTTCTGCGTCCTCACACGAAGATGTTTTTCGACGTTCACCTGATGTGCTCCAACCCGGAGATTCTTCTCGAACCGTTCGCCAAGGCAGGAGCCGACCAAATCACCATCCATGCCGAGCTGGGCGAGCGCGTGCCGCAGTTGCTGTGGAAGATCCGTTCGCTGGGCGTGAAAGTCGGCCTGGCGGTCAATCCTCCCACAGCGGTCGCGAACGCCGAGCCTTACTTGAACCAGATAGATCTGCTGCTCGTGATGACGGTGAATCCTGGATTTGGCGGCCAGCCGTTCATCCAGGAGATGCTGCCCAAGATCCAGCAGGCGGCGGCGTGGCGGCGGGAACGCGGACTGAAGTTCCGCCTCGAAGTGGACGGCGGGATCAACCAGGCGACGGCGGTGGAATGCGCGCGGGCCGGAGCGGACACGTTCGTCAGCGGGACCGCGTTGTTCGGTCAACGCCAGCTCAAACGCGCGGTGGCGAACATGCGCCAGGCCGTCACGCGGGCTGGCGCAATGGGGAAGCAGCCTCTCCTTTGAACAGGGCAGAAACGCACGGCTCCTGTTCTGCGCGACTCCATGCTAGACGCGTGTTTGCATTTCACCTACGCTGCGATTTGTGCCGACTGCATCAAAGAACGCCGCCCAAACTGGTTCCTCGAAGGAGCTCCCGTTTGAAGAGGCGTTGCAGAAACTGGAATCCGTCGTGGAAGCGATGGAGTCCGGCGATCTGCCTTTGGAATCGCTCCTTGCCAAGTTCGAGGAAGGCACCCGGCTGGTGAAAGCCTGCCAGGCCAAACTAGAAGAAGCAGAACTCAAGATCAGCAAACTTGAAAAGAATGCGGCGGGCGAGCCAGTGCTCCAGCCTGCCGATGATTCAATCCCAGACAATGAATAGACCTATGAGCCGTTACCTCGACATGGTGGACAGCCCCGAACACGTCAAGAAATTGACGCTCGACCAGCAGAAGCAGCTCGCCGAAGAAATCCGGCACGAGCTGATTGTGAAGCTGGCGAAGAACGGCGGACACCTCGGCCCGAACCTCGGCGTCGTCGAGATGACCATCGCGCTCCACACTGTTTTCTCCACGCCGAAGGACAAGTTTGTCTGGGATGTCAGCCACCAGTCCTACGTCCACAAGATTCTTACCGGGCGCAAGGACCGCTTTCACACCATCCGCACCACGGACGGCCTGAATGGCTTTGCGCTCCGCACCGAGAGCGAGCACGACTGTTTCGGCGCGGGCCACGCCGGCACCGCCCTTTCCGCCGCGCTCGGCATGTGCGCGGCGCGCGACCAGCGCGGCGGCAGCGAGCACGTCGTCTGCATCTTTGGTGACGCGGCGCTGACCAACGGCGTTTCCTTCGAGGCGCTCAACAACATCTCGCACACCACGAAGAAGTTCATCGGCATCCTCAACGACAACGAATGGAGCATCGCCAAGAACGTCGGTGCCATCGCGAATTACCTCAACAAGCTCATCCGTAACCCGCGCTACAACCAGCTCCAGAAAGACATGGAACGCTGGCTCCGCCGTATGCCGAAGGGCGAGCTGGCCATCGCGCTCGGTCATAAGGCCGAGGAAGCGATCAAAGGCGCCGTGACGGACGCCGCGCTTCAGCAAAACCCGAGCACGATGGACTCGGATGGTCGCGGCGGATTCGGCAGCAGCCTGATCTTTGAAGAGCTCGGCCTGCGCTATCTGGGTCCGATTGATGGTCATAACCTCGCGCTCGTCACCGAAGTCCTCGAGTTCGCCAAATCGTGCGACAAGCCCATCGTCATCCACATGCTGACGAAGAAGGGCAAGGGCTTTGAAGCCGCGCTGCAATCGCCGGAGAAGTTCCACGGACTCGGGCCTTACGACTCGCTGACCGGTGCGACACTGCCTGCCAAGGCTGGCACTCCGCCCGCGTATCAGGACGTCTTCGGCCAGACGTTGGTCAAGCTCGCGCAGAAGGACAACTCCATCGTCGGCATCACCGCCGCCATGCCCACCGGCACCGGCCTCAAGTATCTGGAGAAGGCGATGCCCGGCCGCTATTACGACGTCGGCATTGCCGAGGAACACGCGGTCATCTTCGCCGCCGGCATGGCGACGATGGGCTTCCGGCCCGTGGTCGCGATTTACTCGACCTTCCTCCAGCGCGCCTACGACTGCATTCATCACGACGTCTGCCTCCAGGATCTGCCCGTGATTTTCTGCATGGACCGCGCCGGCCTCTCGGCCAACGACGGCCCGACGCATCACGGCCTGTTCGACATCTCCTACCTGCGCTGCCTGCCGAACGTCATCGCGATGGCGCCGAAGGATGAGGACGAACTCGCGGACATGATGTTCACCGCCAGCCATCAGAAGCATCCGACCTTCATCCGCTATCCGCGCGGTGCGGGCGAAGGCGTGGCGGTCAAGGACCAGCCCAAGCTCATTGAGATCGGCAAGGGCGAAGTCATCCAGGATTTCACGGCGGCGCGCGGCCACAAGGTCACGTTCCTCGCCCTCGGCAACATGCAGCCCATCGCGAAGAAGGCTGTGGAACAACTGACCGCCGAAGGCTTCAACTGCGCCATCATCAACCCGCGCTTCACCAAGCCGATTGATGAAGAGCTCACGGAACGCTTCGCCAGCGTCTCGGAAGTCGTCGTCACGCTGGAAGACCATGTCCTCATGGGCGGCTACGGCAGTGCGGTGCTCGAGCATCTCAGCGAGAAGCGGATTCACACGCCGGTCGTCCGCATTGGCTGGCCGGACAAGTTCATCGAGCACGCCTCGACGGTGGATTACCTGCGCCAGAAGCACGGCCTGACCGCCGAGAACGCCGTCGCGAAAGTGAAGGCGCAGTTCAACGCCGCGCCCGTGACGTCCGCTTCCAGCGAACAGCAGAAGCCGAAGCTGGCGTAGGGTGGGTGCGGGTTAGAGCCTGCAAGCATGCCGCTTCATGATTACCTCTGTCGCACTTACCCGTGAGCCGCTCCAAATCTTGAAGGTCGATGCCATTGGCTATGGCGCGAAGGACACGGGCGAGATGGGAGGTGGGGCTGCTGCTGCGGTCCTTGCGGCTGCAGGGCCGGAGATTCTGACAGAGTTACGATCTCAATTGGCAAGCTCATCGCGGCGAGTCGGCGATGTTGTAATCACCGACTCATTCAAGTTGCGGCCCATCGGTATTCGGTGGGTCATCCACATAATTTCGATTATCAAGCACACGCCACAGGGAGCCTATTGTCCTCAGCCGGAGCGTTTACGTGACGGTGTATGCGCAGCATTAACCTTGGCAGCAAAGGCGGGAGCGCGATCAGTTGCCATGTCGGCCCTAGCCACAGGCGAGGGCCGCGTCGAGCCGCGTGACGCCGCCAGATACATGCTCGAAGGTGTAAGAGCATTCAGGGAGATTCAAGACGGTGCCGGTCTGACGGTCACCTGCGCGCTGCCGAGTTACCGCGACTATGAGGCGTTCAGTTCAGTTGTGCAGAGTCATTAATGACACTCCTGAGCTGCTGCGCACAGCGTAGCGGGAGTTCCGTTTCAAAAGTGAGAACCGTAGCTCCTCAACCTTTAATTCTCCACCACGCTGCGCACTTCCCCTGACTTCAGCTTGGTCTTCAATTGCTGGCCGGGGGTCGTCTCGCTGGCGGAGTGGAGGACTTTGCCGGTGGCGTCGTCGGTGGTGATGGAGTAGCCGCGCGCCAGCACGTTCTCCGGGCTGAGCAGGCGCAGGCGCGCTTGCAGCGGTTCGAGAGAATTGCGTTTTCGCTCCACGATGTGGCGGGATTGCTCGCGCAGACGCCGCTCCAGATCACGCAGGCTTTGCCGGCGGAGCGTGAAGACGGTGGACGGCCTCAAGCGCACGAGCCGTTGCTGGAGCGTCTGCCATTTCGTGCGCTGTTCGCGCCAGCCCTGGCGGACGCAGCGGAGCAGCGCCGTCTGCAAATCATCCACATACTGCGCCTTCTCCCGAAGCTGACGCCGCGGATGCACGCGCACGAGACGTTGCGCGAGTTGCAGCAGACCGTCGCGGTCGAGTTCGAGGTGTTGACGGACAAGTTGACCGAGTCGGTGCGCGGCAGCAGCGACGAACTGGCGGCTGGCAAACGGGCCTTCGGTGATGAGCTCGGCGGCGGCACTCGGCGTGGCGGCGCGGAAGTCCGCGACGAAATCGCTGATGGTGAAATCAATCTCGTGTCCCACGGCGGACACGATGGGCAGCGCGGACTCGAAGATGGCGCGCGCGACAGCCTCCTCGTTGAACGCCCACAGATCTTCCAAACTCCCACCGCCGCGCGTGATGAGGATGAGGTCTAGACGTTGCGTCTCGGCTGGAGCGCCGGTCTCCGAACCGGCTTGTTCGGCAGTGAGTTCTTGATCGCGCCGGTCTGGAGACCGGCGCTCCGTCTGAGCACTCCAAGTGTTGAGCAGGCGAATCCCCGCAGCGATTTCAGCGGCAGCGCCCTCGCCTTGCACGCGGCAGGGTGCGAGGACAATTTCGAGCGAGGGCTGGCGTCGCTCAATGACGTGGAGCACGTCGCGAATGGCCGCGCCGGTGGGCGAGGTGACGAGGCCGATGCGCTGCGGATAGCGGGGCAGGGGACGCTTCCGTTCCTGGGCGAACAAGCCTTCCGCCTGGAGCTTGCGCTTGAGCTTCTCGAACGCGAGTTGCAGTGCGCCGATGCCCTGCGGTTCCACCGCGCGAACGATGAGCTGATATTGTCCACGCGTCTCGTAAACGGTGAGCGTGCCCTGCACGAGGAGCTTCTGGCCGTCCGCCAAAAACTCACGGTTGGCCGCAGCCTCGCCGCGAAAGAGCACGCAGCTCAACTGCGCGCTGGCGTCCTTGAGCGTGAAGTAGGAGTGGCCGGACGCTTGCGCGCGGAAGTTGGTGACTTCGCCGGTGACCCAGACTTCGCCGACTTCCTTTTCGAGCAGCTTGCGGACGGTGGTGGTGAGTTCGGCGACGGTGAGCACGCGACGCGTTAGCTCCGCCGGGAAGAGCTCGCCGAAGTTCCATTGCGATTGCGCTTTGCGGCTCATGTCAACGCTTCCGAGATGCGCTGGATGCTGCGGGCTTTGCCGGTGTCGTCGTCGATGTCGATGAGCGCGCCTTGCAGGAAGATGCGCTCCTTCGCGACTTCGAAACGTTGCGGCGTCTGAGCGACGAAGCGGCGGATGATGGGTTCGATCTCGCGTCCGAGCACGCTTTCGTGCGGGCCGGTAAATCCGGCGTCGCACAGGAACGCGGTGCCGCCGGGGAAGATCTGTTCATCCGCAGTCTGCACATGCGTGTGGGTGCCGACGACGGCGCTGACCTGTCCATCGACCATCCGCGCGAAGGCGATCTTCTCGGAGGTGGCCTCGGCGTGGAAGTCGATGAAGATGACCTTGGTCTGGCGGCGCAGTTCGTTGATGGCCTGTGGCGCGACGGCGAAGGGATTGTCGAGCGCGGCCATGAAGGTGCGGCCCTGAAGGTTCATCACGGCGAAGGGCGGACGGTTCTCCGGTTGAAAGACGCGGCTGCCCTGGCCGACGGTGCCGCGTGGGTAATTGAGCGGGCGCAGGAAGCGCGGCTCATTCTGGAGGAGCGCGGTGACTTCCTTCTGATCCCACAGGTGATCGCCGGTGGTGATGACGTCCACGCCGGCGTCGAAAATATCCGCAGCGGTCTTGGGCGTGATGCCGGAACCGCCGGCGGAGTTTTCGCCGTTGGCGATGACGACATCGAAGTCGTGTCGGCGGCGCAGTTGAGGGACGAGCGTGCTGACGGCTTTGCGGCCGGGTTCGCCCACGATGTCGCCAATGAACAGAATTTTCACGCGGCAGAGAGTAGGGGGAGTCAGGAGGGCAGGGAAGCAGTGAGTTGGCGATCAGCCACCAGTGAGCAGGGTCTTTCGTTTTGAATCCATAAGACCCTGAGCGGGAGTTTATGCTCACGAATTGTTACTTTTGCGCTGACTCTCTGGCAGCCTGCAGGTTACACCGCTAAAAC
>Ga0163153_10004083_pt1 | contig 18714 bp, 16 predicted proteins | sample OliLakLV19MP6IB1_FD_148629 | JGI IMG/M metagenome (GOLD analysis project Ga0163153, IMG submission 148629) | Freshwater microbial mat bacterial communities from Lake Vanda, McMurdo Dry Valleys, Antarctica - Oligotrophic Lake LV.19.MP6.IB-1 | ecosystem: Environmental > Aquatic > Freshwater >... | reverse complement strand
CTTGACTACACAGATGGGCAAGTAATAGTTCGCCCAACCCGCGCTGTTCGTAGACATGGGCACATCTAGCTGACCAAGCTGTTTGCCCTCTTTGGCATAATCGATGTCGGTATAAATTTGGCTGTTGATTTTCATGGTTTCTCGCAGGTGTGAATTGGTTGGGTATGTTGTTGACGACGGACGCTAGACGACGGACGACCGACGATAGATGATAAATGATAAACCATGGCTAAGATCAGTTATCTGTCGTCTCTGGTCTATCGTCCGTCGTCCGTCGTCCGTCGTCTAACGCTTCGCACAGCACCTGGTAGGTGGGAAAGCCTAGTTTGGCCTCGATCTCTTCGCGCCAGATCTGATCTAGCGCGTCGCTGAGCGTCTGGGGCATTTCGTAACGATGGGAGCCGACTTCACCTTTGCGCACCTTGGCCGAATCGCTGCCAGGGGGTAGACCGGCTTTTTGCTCGCTCAGTGTACGGATCAAGCGGTCATCAAAGCGGTCCTTGTGCGCCAACATAAAATCTAGCGATGATTGCCTGATGACAATGTCCAACAACTCGTCATTGAGGGGAACGCCAATGAATTGGGCAATGGTGCGCACTGTCCCTGGTAAATCCTTGGTCATTGTCTCGTAGCAGAGCAGCAATACATTTTCGTTATGGCGTTGTTCCCACCACGAGAGCAGGTGTCCCCAGTACCCATCCTTGCCACGGCGTTCCAGTGACTCCTTAGTCCAAGTGACAATGTCAATCGACCCCGGTTCAAAAAACCAGCCCTCCATAAAGCGATAGCCGGAGACCAACACATCCTTGGGGTTGCGCAGAGAGACAATGTACCGCCCGCCTTTGGGGATATCATACCAGTTCAGATGACTTTTGAAGGCGCGCGGCTGCCCACGCTGGGGCGCGTGTAGATCGATGCCCAAATCATAGGAGGTCTCTAGCCAGGGAACCACGCGCGAAATATCATCAAAATCCATATCGCCGCGGGTGCGCAAGCCGTGGACAATCTGTTGCAGCCAGGTGGTGCCTGATTTGCCATAGGGAGCGATCACGACATCGGTCGGCTGTAGGGGAAAAGCAAGACCATAGGCGCGGCCTTCCTCGGTCATCATCCCCTTGCTGCGTTCCCGCACCTCTTCAAGACTGGTCGGGCGACGCAATGGTACTGCTAGAGTCATGGTGCTTCCCTTTTCTGAAAATAGAACGCGGATTGAGCGAATTAGGCGAAGATTCGCGGATTTTATCTGCGCAACTCTGTGCCATCCGCGTCGATTTAACCGGCCGCATTGTCAGGCGTGGTTTCATAGGTACGTAGACTTTCTAGACTGAGTTCCACCCCTAGTCCTGGTCGATTTGGTACATGTAGACAGCCGGCGCGCACATCGAGCGGCTGGTCGATCAACACATTATAGCCGGAGAGATCATAGCGGTGGACCTCCAATTTGTAAAAGTTTGGCACCGTCATCATCACCTGGGCGCCGGCCATAACGTTGATCGGCCCGCTGGCATCGTGGGGAGAAATGGGGATGTAATAGGCTTCGGCCATTGTTGCAATCTTCTTGAGTTCAGAGATGCCGCCCGTCCAGGTGACATCGGGCATAACAAAGTCGGCCAGACCGTTTTCAAAGATTGGCACAAATTCCCAGCGGGTGTGCAGCCGTTCGCCAGTGCAGATCGAGACCGTGACTTGCTCTTTGACCTGTTTGAGTGCCTTCCAACTTTCGGGCGGCACCGGCTCTTCAAACCAAAAGATGTTGTAGGCAGACATCTTGTTCGCCAGTCGTACCGCTGCCGGCACATTGTAGAGACCATGAGCGTCAATCAGAATTTCCATTTCCGGTCCAACCGCAGCGCGCGCCGCAGCTAAAATATCCAACGCTTTCGCTTCCACATCAGCGGCCAGTTCCCCATCCAGATATCCCTCATTGCCAACATGCAAGTTGTGGATCATGGGGTCCATTTTGAACGCCTTGAAGCCTGCCGCGGCAATTTCCTTAGCGCTGGCCGTAATCGTCTCGGGAGACGTGGGTTTGTAAGGATGACAATAAAGCGCAATGCGGTCGCGCACAGGGCCACCCATGAGCTGATAGATCGGCTGTCCCAGCACTTTGCCGCGAATGTCCCAAAGGGCGATGTCGATCGCGCTGATCGCTGCGGTGGTTGCGCCGCGCGTGCCGACATAGGTCATGTTACGGAAGATTTTGTGCCAAATCGCTTCAATGTTGGCCGGATCTTCACCCTGGAGCCACGTGCCGATCTGGTCAATAAAAGCGGCCATCGCCCGGTTGGCCACAGGCCCTGGATAGGTGGTCACTTCCCCCCAACCGGTGATGCCGGCGTCAGTGTCAACCTGGACAAAGATAAAAACGCGCGTGCTGGGATCGCGCACTTCGCCGGTGCCAGGATTGTGATCCCACGGGACCTTGACGAGCCACGAGCGAATATGGGTGATTTTCATAGACCGATTCCTCTTGGTTAGGTATAAATTTGGTATTGATGACGGGAGGCGTCTTTTAATCATACCTGTACCGGCAACCTACGTCAAACTCATATTCGGCAGGGTGCATTGAAGGTTTTGGGCGAGTTTCGGACACCACGAGAGTGCGTGGCACTGGCCGGAAGCGCGCCCCGGGCCGCGGCCAAGGGAAAATGGTGCTGGCCAGTGCCACGCACTCTCGGCTTATCCTAAAACTGAAATGCATCCTTTTGGCAGCAGATGCAAAGTAAGGTTTCAACATCCATTGCGTAACGATTTTATCCTCTGCTATACCATGCGCACGCCACTTTACTCAGAGACAGATGGGTATAAAGCAGACCAATTGGAATCGGCATACCTACGTCAGACGATGGATTACACAGAATAGGATAGGACCACAAAGGCAATGTAGGAGGAGCGTAGCAGCAACGTAGGTGTTAAGAAAGAAAGAGTATTTCCATAAAAATTAAAGAAATACCCTATTGACAATCGGCCCATTCTCTGCTAGACTTTTGCACGGTTGTAGCAGTCGCTACTTGTTTGAGTACTATTTGAGCAATTACGGAATAATCTGAGCAAACTTATGTACGTTGTGGTTGGCAATCTCATGGTTAGAAATCAAAAGTTCACTGACCAAGGGAGAAGTGCGCCTTCAAACAGCCAAGCAAAGTTTGTTTAGACAGAATTTGCTGTAGTCTTCGGGCCGTGGGTCGCTTCTCTTGCACCCACGGCTTTTTTGTTGCCCATTGCCATTGGCCTAGACCGCGGGTGTATAAAGCGCCGCCGGTCTTTTGTATTTTTATTCACAGGATCCTATTATGTCTATCTTAACCGCCCATCAGCTTTCGCAACGCTTTGATAACTATACAATCTTTCGCAACCTCTCCGCCAAGATCGAACATGGCAGCAAAATCGGCTTGGTCGGCCCCAATGGCGTAGGCAAGAGTAGCCTGCTGCGCATCTTGGCCGGCCTGGACCAACCAACCGAGGGCAGCGCCTATCGCGCTAGTCGTATTCGGCTTGGCTATTTACACCAGGAAGCGGTGGATACCTTTGCCAGTCGCGACAACACTGTCTATACCGAGATGCTCACCGTTTTTGCGTCCTTACGCGCCCTGGAAGACGCGATGGCAACCATCGAAGCGCACATGGCAGCCGGTGACCTTACTGATGAGTTGTTTGCCAATTATAGTGATTTGCAAGTAACCTATGAGCGCCAAGGCGGCTACACCTATGAGACGCGCATTGAACGCGTGCTCCAGGGGCTGGATTTTGGGGCAGAAGAGTGGCAATTGCCCTTACAACATCTGAGTGGCGGCAAAAAGACACGCGCGCTGTTGGCGCGTTTGTTGTTGGAAGAACCGGACTTGTTGATGCTTGATGAGCCGACCAACCATCTGGATGTACAGGCCATTGAGTGGCTGGAAAAGACATTACAGCAATGGTCGGGCGCGCTGTTGGTCGTTAGCCATGATCGCTATTTCTTGGATAGTGTCGTCAACACGATCTGGGAGATGAGCGCCACGGAAATTGAAAGCTATCGGGGCAACTATAGCGCCTATGCGCTCCAACGGGCCGAGCGCTGGGAACGACGTCAAAAAGAATTCGACGCCACCCAAGAACGCCTGGGCAAGGAAATGAACTTTATCTACAAACATATCGCCGGGCGTGGGCGCAACATGGCGATGGGTAAATTGCGCCGCATCAGTGACGAACTGGAGACAGATGGGCGCGCCTTGAAAGTAGACAGAGCCAAAGCAAAATTCAAGGAATTGCGCCGTCCGTCGGGCGAATGGGCGCAGATGAATATGGCGTTAGCCACGGCCCAAGCGAGCGGGCAGTTGGTGCTGCACACACGCGATCTCATCGTTGGCTATCAGGAACCACTCTTCATGGCAGACGATATCAAGTTGCAACGGGGCGCCTGTGCTGCCTTGATCGGCCCCAACGGCGCGGGCAAGACGACTTTGCTGCGGACCTTGCTGAGTGAAGTGCCCCCACTGGCGGGAACCGTTAAACTGGGGCATAACGTGCGCATTGGTTACTTTGCCCAGGCGCATGAGAAGCTCAACCCGAGCCATACCGTGCTGGAAGCATTGCTCAGCCAGCCGCGTGAAGCCAGCCAACCGATCCTGGATGAGGCCGCCGCGCGCAGCCACCTGGCGCGCTATCTTTTCCGCGCTGATGATGTTTTTAAACCTGTAGGCGCACTGAGTGGCGGTGAACGCGGCCGGCTGGCGTTGGCAATGTTGGCCCGTCAAGGCGCCAACTTCCTGCTACTCGACGAGCCGACCAACCATCTTGATCTGCCGGCGCAAGAGGTGCTGGGGGCTGTACTGGATCAGTATGAGGGAACGATTCTGCTCATCTCGCATGATCGCTATCTCATCAACCAACTGGCGACCGAGATTTGGGATCTGCGCGATGGTTGTCTGAACATCTTTGATGGCAGCTATCAGGAGTTTATTGCGCAGGGTGAATCATCAAAACAGAATCGGCTCACCGCACCAGCTTTCGCGTTGGCATAAATTCTATCCGGTACCTAAAGTCAAGTGTCCCTACGGGACAGGATCTCAGGGACACCCACAATCGTAGGTGCGGTTTTGCGCCTGGGAGGCAACCGCTTCCAGGCGCAAAACCGCACCTATCTATCCATGACAACCCCCTGAAATTCCGTCTTGACCATGCAAGTCGCCGAGGAGCGTAATGCATAAAAGTTTGCAGGAAGTTTCTCTCTGTTTTATACTTTAGGCATGATCAACTATACACCCATTGTTCAAAATCTACCATCAGATCTGCAAGTGACCCTGCTTCAACTAGCTGAGGCAGTAGAACAAAATTTGCGCGAGCAATTGACGCCACATCGCGAGGAAATCATTGATGTGCGCGCCTTGGCCAATGGGCTGGTCGAAACCCAACAATCTACTCTACACCGTATGGACCGCCTGGAAATTGTGTTACTACAACTGGCTGAGGCGCAACAGCGTACCGAAAACCGCGTAGAACAATTGGCTGACGCCCAGCAACGCACTGAAGTGCGCCTCGAACAGCTGGCTAACGCCCAGCAACGCACTGAACAAGAAGTGAACCGGATGGCTTCTGCTGTCAATGAATTAACAAAAAGTGTGGGCAGAATGCAACCGCGGTTGGCAAAAGCCGACGGTTGGCAACTAGAGCAGCACTATATCGAGCGCGCGCCCAGTTACTTTGGACGTTGGCTCCGGCAGATCGATCTGTTATGGCCGGGACACCTGAATCGCGCCCTGGAGAAACAGTTAGACGACACCTTGACGCCTGACGAAAAGGATGAAGTGTTGCGCCTGGATGCGATTTTCCGTGGCAAAGCAATGCTGGCCGGTGAGTCAGTCGAAGTGTATGTTGCGTTGGAAGCATCAGTGACGGTCAACCAACATGATGTTGAACGTGCCTACGAACGGGCAACCCTGTTGCGCCGCTTAGGGTTGCCCGTCGTTGCCGTCGTGGCGGGTGAAACAATTGAAGCGGACGCCGAAGCAGTCGCACAAGCCAACGCCGTTGCCATCCTACAGAATGGCAAACGGCAAGGGTGGGAACAGGCGCTGGCGGCTGCTTGAGCAAATTTGCGCAAGAGAATCATTACTCGCATCATTTGAATTGTGAGGCATCCAATGAGTGAATCGATCGCTGAAATTACAATGGAAGATACAGATGAATGGGTAGACGGGGAAACTACCGAAATCGGTTCTTACAATCACAGCTATTTGCAAATCAACCTGGGCGCGCAGCTTCAAATGGCAGGAGAGTTTACGGTATGCGCTGATCTGAGTTTGGATGTAAGTTCACTCGATCTGAGCCAGTTTCAGATTAGGGCAAAAGAAGAGATCAAACCGGACCTAAGCGTTTATACTAGGCGCGGATTAAGCCGTCCGGTTGACATCCTCAAAATGACCGAAATGCCGCTGTTGGTTGTCGAAATTCTTTCACCGTTACAAGGTAGCTATGAAATTCTGCAAAAATTTAGAGCCTATTTTGCCTTGGGCATAAAATCTTGTTGGTTGGTGGACCCTGCCACCGAAGTGGTTGCTGTCTATTCCTCCTTTGAGCGCCATGCAACCTTTAGTCAGGATGATGTGATCGATGAGACCATCCCAATAAGGATTCCACTGCACACGATCTTCGCTTAATTCGATAACAATTTGGACTTGGTTCAGCGCTGGTTATTGAGCATTCAGTTGCGCCACAACCGGAGCAAAACGCTCCATCATTTCATCCGAAACAACATAGTAGGAAAAGCCATAGTGCTCGCGGCGCGCCTGTAAATCTTCAACCATCTGGGCAATAGAGCCGATGAGCACGGAGGGCATCTGCCAAACCTCTTCGGCTGTGACATCCCACCCTTGTTGCTGGATCAGTGCCTTTGTCTCGCCAAGCCGATCATCGGTAAAGATGACCGTCGGAATCAGACTCAACTTAATCTGTTCAAAACGCGCGCCCGCCCCTTGACGAATCCACTCCACTTTCTGCATTACGGCAGCCGGGGTGCGCTCCTTGATCTCGCTGACCAGCGAACCGCTGCTGACATCACTGGTCAAAATGCCGACAATATCTGCCTCTCTTCCAGCCAGCTTCAACATTCGCTCCTTGCCGCCACCGATCAACAGTGGCGGGTTCGGACGTTGTAGCGGTTTTGGTACACCATTTACCCCGGTCATGCAGTAGTGTTGACCGGCAAAGGTGGCTGGTTCATCCGCCCAAACTGCTTTGATGACTTGGATCGCTTCTTCCAGCCGGTCGATGCGTACGCCGGCCCGGTCAAAGGGTAACCCAGCCTGTTCATACTCGGTGCGCAACCAACCGGCGCCGATGCCCAACTCAAAGCGGCCACCAGAGAGCACATCCAGCGTAGCCGCCTCTTTGGCCAACAGGAGTGGGTGGCGATAGTCATTATCGATCACCATGGTGCCTAGCCGCAAGGTTGTCGTGACGCCGGCTGCGGCCATGAGCGCCGGTACGGGCGCATATTGGTCGCCAAAGAAATCCGGCACAAAGTGATCGCGCAACAGGAAGATGGTAAGGATAATCAAGAGTTCCACTGGACCTACCATCATATTTGTATTCATTGATATCTCCTATGTCTATAACTTACTATTGTGATCAAGTTATTTTGTCCGCTATTGTAAATCTGCCAATTCCGTCACCATAGCCGCGCCTGAGCGTTGCCACGCTGCAATAATCCGGTCATATTCCGGTTCGTTCGCACTGTCCTCCACCCCACCTCGTGCATCGAGCCAAGCGACGGTGCGTTGGACACCTTGCTTCCAGGGAATGGTGTATCGAAAATTGAGGTCACGCTGGGCGGCGCGGTTGTCAAAAATATTGCTGTATTGGAAATTCAGGGCGGTCCATGACGCCGCTTTTACCGCCCTGGCCAACAGTGACGAGGGAATATGAACCAGGGTTGGCGCGGGTGCGCCCAATGCTGCCGCCACCTGTTGATGGTGTTGATTCCAAGTGAGCCACTCCTCACCGGTGACATGGTAGGCTTGCCCATAACTCTGCGTATTGCCCACAGCGTTGACAAAGGCACGCGCCACATCATCAATATAACACGATCCCCACAACGACTGCCCATCGCCATGCACGATAATCGGTTTGCCTTTGCGGATACGGTCGATATAGGTGGTGCGCCCGCCCAATGAATGAAGAATGCCACGGCTCTCGCCATAGGTGTAGGCGGGACGGATGATCGTCACGCGAAAATCGCTGTTGTTATGCGCAGCCTGGAGAATTTCTTCACACGCCGCTTTATGATAGGCATACCCAAAAGCTGGATCAGGCTGGCGTTCGGCCTGCTCGGTGATGGGATAGCGGGCCGCCGGTTTGGTATAGACATCAACGGTGCTGGTGAAGATATACTGGCCAATGCGACCGCTAAAGGCATGAACCACACTTTCCGCCTCATCCGGCAGATAACAGCACATATCGATCACACAGTCAAAGGTTCCGGCCTCCTGCATCTGCTGCTCAAAGGCTGCGAAATCCTTGCGGTCGCCATGAATGACTTTGACGCTAGGAGAAATACGAACTTCGGTTTTGCCGCGATTATAGAGGGTAAGATCGTCTGCCCCCCGTTCCAACAACAGACGGGTGATGGCCGTGCTGATCAAACCAGTGCCGCCGATAAGTAAGATGCGCATAATGCCTTCCTTTTGGTAGAATGATAGTAACTCAGCCACTATATATGCAGTATAATTTGCCTTCTACATTCTGCCAAACGCACCCAGAAACTCATTACCAGCGCTTCAGCAAGCTGACTGATTTTATTAACCACTTTGCCGATTGGCAATTCCCGTCGCTCAATGTCCCGGCGCTCTTCCGCCAGACCGACAAGATCTATGAATTTCCCATGATTGACCGCACGCCCGTTGAGCGTTGGAGCTTTAGTCGTGTGATGCTGTTGGGTGATGCGGCCCGCGCCATACGGCCCAATGGATCGAATGGCGCGTCTCAGGTGATCTGGGATGCCGAGGCGATTACAGAGGAGTTGGTGAAGCATAACTGTCTGCGGATTGGTGTCATAGGCCGTTGCTTCACCAGCAAAGAAGAGTATATCACCTTCCGGCTAGGCCAGAAGCGGGCGAGCCGCAGCCGCGCCGGGAAGAATATGCGCATAACCGCCACGACTGTAGGGTTCATGCGCCCAGGCAATGCGTAGCGATCCGATGCAGGCACTCGGCAGGTCGGGGTGGTCTATAATGAGGGTGTCGTAATAGGTCATAATTTTTATCGTTTGAACTTTATGGTAGACAGATGTATGATTGGTTATAGTATCTCACAACCTACAGAGTAAGCCATAGACAAGGAGAACGGATAGCGATGAAATTGGTGCTGTTTGATGAATTCAAGTTGGGCGTCCTGCAGGATGATCGCATCCTCGACGCGTCAAGTGTAGTACAGGGGTTAGGCTATCATACACCCCAAGAGATGATGCAGATGGTCATCACGCAATGGGCAATGGTACGGCCACAAATCGAAGCGGCGATCCGCGGGCAAAGTGGTGTTGCGATCAGCGATGTTCGAGTTCGTCCCCCGTTACCCCGCCCTGGTCAACTAGTATGCCTGGCCGGCAACTATTTAGAGCCACAGAAGCCGGAGCGCGGCTTGTTCAATGCGTTTCTCAAGTCGCCAAACTCGGTGATTGGCCTGAACGACACCGTCGAATTATGTCCCGCTGAAGCAACCGTCTTTCACTTTGAACCGGAATTAGCCGTGGTGATTGGGAAACCGGCCAGTCGGCTTGCGGCGGACGAAGCGATGGACTGTGTTTTCGGTTATACACAGTTTATCGATGTCTCCTCGCGCGGTCTCCCGGGCGGCTTTTTCTTGGGCAAGTCGTGGCACACCTTTGGGCCGATGGGGCCAGTGCTGATCACCAAAGATGAACTCACCGAACCGAATAAGCTGGCGATCAAGCTGTGGGTCAACGACGAATTGCGTCATGACATTTCCACCGCCCACATGGATCGCCATCTGCCGGAATTGTTGGCCGAAGTGACCAACGTCCTGCCCCTCGAACCGGGCGATGTCGTCGCCACCGGCACCCACCACTTTGGTCTCGCCCCCGTACAGGATGGCGACACCGTGCGTCTCCAAATCGATGGCCTAGGACCGGCTTTGGTCGTCCGCTGCCACGATCCACGCAAGCGTAGTTGGTAGATAGGGAAATCGGTACATCGGTACATCGGTGGACCAGTAAATCAGAGACCAGTCTACTTATCTACCTATCTACCGATTTCCCTTTCACCCATCAATCACAAAATAGACAAGGAATGAAGCATGTATCCCAATCCGCTAAAACAAAAACTAAAATCCGGTCAACTGGTGTTGGGTACGGCGCTACCGGTTTTTGAACCCAGCGTCACCACCCTTTCTTGCCAGACGGGCATTGACTTTCTCTGGATCGACACTGAACATTCACCCAATGGAGCCGAGTCATTGGGCGCGATTCCGGTGTTGGCGCGCAATCAAGGCGTGGCACCAATGATTCGCGTCGCCTGGAATGACCCGCACTTGATCAAAAAAGCCTTTGATGTCGGGGCGGTGGCAGTCATGGTGCCGCAAGTCAATACGGCGGAAGAAGCGGCGCGGGCCGTACAATATGCCTTTTATCCACCGATCGGTCAGCGCGGCGTTTCACCTCACTGGCCCTTGATTGCCGGCGAGGACTGGATGAATGTCATTCGCACCGCCAATGACGAGACGGTATTGATTGTCCAGATCGAAAGCGTCCAAGCCTATGAAAATCTAGAGGCGATTGCTGCCGTACCTGGCATTGATGTGCTGCTGGTCGGGCCGATGGATATGTCGGCGTCGGTAGGTAAGATCACCGATATGCAGTGTGAAGAGGTGCAAAGCATGATGCAAGAGATCCCCAAAAGGCTGGCCGGTGCCGATATTGTGATCGGCACAACGCTGGGTGATGTGAGCGAACTTCAGCAGAAATATCGCTGGGGTTATCGCTTCCTCAATGTGGGCAGCCCGCTGGGATATGGCATTAGTGCCTTGAAACAGCATATCCATACCTTGCGCACCAAGCCAGGCGGCGAAGGTTGATTTTTGACCCTCTCTGTGGCATAATCATTGTCACAGAGAGGGAATTGAGTTACGCCGACAGCGGCGTTGATCGGAGAGACAGAATGGCAGTGACTCCGTTTACGCAAAAAGAGATGCTTACCAATGGACAGTTGCACGATCAAAATGGGATCGCACTGGACGCTGCGTGGCAATCTGCAGCAGCACAAGAACGCACGCGCGCCAAAGAGGCCACACAGCGTGCTGCCCAAGCTCAAGAACAGGCAGCGCGCTATGCAACGATGCTCCGGTCGCTGGGAATGGACCCTGACACTCTATAGAATAAAGTGACTATCGGATTTAATCATCTCAGAGACGATCCACTCAATATCCAATACCAGCTATTCGATATTGAACAAATTGGTATAAACTCTACTTATGAGATCGCTGGCCCACCCAACATCGCGTCATCGCAACGACGACAAATAGAACTTCACACCGGTGCTATTCACTCCCCAGATCAATACAAACAAGCGCAAAAGGTAGGAGCGTGATTTGGTGCGTACCGGCAGCCTCGACAACAGCTTCACTCTCTTGCGTACGGAAAGTTTCCGGTGCGCGCATGGCGTCAACAACGTTCATGGCATGTAAGTGACGCGCTTGCCCAGGTCCATGCCAAGGCTGGATGGTTACATCCTGGAGTTGGGCTGTAAGATTGGCAAGCAGGATCCGTGTGCGACCGGCTTGGTATAACACTAGGCCCTCCACATGCAACGGCTCACTGGATAGGCTCTGGATCACCTCACCACCGGCAAACTCACCCACATCGGCCAGCAGATGATAGAGCGGGAAAACATCGCCAGGCAGGGAATGAAATTTCTCCGGTAAGGCCGAACCCTGCACTGTTTCCATCACCCCACGCCAACCCGTGGTTTCATAGTAGGTCATACTACCAACTTGACCTGTTTCCGCCAAGTATTTGATACTACCTAGCGTCCAGCCGGCGCCAAAGAGGGACATCTGGCGCGGATCAACCTGCGATGGTAACTCGCCCGGTCGTAGCGCTGGTTCGGGGCCGGTGGCATTGGGGTTAAAGCGCGGCTGCAGCGTAATTGGCGTGACGACTAGCGGTAGATTGCCACAGAATTGGCGCGCGCTGATGGCAGTAGTGCCTTGTGCCGCGACGGTTTCGATCAGCGAAGCATTGTCAAAGGCATGAACCTGGGGGTTTATGGAATAAGCCACACAATTCACTGCTGCGATGGCCGGGCGGCCACGGTTTAATTCAGTAAAGTAAAGATTGGTGCCACCGCCAATTTGCGCATTGGGATCATAAGCGGCGAGCGCCTGACGCGCCAACTGTACCCAATGCGCTGATGTGGACTTTTCTTTGGTATGAAAGATCAGCCAGCGAGCAACGGGCGGCTTGACTTGCGTAAGCATATCGCGCAAGGTCTGCACTTCCGTGGCGGCGTTGTCGGTCAAATGCACTGCCACCTCCAGCGCGATGCTTAATGCGTTGGCTTCATCGGTGGCGCGGCGCAGGGCATCGGCAAAGCCGGGGTCGGCAAGCCGCAGATCGACGCGCAGGTGAGAAAGGTGTAATGCCTTTAGCCGCGCAATCTCCCCTTCCGCGAGCGGCTGACCGTGACTGGCTACACCCAGGCCCAACTCCGGTAAGGACGTTCGCGGTTTGCCGATGGCAAAGACAACGGCATTGCTCTGCGTTGATGAGGCCGGTTCATTTTCCTTTGACCAGTGGGGATTGAGCAATTTCACCGTCACCCTTTGGCGAATCGGAGTCCCCATCGGCACTTCGGCGGGAAAGGGCAGACGAAGGGGCGTACCATAGGTTTTATAGGAAGCGTCAGTCCAGTTGCGCTGGTCTTCCATCTCAAAGATTTCGCCATCAAAGCGCACTTCGGCCCACATGCCCGGCACAATCTCATGGGCGACGGCGCGCATTTCGTTAAAGGGCGCCACCGGTTTGATTTCGCCCTGGATCACATGCTGGGGTGCGATATGTATAGGGAAAACGCTCTCCTCGGAGCTGCCATCGACATGCTCGATCTGTGCGCTAGCCCCGGCGATTGTGCTGGAGTGAAGCAAGCAAAAGCCAATGCGGTTGCGCAGAAAAGTAGAGCGCGCGGTGCCATCCAGGGTGCAGGTGATGGTTCCCGCCGCGTCGCCGCGCAATTCTCCATGCCAGACAAAGTCGATGTCGGCCAGTTGATTGGTGCAGTCATAGGCAATGTGAAAGGAATTGGCCTGAATATCCAGCGTAACGTTGCTTAGCACATTGGCCGCCGTCCCCCAATTGCGGTCCCGGATCGCCACATAGAGTCGGCGCACAATCTCCTTCTCACCCAATTTAATGTAGCGCAGGTCGCCATTTTCATAGATCATGGTCAGCGGCCCCGCACGTAAGGGCAGTTGGTCGGGCAAGGGGGCTTCTTTACCATAGTAGAGAACATTGGTAGGTAGTGACATCTGATCTCCTTACTGATTGCGCCCAAAATTTACACGTTGATTTTACCTTACCTTAGCCGTATACCACGAATCGTAATGAGTCGAGTCTCTCTTGTGTTTCTTCGCGCGCGTGGCGGGCTTAGCGGTTAGAAGCGTTTTATCCGTCAATCATAAAGGTTACGTGTGCTTTTCTTCGGGTGGCTTCACGCTGACAAACATACGGTAGAGCGCCAGATCGTAGATAATCTTTAAGATGCCGGCAATAAAAAAGGGCGCATTTACCCACGCCGGCATCCCTATCAACAGTCCCGTCAGGCTGGGTGCCAACGCCGAGCCAAGCGTGCGCGCAATGCTGGTGACCCCCGCCGCCGACGACCGTTCGGCGGGATCGACAACGGCCATCGTATAAGATTGACGAGTCGGCACATCCATCTGCGAAATACTAAAGCGCAGCAGGAGCATGGTGATAGCCAGCGGCAAATTGGGCATCAGCGGAACAAGCATTAATAGAATATTCGAGGGAATATGGGTAAAGACCATCGTATTGATCAGGCCGATTCTGGCTGCAACCGCTGCCGCCGATAAGGCTGAAATGCCGGCGAGAATGTTGGCGCCAAAGAAGATGCCACCCAATACGGCAGGTTCGACACCATAGCGCAAGTAGAACCAGTAGGCCATGATACTTTGCACCACAAAACCGCCACCAAAGGCGTCTAGCGCAAAGAGTGCGGATAGTTTCAGCACAATCTGTCGGGAATGTTGTAGACCAAACCAGCCTTTGGCATCGGTTGTCTTCACCCCCAGAGTTGTCGCTTCGACCAATGGTGACAACCCCAAAAACATGATGCCCAAAACTAGACCCAACACGCCATACCCGATCACCACGGCGCGATAACTCATAACCGGCGCAACCGCCCACCCCTGGAGCGATTGTACGAGGAATCCGCCGGCCAGCGCACCAAGCGCAGTGGCAAAGGAGCCAACCAGGTTATACCAGGCGAAAACGCCTGTGCGTTTGTGACCAGCCACAGTCTGGGCCAGTGCAGCTTGTTCAATCGCCAGAAAAGGCCCCACCTCGCCGCCACTGGGGCTGATGACGCCGATGGTGGCGGCAATGAGTAACAGGATAAAGTTACCGGTTATGGCAAACAGCAAGCCGGCCAAGAGCATCAACCCAGCACTGATGATTAACATGCGACGGCGGCCAATTTTATCGGCACGCGTGGTAATCCAGAGCGAGATCAGCGTGTCACCGATCAACGTCAACGTCAGTAGCAGACCAATCTGCGCCTCACTCAAGCCGACCTGGGCCAGATACAAGACCAGCACAACCGAAAGAAAGCCATAGGCAAATAAACGGACAATGCGGGTAGCGAAGAGTAGCCGCTCATCGGTTGTTAGTGTGTATAGATGACTTAAGTAGATACTCATTGCGTGATATCCAAAATCCTTTTTTCACTGTCAACGTTTCCTATTAACCTTGTAGAGATGTGGTTGCAGAGATGAAAGCTACTGATGTGAGCGCGAAATTGGCAGAGTAGCATTGCGCTAATTTGGTCATCAGAACAAAGCACCCTATAATGGGTTCGGTAGGCTAAGTCAAAAAATGACAAGGTGACGTCGACAAGCCCAGTCATCTTGTCACCTTGTGATACTGTTGGTTAATTCGGATAACCTGCTCGTAGGTGCGGTTTGTAACCGCACAGGTTCCGGAAACCGTGCGGTTACAAACCGCACCTACGATTTCGCCAACAGTATCACCTTGTCACCTTGTCATCTTGTCACCCCTGTTTATGCAAAAAGGCATAATCCTTGGCGGTGAGTGGAAGGGTTACGAGAAGTTCAGGCCGGCGATGAAGGGTGCGCAATAATGCCTGTTCGCGTCGCCACTTTTCCTGGTTGGCATGGTGTCCACTCAACAGAATATCGGGGGCGCTCTCACCCCGAAAGGTGAGGGGTCGTGTATAGTGCGCTCCTTCGAGCAGACCGTCCAGACCAGGCGAATGGCTGTCTTGATGGGCGGCCAAGGCATAGCCCAGCGCACCAGGACGTAGGCGGGTGATGGCATCAACGAGGACCATGGCCGCCAACTCTCCCCCACTGATCACATAGTCGCCAATACTGATCTCATCGGTGACCACCTGGGTTCGCACCCGTTCGTCCACACCCTCATAGCGGCCACAGATCAAGGCCAGGCGTGGGTAGCGGCTCAACTCGGTCACTACATTTTGGTTCAAGAGACGACCCTGGGGCGTCAGCAAGATCACGGGCAGATCCGCCGGCAGATGGGTTGCCGACGCCATCTCCCAAGGGGGCAAGTTGATATAAGCGTCGCCGGGCGGTAACGACCAACCGGGGGGCTGTGTCAGCACTGTTTCAACTGCTCGAATGATCGGTTCGGGTTTCATAATCATCCCACCGCCACCACCAAAAGGTGTACCATCGCAAACATGGTGGCGATCAGTTGTAAAATCACGAATATTATGCAGCGCAATCGATATCAATCTTTTGTCCAGCGCACGTCGGATGATACTTTCCGCAAAGGGCGCACTAAACATCTGCGGAAAGAGCGTGAAGATGTCAAAGTGCAGTTCACGGGGCATTATGCTCCGGTTAGTCGCCAAGAGAGTACTTTCACCTCGACGCGCCACAGGGTCCGGCAGCGCGTCGAGCGCAAGCCCGGTTTCTTCCGTCAGTGGCGTTTCTTGCGTATCATCCATCATCGTCTTTTTCAATCTGCGCGTGCGTTTATTACCCCAACCAAGCGGGTTGAGCCATCAACACAGAGTGCGGTAGAAGCCGCGCCCTTTACCCCCACATCATCGACTCCCGTGCCCACGGTTGGGTCATCACCTTTTTCCACGCCAAGCAATTTCCCTGTGCAGCCATCCAGTGTGCAGCCGCCCCATGCAGGGCATTTCCCAGCCCAATCGGCGCATGATCAGCCACCTGCACCGCGCACCCAATCGTACTGGTCGCAGGCTCATCTCTACGGACGTGGCACAACGCCCCAACCAGGATCCAAGTCCACCAAACCGACGTTACCGCCGGAACTCCAGCGTCTTTATGCTGGCTTATATCATACGCTGATCGGGTTCAAGGCGCGCTTCCTGCATTGGCTGCAAGCGTTGGCACACTTGGAACATACACTTGTCGCCACGCCCTTTCATCGGCTGCTAGCATTGATTGTAGCACAAAGTGATCCGACACAGAAGCAGATCGAGCAGTTAAACACTTTTGTGCCGGCAACCATTCGGTTGGGACTGCTGGGAACCATTGCCGTGGTGATGTGGTGGACCTGGCCGTCGTCACAACTGCCACCAACGTTGATGGCCCGGCTGGAGCGCGCCAATGGACAATCGGCCACGGCGTTGCGTTCGCTGGCCATTGTCAGTTCGGCCAATCTAGCCAATACCATTGCCAGCAACAGGGCTGAAATGAAAGCGCCGGCTGGACAACCGGCAGTTGTTTCGCTCGTTTTACGACCATCGCCAACGCCGGGTGCAGCACAGACAGAAAGTGGCGACGTACCTTCAGAGGCAGAAGCTATGGCCAAAGTAGCCACGCCGCTTGATGCCGCCTCCGCCATCTTGGTGCCAACGGCGACGGCCGCCAACATAGTCATGCCGCCGATTATCACGGTAGTGCCACAGGTGCGTGTTCTGCCTGGGGTTACGTTGAAACGTTCGTTGACGCCAGAGCCACCGACGCCAACTCCATCACCGACGCCAACACCGGAACCCGTCAATCTCAACCCTGGCCGCCTCTGGTCTACTTTTGCACCCCAGTCTGCGCCGAATAATGACCATTTCTGGGTAGGTCGCCCCTTTGGTGACTATGCGACAAATCAACTGGCTAGTCCCAGCTATCAATTTGGCTCCACCGCGGGTGATCGCTACCGCACCCATCATGGCATGGACATTTCCAACCCCTTTGGCACACCCGTTTTATCCGGAACGGATGGTGAGGTTGTCCATGCTAGCCCAGATGATACGGTGCTCCTGGGGCCTTATAACAACTTCTATGGCAACGCCGTTGTCATTCGGCTCAACCGCCAATTGCCGGTGGCCAATGGGCAACTGGATGTCTACCTGCTTTATGGTCACTTGAGCCAAGTTAATGTCAGCGTCGGTCAGAAGGTGCGCCCGGAAGATGTAATCGGCGCCGTAGGCATGACGGGCATTGCGATTGGTCCGCACCTTCATGTCGAGATTCGTCTTGGCTCCAACACCTATTATAACAATGTCAACCCCTATCTCTGGGTAGCGCCGCTGGAAGGCCAAGGGGCAGTGGCCGTACGCGTTTTGACGGCGGATGGCCGCACCTGGCCCGCCGCGGCCATTTCCGTAGTGCGCTTCTCGGGCGGGGTTGCGGCCTGGGCGCGGCAGATCATCACCTATATGGACACCGAAAATATCGGCCCTGATCCAGCGTGGGGTGAAAATGGCGCTATGGACGGGGTGACTGCCGGCAGCTACTATGTGGTCGGCGTGGTGAATGGCGAGCGGGTGAGTGCTGAAATCACCGTGGGCGCCGGAGAAACAACTTTTGTTGAACTACGCACAAAACAATAACAAATTTTAGATTTTGGATTTGTGATTTTGGATTGTCTACCAAGATCATTCCAGTTATCAATCCAAAATCTAAAATCTAAAATCCAAAATGAACAATACTCCAGTCATCATCTACACCGACGGCGGTTGTATCGGCAATCCAGGGCCTGGTGGCTGGGCAGCTATCTTGCAATATGGCGCGCGCGAAAAAGAGCTGAGTGGGCGCTTTCGGGAAACAACCAATAACCGGATGGAGCTACGGGCCGCGATTGAGGCGATTGAAACGCTGAAACGCCCCTGTCCGATCGAGTTGTATACCGACAGTTCCTATGTGCGCAATGGCATTACCCAGTGGGTGCATGACTGGCTGCACAATGGTTGGCGTACAGCCAATAAAAAGCCGGTTAAAAATCAAGATCTGTGGCGGCGTCTATTGACTGCGCTGGAACGCCATAGCTCTGCCGGTGGTGTCACCTGGCATTGGACCAAAGGCCATGCCGGCAACGACCTCAACGAGCGAGTGGATGTACTAGCCAACACCGCCGCGCGGAGTGTTACGACAGCAGATCCGGTGGATAAGGAAGAGTTGAGATTGGGTGATTAGGCATTAGGTGATTGGTGATTGAGCTTGTCGAAATCACTAATCACCTAATGCCTAGTTCTACTT
>Ga0163153_10004080_pt1 | contig 18727 bp, 18 predicted proteins | sample OliLakLV19MP6IB1_FD_148629 | JGI IMG/M metagenome (GOLD analysis project Ga0163153, IMG submission 148629) | Freshwater microbial mat bacterial communities from Lake Vanda, McMurdo Dry Valleys, Antarctica - Oligotrophic Lake LV.19.MP6.IB-1 | ecosystem: Environmental > Aquatic > Freshwater >... | reverse complement strand
AGTGCCCCGAGCAACGGTCGGGTGATGCGGCGGACGCGCGGTGAGAGATATTTCTCGCGGACCAGGCCGTCGGCGGCGCGGCTCGCGCCTTCGGCAAACGTCGGGTACGCGTGCACCGTGCGAGAGATGTCGCCGATGCGCGTGCCGGTCGTGATCCACGCGGTCAGTTCGGCGATCGTCTCGCCCGCGGCGTGGCCGACCACGGTTGCGCCGAGAAGTCGGGCGCGGGGCCCGGCGACGAGCTCGGTGAATCCGAGGGCATCGCCGTGGGTGACCGAACGGTCGAGGTCGGCATGGTCGAAGCGACGGATGACGGCCCGGTCACCCCAACGCCGCCGGGCACCGTCGGCTGACAGACCGACGTGCGCGATCTCGGGATCGGTGAACGTGACGGTAGGAATGCGTTCGTAGCGGGCGTTCACGCGCATGTGGAGCAGTGCGTTCGGCACGGCGACGCGGGCCTGGTACGCGGCGACGGGCGTGAACGGCATGACCCCGGTCACGTCTCCGGCGGCAAAGATGCCGCGTGCCGTCGTCTGCTGCCTCCGGTCGACTTTGACATGGCCGGTCGGTGAAGTGTGCACGCCGACCCGGTCGAGGTCGAGTCCGGAGGTCGTCGGCTGCCGTCCGACGGCGACGAGGATCTGGTCGAAGCCGACGCATACGCATACGTCGTTGGCGCGGCGTCGCACGACCGCGGCTCCGGAACCGGCGTCGGCGTCGCAGCGCACGAGCGTCGCGGCCGTGAGCACCCGCACCCCTTCCGAGCTCAGGCGTTGCTCGAGGAGCGCACCGACCGTCGGCTCGTTGCCCGGGAGGAGCCGGTCGAGCGCCTCGACGATCGGCGCCGAGGCGCGCGAATGCCTGAGCGAACTCGCAGCCGATCGGGCCGCCGCCGAGCACCGACAGTCGACCGGGAAGTTCCTCGAGCTCCCAGACCGTGTCGCTCGTGAGCGGGCTCGACTCGGCGAGCCCGTCGATGCGGGGGACGACGGGGCGGGAGCCGGTCGCGATGAGCGCGGTGCGGAACGCGAGCGCGCGCCCGTCGACATCGACCACACCTGGAGCTGTGAAACGCGCACGGGCGTTGATGACATCGACGCCGGCCGCTTCGAGGGATTCGGGAGAGTCCTGCGGCGCGATCGCGTCCTGGGCCGCGCGCACTTCCCTCATCACGCGGGCCAGATCGACATCCGGTGGCGCCGCGTCGAGTCCGTGGCGATCGGCCGTCCGCATGGCGTGCGCGACGCCGGCGATGGCCAGCAGCCGCTTGCTCGGGACGCACCCCGTCCACAAACAGTCCCCGCCGGTGCGGTCGGCCTCGACGAGCGCGACCCGCGCCCCGAGCCCGCCCGCAATGTGCGCGGCGACGAGCCCGGCCGTTCCCCCGCCGATCACCACCATGTCGTAGCGTGCAGTCATCATCGTGGGAACCCGCCGGGGTGGCCGCCGATTCCGGAATGCGGTTCCGGCGACGAGCGTCGGGAACGAGGAGCCGATGCCGATGCCGATGCCGATGCCGATGCCGATGCCGATGTCGATGTCGATGTCGATGTCGTCACGTTCGCGCCGGTCGAGCAGAACCAGGCGCTACGCGCCCATCTCGACGTCCCGTTCGTGTTCTTGTCGGACGAACGCCGCGCGGTGTACCACGAGTTCGGGCTCGAACGTGGCTTCTTGCGCGAGGTGTGGAGCTTCGGGGCGCTGCGCGCGTACGCGCGGCTGATCCGCCGCGGTCGCGTCCCGAGCCAAGACACCCGTCAACTCGGCGGCGACTTCGTCTTCGGGCGCGACGGGATACTCCGCTATGCGTCGCGTCCCCGGCCGCCCGACTTGCGACCGACCGTCGCCGACCTCGTCGCGGCCGTCCGAGCCGATCCGCCCGACCCGGACGCGCCACCGTGACGAGACACGACGTTCAGACGCGCTCGTGCGCCTCGAGGAGCGCGCGGCCCCTGCGCAAGAACGCGAGCGCGGCCTCGCGCTGGCCCTCGGCGGCCACGATGTCGGCGTACGCCAGCACGGCTCCGGCAAAGTGCGTCGCGTCCCAGAACGATTCCGAGCCCGGTGGCGCCATCCACGGGCCGACGTACAGGTAGGGCCCTCGATGATCGTCCGCAGCATCGCCGGGCGAAGCGCCGAAGTTCGCGCGGGTGCCGGCTTCGGCGTCGCCGAGGTCGACGGCGACGTCGAAGTGCTCGGGCCACAGCTGCACCCGGGACGGGGCGCCGGTCGCCCTCGACTCGGCGCGAAGCGATTCGAGCGCGGAGGTGGCGAATCCGATCCAGTCGGCGAGTCTGCTCGCGGCCGCGATGTCAAGATCGAGGTGTTGGTCGACGTCGCCGAGCGGGGAACGTCCGCGCCTTCGGTGCGTGCGGCGTCGAGCTCGACGCCGACGAACTCGGCGGCCTCGCGCAGCATCGTGATCGGTGAGCGCGTCGCGGCTCCGGCTCGTTCCACGACCAGGTCGGTGCCGGTGACGCGTACCTGCGCGTCATCGAAGCCGAAGAACGGAGTCCCGAAGCCGCCGCGCGTCCAGCGCAACCCGATCTTGCCGTTTGCTGCCTCACGCGCGGGCGCGATCACGTAGGCCGCGAGGAGGTGCAGCGACGCAACGGTGCGGTCGAAGCCGTCGGGCAGCCCTTGGAGACGCCGGTACGGCCCGAGCCACCGGTCGCGGGCCCACTCGGCCAGGTCGGGCGCGTCGCGCACGACTTCCGGCCACGTCAGATCGGCGGGGTCGACTGGTGAGATAACGGTCGCGGTTTCGTCGGCGGGAGCAACCGGGTCGTTCGCGTACCACGGCGCTTGCAGCACCGCGGGAGGTGACGGTTCGAGCACGCGGGCCGACACGCCGGGGGGAAGCACGGCGACGGCGTCGCCGCGAGGATCGTTGGACTTCGTGGGGTACATGTCTCCTCGTTCCGTAGAGCGCCCGAATCGGTGCATCGAGCTGGTCCTCGGTGAGGGAACCCGGCTGGGTGCCGTACTCGTCCGCGCGTTCTCAGCCGGGATTAGCGTCTCTTCGAGGACGATGGCGCATCGGTCAGGTTTCGAGGACTCCGACGCTGCGCTCGGTTGCCACCACAGGTCGTCCGCGGGTGAGCCACGCCTCGCGGCGCAGCGGCGATTTGGCGATCTTGTCGGTACCCGTCACGGGCATGGCCTTCACCACCCGCACGACCTCGTGCGCTACGTGCTCGAAGTCCTGCTGGCCGCCGCCGGTCTCGATCTCGCGGTCACGGGCGCGCTGTACCACTGCCCGCTGTACCAGAAGCTCGGCTTCACGCCGCGGTCGCTGCGGAGGACGTCATGACCGACAACCCGGAGACCGAACGCCAACCGGAGCACGCCCGCGGTGGGCATGGTGGGCACGGCTGGATGATGATTGCCTGCTGCATCCCGATGCTCGTCTGACGTTCCGGGGAGTCCGCGGCGGAGTAGGTCAGGCGCGGCCGGCGAGGACCGCCCGCGTGTCGCGGGCGATCTCGACGTCTTCTCTCGACTCGATTACCACGGTCGCCACCGCGCTGTCGGCGCCGGTGATGTTCGTGTCTCCCGCCACGGCGCCGGCGTTGCGCTCGCCGTCGATGGAGATGCCGAGGAACCCGAGCCGTACGACCGCTTCATGGCGCACTTCGGGGACGTGTTCGCCGACGCCGCCGGTGAAGACGAGCACGTCGAGGCCGCCGAGCGCGACGGTCATTGCCGCGATCTCACGGGTGAGGCGATGGATGTAGACGTCGAAGGCGAGCACCGCCCGCGCCTCGCCGCGGGCGCGCGCCGCGATGACGTCGCGCATATCGCCCGAGCCCCCTGTGAGGCCGGCCAGTCCGGACGCGGTTTCGAGCTGGTGGGCGATCTCTTCGGGGGCGATGCGCGCCTCGGTGGCGAGCCACAACACCAGCCCCGGGTCGACTGACCCCGACCGCGTTGCCATCACGAGGCCTTCCAGCGGCGTGAAGCCCATTGTCGTATCGACCGACCGGTAGTCGAGCGACGCGCACAGCGAGGCGCCGGCGCCGAGATGACACGTGACCGCCCGACGGGCCCGGTCGCGACCGAGCATCTCGCCCGCGCGCCGCGCCGCGTACGCGTGAGACAGACCGTGGAAGCCGTAACGCTTGAGCCCGTAGCGCTCGCGCCAGGCCGCGGGCAGCGCGTAGGTCGCCGCGGCGGCAGGGAGTGACGCGTGGTACGCGGTGTCGAAGCAGGCGACCGCCGGCACCCCGGGGAGGGCGCGCTGTACCACTCGGATGGCCGCGAGCGCGAGGGGTTGGTGGACTGGTGCGAGCGGCGTCAGGGCCGCGAGATCTGCTTCGACCGGCTGGTCGATGAGGACGGGTTCCCGGCGCTCGCCGCCGTGCACGACGCGATGGCCGACCGCCTCAGGGGGCGAGCAGAGCCGCTCGACGGCCGGGGCGATGTCGGCTGTGTTCCACGGTGCAATTGCTGCTTCGTCGAGCAACTCGTCGTCTGGTCCGAGCAATCTGAGCTTGAGGCTCGAGGACCCGGCGTTGACCGCGAGGACGCGCATCAGGGCGTCCAGCGCCAATCGGCGATCTCGGGCATGTCCTCTCCATACTCCCGCGTCCACGCCCAGTGCTCGGTTCGCTTGTCGATCATTGCTTGGCGAACCGAAGCCGCTTTCTGTCCGAGGCCGGGGACGCGGTCGATGACGTCGAGGACGAGGTGGAAGCGATCCATGTCGTTGCGAACGACCATGTCGAAAGGCGTCGTCGTCGTGCCTTCCTCCTTGTAGCCGCGCACGTGAAGGTTGTGATGGTTGGTGCGCCGGTACGCGAGGCGATGGATCAGCCATGGATAGCCGTGATACGCGAACAAAATCGGTCGGTCGACGGTGAAAAGTGCGTCGAATTCGCGATCGGCCAGCCCGTGCCGGTGCTCCGTTTCCGGCTGCAAGCGCATGAGGTCGACGACGTTGACGACACGGACTCGCAACTCGGGGAGGTGCGTGCGGATGAGGCTCACGGCGGCGAGCGTCTCCAACGTCGGGACATCTCCGGCACAGGCCATGACGACGTCGGGCTCGCCGTCGTCGTTGCTGGCGAACTCCCAGATGCCGATGCCGCGTGTGGCGTGCAGGATTGCATCGTCGATCGAGAGCCAGTTCCACGTTGGTTGCTTGCCCGCGACGATCACGTTGACGTAGTCGCGTGAGCGGAGGCAATGATCGACGACCGAGAGCAGGGTGTTCGTGTCGGGCGGGAGGTAGACGCGAATGACGTCGGCCTTCTTGTTCACGACGTGGTCTATGAACCCCGGGTCCTGGTGCGAGAAACCGTTGTTGTCCTGGCGCCACACGTGTGACGTGAGCAGGTAGTTGAGCGAGGCGATGGGAGGGCGCCACTCGATCTCACGCGACACTTTCAGCCACTTCGCATGCTGGTTGAACATCGAGTCGACGATGTGGACGAACGCCTCGTAACACGAGAACAGTCCATGCCGGCCGGTCAGGAGGTATCCCTCGAGCCATCCCTGGCACGTGTGTTCGGACAGCACCTCCATGACTCGGCCGTCGCGCGCGAGGTGAACATCGGTTGGTTCGAGCGCCGCGTACCATGCCTTCCCCGTCGCCTCGTATACGGCCTGCAGGCGGTTCGACTCCGTCTCGTCCGGTCCGAACAACCGGAAGTTCTGGTCGTCGGCGTTGAGCCGCATCACGTCGCGCAGGAACTCGCCCAGCACTCGTGTCGGCTCCGACATCGCGTCAGCCGGAGCTGCAACCTCCACGCCGTAGTCGCGGAAGTCGGGGAGCTCCAGATCTCGCAGCACGATGCCCCCGTTCGCGTGGGGGTTCGCACTCATACGCCGATCCCCCGTGGGAAGCCAGTCGACGACGTTCGGCCGCGGCCGACCCTCCTCGTCGAACAGCTCCTCCGGGCGATACGAACGCATCCACGCGTCGAGTGCCGCAAGTTGCTCGGGGCGTTCGCGAACCTGTGGCAGCGGCACCTGATGCGAGCGCCACGTTCCTTCGACCGGGAGCCCGCCGACCTCTTTGGGTCCCGTCCAGCCCTTCGGCGTGCGCAGCACGATCATCGGCCAGCGCGGCCGGTCGGCGCTCCCGTCTGCGCGCGCGTCGCGCTGGATGCGGTGGATCTCGGCAACAACATGATCGAGCGTCGCCGCCAACGACTGGTGTACAACCGCCGGATCGTCGCCCGAAACGAGGTACGGCGCGTGCCCGTAGCCTTCGAGCAGGCTCGTCAGCTCGTCGTCGCCGATGCGGGCGAGCACGGTTGGGTTCGCGATCTTGTAGCCGTTGAGGTGGAGGATCGGTAGCACGGCCCCGTCGCGGGCGGGGTTCATGAACTTGTTCGAATGCCACGCCGCCGCCAGGGGACCGGTCTCGGCCTCGCCGTCGCCGACGACACAGGCCACGACGAGCTCGGGATTGTCGAACGCGGCGCCGTATGCGTGGGCGAGCGAGTAGCCGAGCTCGCCTCCTTCGTTGATGGAACCCGGCGTCTCGGCCGCCACGTGGCTCGGGATACCGCCGGGGAACGAGAACTGCTTGAACAATCGGGCCATGCCGCGCGCGTCTCGCGTCACGTCGTGGTACAGGTCCGTGTACGTTCCCTCGAGCCACGTGTTCGCCACGATCCCCGGACCACCGTGACCGGGTCCGGTCACATAGATCGCATCGAGATCGTGCGTCGCAATCGCGCGCTGCAGGTGCGCGTACACGAGATTCAGCCCCGGAACCGTGCCGAAATGGCCGAGAAGCCGGGGCTTGATGTGCTCCGCCCGCAACGGCTCGCGCAGCAGGGGGTTCGCGAGCAGGTAGATCTGTCCGACGGAGAGATAATTGGCCGCCCGCCAGTACGCGTCGATACGTGAGAGCTCGTCAGGCTTCAGCGGGAGCGCTGAGATCGTTCGCATCTACCTGCTCCTTCACTTCGCGCTCGGACCGGCACGATGCGGGTTCGACCACGGTGTCTCACGCGACCGGCTCCGGTACGGCGGTGGACTCGCCCGCACCCGCCTCCGCTTCGGGTCCGTGCGGGAGTCGGAGCCGCTTCAACAGCAGCGCGTTCACCGCGACGATGAAGCTCGACCCCGACATCGACAGCGCGGCGATTTCGGGCCGCAAGACAAGCCCGTAGGTTGGTGCGAATACTCCCGCCGCGATCGGCAGCGCGATCGCGTTGTAGCCGATCGCCCAGCCGAGGTTCTGGCGCATCTTGCGCAACGTTGCGCGACCGAGCTTGAGCGCGATCGCGACGTCGAGCGGGTCCGAGCGCATGAGCACGATGTCCGCCGTCTCGATTGCGACGTCGGTCCCGGCCCCGATCGCGATGCCGATGTCGGCTTGCGCGAGCGCGGGCGCGTCGTTGACGCCGTCACCGACCATCGCCACCTTGGCGCCACCTGCTTGGAGCGCCGCGACCTTGGCGGCCTTGTCGCCGGGAAGCACCTCGGCGATCACGGTGTCGATGCCCAGTTGTTCCGCGATGCGTGCTGCCGTCGCCTCGTTGTCGCCGGTCATCATCACGACCGTCGCGCCGGCTTCGTGTAACGCTGCGACCGCGGCCGGTGCCGTGGGTCGTGCCGCGTCCGCGATGGCGACGAGCCCGGCGGCCGAACCGTCGACGGCGACGCCCACCACGGTGCGGCCACCGGCCGCGAGTTCCTCGCGTCGGGCCGCGAGGTCGCCGAGGTCGACACCCTCGCGGGCGAGCAGACGCGCATTGCCCACCACCACGCGTCGGCCGTCAACAGTCGCGATCGCACCGTGACCGGGGACGTTCTCGAAACTGTTCGCCCGCGCACCGCTCGCGCCGCCGGTGTCGGCGTATCGCACGATGGCCTCGGCGAGCGGATGCTCCGATTCCCGCTCCACGGCCGAGACGAGGCGAAGGAGTTCGGCAGGGTCGACACCCGCCGCCGTGACGAGGTCGGTGACCTCGGGCTCGCCTTTGGTCAACGTCCCGGTCTTGTCCATGACGACGACGTCGATGGCCGCGGCCGTCTCGAGGGCCGTCGCGTTCTTGAACAGCACACCGCGCGTCGCACCGAGGCCGGTGCCGACCATGATCGCGGTGGGGGTCGCCAAACCCAGGGCATCCGGGCAGGTGATGACCACCACGGTGATCGCGAACAGGAGTGCGTCGGTTGCGGGCCGGTCGCTGAACAGCATCCACGCCGCGAACGTGAGCGCGCCACCGATCAGCGCGACGAGCACGAGCCAAAAGGCGGCTCGATCCGCGAGCCGCTGGCCCGGTGCCTTCGAGTTCTGCGCCTCCTGCACCAACTTGACGATCTGCGCGAGCGCGGTGTCGGCACCGACCTTCGTGGCGCGAACGCGCAGCGTCCCGTTCTTGTTGATCGTCGCCCCGATCACGGCAGCGCCCGGTTCTTTGTGTACCGGGAGGCTCTCGCCCGTGACCATCGACTCGTCGACCTCACTCTCGCCCTCCTCGACGACACCGTCGACCGCGATCTTGGCGCCGGGTCGCGCGAGGAGGAGATCGCCGACGACGACCTCGGCGGTGGGCACCTCGACCGGCTCACCGTCGCGCAGCACGACGGCCATGGGGGGTGCGAGGTCGAGCAGCGTACGGATGGCTTCGTTGGCGCCGCCGCGGGCGCGCATCTCGAACCAGTGCCCGAGGAGCACGAACGCGGTCAACACGGTCGCGGCCTCGTAGAACACCTCGCCGCCGCCCGTGAACGTCACGCCGAGCGAGTAGAGCCACCCGGCGCCGATCGCGACGGCGACCAGGACCATCATGTCGAGCGTGCGGGCCCGCAGCGCGCGGACAGCGCCGTCGAAGAAGATCGCCGCCGACCAAAAGACGACGGGCAGGCTCAACAGGAGCGCCCAGACGTCGTCGCGCATCCCGAACGGCGCGCCGGCCGTGAAGTTCAGGACGTCGCGGCCGATCGGCGACCACAGCAGAATCGGAATCGAGAACACAGCCGCGACGAGGAACCGGTTGCGCATGTCGGCGACCATGGCGTCCATCGACATCCCGCCGCTGCCCCCGTGGCCCATTACCGCGTGCGGCGTGGGCGGAACCGCGGTTGCCGGTCGCGCAACGACGTCGGTCATCGGATCGCACACATGCGTCGGGACTACCTGACCCGCGCAGTGGTAGCCGCACTCCTCGACCCAGCTTCGGAGGTCCGCGATCGACGTGACCGACGGATCGAACGTGACGGTTGCGGTCTGTGCCACCGCATTGGCTGCGATGGTGTGCACGCCGGGCCGCCGGCCCAGTACCGCCTCGACGACGGCTGTCTCCGTCGCCCACTGCAGCCCGCTGACGTCGAGGACGACTGTGGCTACGTCCGAGTCGTGGTTGTTACGCATTGCCCACCTTTCGGTGGCGTTGGCAGCCGGCGAACGCCGTCAGATCAGCAGGCGGATCGCGCGATTGGGTAGGGATTGACGGCGGGACCCCCGCCCGGGTGGTACTCGAAGTGCGTGTGCGGCGCCGATACGTCCGCGTTCCCGCTCGAACCCACGTAGCCGACAACCTCGCCCTGCTCCACGCGGCGGGGCGGTCCTTCGTAGGCTGAAAGATGGAAATACCAGTAGGCGTTCCCATCGTCGCCGTACAGGTACACACCGAGGCCCGACAGACTGCCTTCCTTCTGGCGCACTTCCCCCGCCACGACCGCGACGTTCGGCGTGCCCGGTGGCGACATCAGATCGACACCCTGGTGGCTCCGGCCACCGGAACGCGGCGCGCCCCAAGTATCGACGAACGAGAGCGCACCGCGTATCGGGCAGACGATTGCCGCGGTGGGCGACGGGGCCTTCGAAGCCGGCGCGGCATCGGGAGCGCTGTCGCCCGCGCCGGGCGCCGTAGTCGTAGTCGTGGTCGTGGTCGTGGTCGTAGTCGTAGTCGCTCGTGCGGTCGTCGTTGGGGTATTGCGCCGCTGCTGGTCGGCCCGGCGCTGCGCATCTTCGACGAGTTGTCGTTCTGCTTCCTGCCGACGTCGCTCCTCGTCCGCCCGCCGCTGCGCTTCCTCCTCTCGGGCCAGCTGCTGCTCGAGCTCCGCTTGCGCCTGCTGTGCGTCGAGCAACGTCGCCTGGAGCGAGTCGCTCTCGGCTTCAAGCTCTGTCAGCAGTTGCTCCGCTTCCTCCGTTGCTTGCGCGAGTCGCGCTCCGTCGCGTTCAAGGTCGTCGCGCAACGCTTCGAACTCGTCGAGACTGAGATTCTGCGGCTCGGTCGCCAGCTCCAGGATGAGTGTGCGTCGGGGCACGTCGAGAACGTCGTCGCTGCCGAGCCAGTCGGCTGCCCCGAGCGAGGTCCCGCCGCCGACATATGCCGTCACCGCGATCTCCTGCACGACTGCACGCAGCTCGGTCATTCGCCTCTCGGCATTTTCCATTCGGATTCGGGTGAGATCGGCTTCGTTCGATACTTCCGCGTGCCGGGCCACCGCCGCCTGTTGACTTGCGGCGAGCGCGTCTGCGGCCGCTTGGGTCTGCTCGACGCGCTGACGTGCGCGTTCGAACTCGTCGCGCGTGTTCGCGCCGACGGGCGAAACGGTCAGCGTCGAGAGCACAACGGCGAGGCCGAACGAAATGGGCGCGCGGCCGCGGCGACGGAAGGCGGTCAGGGGACGAATGGCGATACCCTAGCAACGACACCATGTCGGACTCAGTAACCGTGCGGAATGGTCGAGGCGGGCCGGGTTGTCGTTGTTGTGGCTGCCGTCCACGTCGTGCTCCGCCGGAATACGTACACCGCGGGTTCGAGTTCCGGGGGAAGCACGAGCCGGCTCAGGGCAGGGTCCTCGGTGAACTCGAATGTGGACTGGCCGCGGTATGCGTCCCAGTTTCCCGCGCTGAACTCGTGCCGGCTGCTGATGACGATGTAGAGCTGGACGCTGCGCGTCTTGAAGACGTCGCGTTCGAATGCATTGCCGGCGGGCGGCCACGAGCAGATCACGACCTCCGGCTGCCGAGCGCCGAGCGCTTTGCGCGCGTCTTGGCGAGTGACCGTGTCCGGGAAGGTCACCCGGTCCTTCCAGCTGTAGTCGTCGGTCGCGGTGATGCGAACACCATTGTCGGCGAGGAAACGGGAGAGCGTTCCGTCGCCCGCGGCGATCTCGAGGCAAGAAGCGTCGCCGATGATGGCGGCGAGCTCTTCGATCAGTTGTTTCGAATAGAAGCAGTAGATGCCCTTCGGCTGGACGAGGGCCATCAAGAACCGCCGTTGCCAGACGAGCGGCCAGATGAGACGGAACCAGAACATCGAGACTGGCTTGCGCTCGAGGGCGCGTGCGAACAGCAGCCGTTGCAGAGCCCATCCGTTGACGAGGTTGAACCGGGCCTTGCCGTCGTCAACGCCGGTTGCGAGCGCGACGCGATGCTGACGGAGCGCGGCCGCAGCCATCTGCCGGCGAATCTCCGCGGAGACGAGCGCGTCCTGTTCTTGCTTGGAGCGCGCCCGCCTCGATGCCGTGGGCCGAGACACGGTCGCGACGATTGTCCTCAGCGCGTCGAACTCACCAGAAGCGACGATCTGTCGGATCTCGCGTTCTACTGCCTCCCACTCGGCCGGGTACGCGGCGCGTAGCTCGTCGAGCGGTGGCTGTTCCCGCAACCAGGAGCGGACGTCATCCGGCCGCCGCGGCATCGATCCTCGTTTCGTACCCACTGCAAATTCGATCGGCGAGCACGACGCAGTTCTGAGGTACGCGTCTCGCTCGAACTCGGCCGAGCGCGACGTTTGGACGATCGACCGCGCGGCCGCTTTCGCTCTACCAGAGGAGGATGCATTCCGATCCTGTGCGGATCGAGCTTCTTGTGCTCTTGGGCGCAAACGGCGTCAGGCCGTCGCGTCAGGAACTCGCGAGGACCTTTTCGATGTTCTCGAGGGTCTTCTCCATGGCGGCGCGTGTGTCGTTGCGCGATCGGGCGAGACGCAGCAACGGCTTAAATCCTCGTACCGCCGAGAAGTCCCATGTCTCGCATACCTTCGTGCCGCCGTCGACCGGCTCAAGTTCGTAGCGCCAGATCGCACCGGGACCCACGACGGTGCCGATTGCTCCCGCGGCCGAGTGTTGCCACGCGATACGCCGATTGTCGTCGAACTCGATCACGACATTGTGGGTGGAATAGGGGACGCCGCGCTTCATTGCCATACCGAACTTGTCGCCGAGTTTGACGCGCTCAGGAGCGTTCTTGGCCTCCTTCACCGTGCCGGAACCATCGATGTCGTGATGGCGACTGGGGTCGGCGAGCAGCGCGAAGATCGCCGCGGGCGGTGCGGGGATCGTACGTTCGACGGTTTCGACATCACCGGATCGGGTCATGGGCTGCAGCGTACGCCGAGAGCACGCGCGCTGCTCTCGCGAAACGCGCACTGAATGCCCGCTCTGGCGCTGTTACGCGAGCCACGACGGCTCGGTCTGACCCGCGCAGCCACTGCCGTCTGGCGATGACGAACATTCACCGCGCGTTGAAGCCGAAGGACTGATTCGCATCACTCTCGCGCCGGCCGCGATGCATTCGCTTTCCGAGTACCAGAACTCCGAGTCGTCTTCGGTCAGCGTGATCCCGCCTGCGCCCGGGTCCTTCGCCGTCGTACAGCCGGCTGACCACGCCGAGGTCGACGAAGTCGCCCCCGGCGTGCATCTGCGATTCGTGCATCGTCCGCTCAATTCTGCGGAATCGGCGGGAACTGGCAGACCGCGGCAGGAGAAATCGAGAGAACGCAAGAAGAAACGCGCAGGAGGAGAGCCATGACGCTCGGACCGGTCGAGTGCATCGTCGTCGGATTCCCCGGCAACAAGTTCACGGGGGGCATCGCACCCCGCACTTGCCAAGCTCATCGACAGCAAGACGATCCGCATTCTCGACCTGCTCTTCGTCTCGATGGACGTGAACGGCGACGTGCTCGCGTTCGAATTCGACGAACTCGACGAGGTGACCGACTTCGGAGATGTTGGCGGCCTGATTCTCTGACGACCGCGGGGTAGCTCCCGGCAGTGCTCTTCGGGCATGGGCCGCCCCAGGGTGGCCGCTTCGGCGGGTGGAGCGTCTACGCCAAGGACGGCAAGGCCAAGTTCGTGTACAACGTGCTCGGCATCCACGAGTTCCAGGTCGAAGCCGAGTCGCAGATCCCCTTCGGTGCGACGCAGGTGCGAGTGGAGTTCGCGTACGACGGCGGGGGTCTCGCCGAGGGCGACGACGTCACGATCTACTACGACGGCAAACCCGCCGGCACCGGACGCGTCGACATAACGCAGCCGGTTCACCGGGAAGATCAACTGGGTGCAGATCGATCTGGGTGACGACAACCACGACCACTACATCGATCCGGGCCGAGCGCGAAACCGAAAAAACCCCGAAGAAATCAGCGCGATCCTTGCGTTGATGTCGCACCGGTTTGCTACGATAGCGAACAGATGTTCGCCTCCGTTGCAACCGTTCGCAGCACCCTCGAACCGCTGGCTCGCGAGTTCGATGCGGGGTCGTTGTCGGCCCAAGAAGCGGTGCGCGCGGTCGAGGAACTGGGCGTCATCCGTCACGCGGTCGACGGCATGTTGGCCAAGGCCGCCAAGCGGGTTGCCGACACGAGCGCGCACACGGCGCGGGGCGAGCGCAACGCGGCGGCACTGGTCGCCAAGGTGCTCGGCGTTCCCGCCGGTGAAGCTCGGTCCGCCATCGACACCGCGGCGAAGCTCGAACACCTGCCCGCTACCGACGCGGCCGTACGCGAAGGCAAGCTCTCCGCCCGCAAAGCGCAGATGATCGCCGACGCCGCGACCGCCAATCCCGATGCCGAACAGCAGTTGCTCGACGCGGCGGGGGAAGGGCTCGTTCCGCTGAAGGACGCGTGCATCGCGGCCCGCGCTCGTGTCGAGGATCCGCCCAAACGTTCGGCCCGCCAGCACGCGCAGCGGTGCCTGCGCATGTGGACCGACAGCGACGGCATGGTCTCCGGCCAGTTCCGACTCACGCCCGAGGTCGGCGGTCAGGTGAAGGCGAAGCTCGACGCCGAGGTGCAGCGCATCTTCCGCTCGCGCCGTACCGGTGGCGAGCGCGAGTTCCACGACGCGTACGCGGCCGATGCGTTCGCCGCCCTCGTGCTCGCCGACGGTGCCACGTCGAAGCAACGCGACCCGAACGCGACGGTCCACGTCGTGATCGACCACGGCGCGCTGGTGCGGGGCGGTACCGCCGAAGGCGAAGTGTGCGAGATCCCCGGTGTCGGCCCCGTGAACGTCGCCTGGGTGCGCGAGCTGCTCGGCTCGGCGTTCGTCACCGCCGTGATCAAGAAGGGCAAAGACATCCTGACGGTGGCGCACCTCGGTCGGCACATTCCCGCCGAGGTCCGCACCGCGCTCGTCGTGAGCGGCCGGGAGTGCGACATCGACGGCTGCCATGTGCGCGGCTACCTCGAATGCGATCACGTGCAGGAGTACGCCAAGGGCGGGCCGACCGCATTCTGGAACCTCGGCTGGCTTTGCTCCTGCCATCACCAGCTCAAATCAAAGGGCTGGGAGCTCGGTCCGGCCGATCCCGCCACCCGAAAACGCAAACTTCGACCGCCACCCGCGCGTGCGGCATGAGCATGGCCCTGCACTTAGGCGCGCGCTGTAACGACGGCAACTTCGCGAACCGGGCATCGGCGCTACCGGAGTTTGAGAAAGTGTTGCGGGGCACACTTTCTCAAACTCGGATCGAGCAGCAGCTACTCAAGCGCCCAGCGCGACGCCGATCTGAGGTCGGCCGGGTATGTCCCAGCCGCTGAGTACGCTGGTGCCCGTGGCGCGGTCACTCGTAGATGTCGGCGTCTATGACGCCCAAGAGATAAGTCACCTGCTCGCGCAAAACGTCGACTGCATTGTCCGATGGTCGGTGCCGGACGGCAAAGGTCGTCCCGCGATCGTCCCGCCGTCGCTCGATCGAGCGTTCTCCTTCGTTGATCTTGTCAGCTTCGCGGTGGTGGCCGAGCTGTGGGGGCGGCTGGTCAGCGAAGTCGAGTTCTGCCGAGACAGTCGGCGAGGAACTCGATCTCACCGTCGAACAGGTCCATGCCGCGGCCAATTTCGAGGCAGCGCTGGCAGAGGGTCGAGGCCTCGCTGCGTGACAACCACGCATTATCCAAGCGCGCGTACCCGGCTCCTTTGGGACGAGGAGCTGAGTGCGAAAGTCCCGCAAGCGTTGCGGGTGCTCGGGTTCTTTACGTCTCACGTCGGTCACGAAGGTGACGACGCCCCCGCGCGTTTGCGAAGAGGCAGGTCAGCGATTTGTTTGGCTCGCTCCTCGAGGTGGGCAGTACTCGCTTCCGGTCCGGTTCGCGTGACTCGCGTGCGTCGCTCCCGAGCGTAGAGACGGGATCGGGTAGAGACGTGCGACCCGAGCGACGTGGTGTTGCGTTCGGACTCGCGGCGGCGTTGTCGTTCGGCATCAGCGCGCCGCTGGCGAAGCTCCTGCTCGACGACGCGTCACCCCAGATGCTCGCCGGACTGCTTTACGCGGGTGCCGCGGTTGCGTTGATCGCGGTGTGGCGTGTGAGCGACCGTCATCACGAGGCGCAGCTCTCGCGCCGCGACGCACCGCGCCTGGCGCTCCTCACTCTGGCCGGCGGTGTCGTCGCACCCGTGTTGTTGCTCATGGGACTCGACCGCGTGCGCGGCATCACGGGTTCACTTCTGTTGAACCTCGAAGGGCCGTTCACGCTGCTGCTCGCCGTGCTGGTGTTTCGTGAATACCTCGGCCGGCGCGCAACTGCGGCCGCACTCGCGATCTTCGCGGGCGCCGCACTGCTCACGCTGGAGCCGGGGCGCAGCGGAAGCTCGGTGCTCGGCGCCCTGTTGATTGCCGCGGCCTGTGCGTGCTGGGCGGTCGACAACAACGTGACGCAGTCGTTGACCGTGCGCGACCCGCTCGCGCTCGTGGCCGTCAAGACAGGAATCGCGGGTGCGGTCAACATCACGCTGGCCCTGGGGCGGGGCGATGCCCTTCCGTCGGCTGCACCACTGGTTGCGGCCTTGGCGCTCGGTGCGGTCAGCTACGGGCTGAGCGTCGTCCTGGACGCTTACGCGCTGCGCCTGCTCGGGGCCGGGCGTGAGGCGGCCGTCGTTGCCACGGCTCCGTTCGCAGGTGCGATCGTCTCGGTGTTCGTGCTCGACGAACGGTTCGTCCCACGCGACGCGGCGGGCGCACTGTTGATGGCGGCGGGTGTTGCGCTCGCGGTGTCCGACGTGCACGAGCACTGGCATGTCCACGACCAACTCGAACACGAGCACGCGCACGCCCACGACGAGCATCATCGTCATCCGCACTCGCCGAATGTCGACGCGGGCGAACCCCATACGCACATCCACACCCACGACGGACTCGCCCACCGGCATGCGCACGTGAGCGACGTCCACCACCGCCATTTGCACTGAGCTCAGCGGTTCGACCGAACGCGGTTGAGGGCGGTTGTCAGGCCGGCCGCGACGCTGCTCCGTCGTGGGGCGCGGTCGCGCAGTCGTGGCATTCGACCTCGAGGGTCGAATGTTCCACGCCGAATCGGTCGGCGAGCATCTGCTTGAGGCGATCGGCAACGTGCTGCGCGTCGTGCAGGGTCGGCTCGTTCTCGACGACCACATGCGCCGACAGCGCCGACGTTTCGGCGTCGAGCGACCAGACGTGAAGATCGTGCACGGCGCCGACGTTGACGTCGGCGACGATTGCCGCGGCGATGTCGTCGACGTCGAGATGTGGCGGCGTCCCTTCGAGCAGGACTCGGGTCGTGTCGCGCAGGAGTCGCCAACCGGCGGCGGTGACGAGCGCCGCGACGAGGAGCGATGCGACGGAGTCGACCCACGTGGCGTCCCACCAGACGACCGCGAGGCCGGCGGCGATTGCGGCGACGGAGCCGAGGGCATCAGAAACCATGTGCCAGAAGACGCCGCGCATGTTGAGGCTGCCGCCCGCGTTGCGCGCGAGCACAACGGCGCTGACGACGTTGACGACCAGACCGACCGACGCAACCGCGGTGACCCCCCACCCGTCGATCGTGACGTCTTCGCCCAGTCGCCGTACCGCTTCGACCGCGATCCAGACCGCGGCCGCGATGAGGATGACAGCGTTGAGCTGGGCGCCGAGTACCTCGGCCCGCTTGAGCCCGTACGTGTGCCGGCTCGACGCGGGCCGGGCCGCGACCGCGAGCGCGACGAGGGCGATTGTGAGCGCGCCGACGTCAGATGCCATGTGTACGGCGTCGGCCAGGAGCGCGAGTGAGCCGAATGCGATACCGCCGACGAGTTCGACGAGCAGGAACGCGCCGTTGAGGACGAGCACCAACCAGAGCGCGCGCGACCGCGTCGTTCGCAGGTCGCGCGCGTGATCGTGATCGTGATCGTGCGCGTGGTCAGTCGTCATCGGCGTGTTGGGCGTGCGCGAGTACGTCGTGCAGGACATGGCGTACGTGTTCGTCGGCGAGGGAGTAGTAGACCGTCCGGCCCGCGCGCCGGGCCCTGACGACTCGGTTGGTTCGGAGCAAGCGGAGCGCGTGCGAGGTCGTCGACTCGCGCATGCCTGCTGTCGCGGCGAGGTCGGTGACGCACAGCTCGTCGGTGACCATGAGCGAGGCGAGCAGCCGGATCCGGCTGGGGTCGGCCAACACGCCGAACAGCGCCGCGCATCGGGCCACCGTGTCGGCGTCGGGAAGCGCGCTGCGAACGGGGCCCATCGCCGGATAATATCTGTATACCTATTCAGATGTCCAGGTTTTCGGTCGAGAGGCCCGCCGGGCCCGGGTTAGCGTGCGCGTCGTGCGCTTGCGGCCTGCGATAACCGCCTTCGTCGTCGCCCCTGTGCTCGTGCTTGGCGCCTGCGGAGGTGACGACGGCTCGGTGCCGGCCGAGACAGCCGATGCCGATGCCGACGTGGGCGCGGCGTTGTACGCGGCGAACTGCGCGTCGTGCCACGGTGACGATCTCCGGGGGACCGACCGGGGACCTTCGCACCTCTCCCAGGTGTACGAAGAAGGTCATCACTCGGACGAGGCGTTTCGCGGCGCCGTCGAAGCGGGCTCAGTCGCGCATCACTGGAACTTCGGCGACATGGCACCGGTGCGCGGCCTGACCGAGGCGGAGGTCGCCGCAATCATCGCCTTCATCCGGAGCGTGCAAGAAGCCGAGGGCTTCGAGCCGTACCCGCCCGACTAGACCGCTCCGCCGTGACGCACCGCGACGAAGAGGCTGTCAGCGACTCAACTCGTAGCCGATCACATCGATCAGAGCGTCGACGGCGTCGGCAGGGACGTCGTCGGCAGGAACGATAACCGTGAAGATACGACCGTCGACGACGACGACGCCGAGGTGCAACGAGTTGCCGGTGAAGCGAGTGGCGTTGTCGCCACTGTCGAGTTCAACCTCTTGCATATCGCCGTCGTCCGCGCTGGCACGATTGATGTCGACGACGAAGTCGTACGCGTCCTCGCCGGTGCGGCCGCCGAGGTCTTCGTCGCTGCGCATGGAAGCGATCGTGATGTTCGACGTCGGACCCGACTCCAGCGAGTAGCCGTAGTGGCACTGCGGCGTGCCCGAGTCTTGGGGCTCCGCTTCGGTAACGGTCACCCCCAGCGCGTCGCCGACATCGTCTCCGGTGACCGCGGCACAGACTTCCTCGCTCGTCAACGCCGCGACTGCCTCGCCGGCGTCGTCAGAGTCGTCGATCGACGACGTCTCGCTGGTCGGAGCGGCATCGTCGTCGTCGCCACCGCACGCACCGAGAACG
>Ga0163153_10004072_pt1 | contig 18759 bp, 19 predicted proteins | sample OliLakLV19MP6IB1_FD_148629 | JGI IMG/M metagenome (GOLD analysis project Ga0163153, IMG submission 148629) | Freshwater microbial mat bacterial communities from Lake Vanda, McMurdo Dry Valleys, Antarctica - Oligotrophic Lake LV.19.MP6.IB-1 | ecosystem: Environmental > Aquatic > Freshwater >... | reverse complement strand
CCACCGAGAAGTCATTGAGACGAGTGGATAGGAACTATAAACCACCTTTTTTGCAATTCAGGCAAGTATCAGTGGTTGCCCACTATCTTCGTTCTGGATCCTGGTTAGCCCTGTACCAATATAAACTAGGGAGCGTCCGTCCTGATCACCACCGTGTTCGAACCCATCCTCGCTGGCGCAAAATGGCCCAATTCCCTTCTCTTATTTGGGTTCTGAACTATCGCCAATGGCTCCATTGCTAATCAAAATAAGTTGTGGAGCGGGGATCACTCGAAGATGTACGGCATTCCATGGACCTCGACTTGTAATTGTCGAAAGCTGCTCTCTCAGTGCTCCAAACAAAACTTGATGACCAATTTGATAACAAGTTTCTTTTGCATTGTCTCCATCAAATTCCTCAGATGAGATGTTAAGGAAAGCCACGCCAGAAACATGAAATTTGTATGGTGGGTTTGTGCTTTCATCCATATCTGTCTGAACATCAATATTTACTGCGTAATTGCGATTGTTTTCTAATTGCTCAATTTGTGTGTTTATTGAAAAAATTGTCATCGTGGATTTGTTCGGCTCATGCGAAGGGATCGCCACAACCTCAACTCGTGGGAAGAAGTAGTTCACCAAATTAATGTCATTAATATTCAATTTCTGCATTGTTAATAATTCCGCACTTGGGATCCCCAGTGCTCATTAGCGGGAAATGAGTTTTTTTGATTGCTGGTGTTGACTGCACCCACTTTAGTTGCAGGTCTCGATTTTCCTTCAATGGCATAAAGCCACGGCTTAATCTGGGACTCCTTAGGGCTCAAATTAATCGTTACTTCAGCATCTAACGCATACGCTAAGCGTCCGATGGTCTCAAGAGTAAGATTCGCATCGCCGCGAAGAATTTTGGTGATGTATGGGCGACTAACATCCATGCGCTCAGCCAGATCTTTTTTCTTGAGCATACGAAAATCTACGAAACGCTCAACGATACAGCAAATTGATTTTTTACTCGCTCGATCCAATAGTTTTTTTGCTTTTTGCTGTCTAGATATTTCTTGAATACTGATTCGTCAGTCATGAGATTGCTCCTTTAATACTTCCTTCAAAGTTTTTCGCCTTAGGTTTCCTGCCTCTTTCTCGACGAGATAAACTTTGCGCATTTCAATAGCTCTTAGCACATCAGTTTTGTTAGCCTTTTTCCCTGATTTAATATTTCCATGAGTGAGCAAAACCAGGCTTTTCTCATCGGGATCTCGAAAGCAGAAAATCCTGTGATTACCTTTCCGAAATTGCCAAATGTCGTGGTCACTATTTGCCCCATGAAACATATTTTTGGTGACACCATGCCTACCCTGAAGCGCATAGCGTTCAAAAATTGAGGCGAGTGATTCCATTAGGGAACTGCTACCAGCCTTTGCGGTATCCATATAATTCAATACTTCACATTCAGTTTTGCCTGATACATTGATTCCAAGCACAGCAATGCTGTATTGCTTTTTTTCTATTGTTATTACATCCACAAGTTAACCTATAGGTTAATCATAATCGAAACATATGGACTTTGTTGGGAAAGTTCAAATCTTGAGTGATTGGTGTACGTAGCCAGTGTCCCCTGACGCATCAAGTTATGGGGTCAGCGTAAAGGGACAGAGTCAGCCAAACTCAAACCGCCGGTTTGACGCCGAATTGCAAGCCAAGTGCCTTGGCTACTTTAAGCACCGTAGCTAATTGAGGATTGCCTTCGGCGGATAATGCCTTGTACAAGCTTTCGCGGCCAAGCCCGGTTTCACGAGCCAGGGCTGCCATGCCCTTGGCCCGAGCGATGTCACCCAGCGCTTTAGCGACAAATGCCGCGTCTCCATCACTTTCGGCAATTGAAGCCTCAAGATAAGCGGCCATCTCTTCCGGCGTACGAAGATGCTCTGATACATCATAGTCATGAAGTTTTATAGCCATGTTCAAATCTCCAAGCCAATGATTAACTCATATGTCAACCTGATGTCTTTCAGTTGCTCGAGCCACTTTGTGAATTGAGTAGTAACCTTTATCCACTTCGAGGCCATAGTGTATCCTACACGATACGTTTTGGGAACTTGCAAGGTAAGTTCGAGTGCTTCGTGGCACCGTCATCGCCGCTAGCAAACAGCCTCTAGTTTGAATCCGTATTCAACACCGAGCTACGGCAACAACCCCAAGCAAACGGAGGAAATCTCACCACCCTTGTGTAGGACTAGGCTGACCCTTTACCCTGATCCCATAACTTCTCAATCATCCTTCCCCGCCCAATCCAAGCTGCTAAAAAGAAATGCCTATGCTCATTTAACCAAAACCCAGCTCCCCGCAGAGTTTTTACTCTGACCACAAATATTTTTAGCAAACTACGATATTCACAATAAACACCACATACATATTCATATTGCGTTTTTTGTGGTTAGAGACTACCGTAAGTTGATGAGAACCCAAACATATAACACCATTGTCGCGGCGGAAACCAACGATCTGCTTACCACAGGGGAAGCAGCAAAAATTTTGAATTCCTCGCGCCAACATATTGTCGATCTGTGCGAACGTGGAGATTTACCATTTACGACGATTGGCAGGCACCGCCGGATTCGCAGAGACAATGTTGAAGCACTGAAAACCCGAACTCAACGACTCACCAGGGACCAGCGCCGGAGTTTATGGCTGGCTTATGCGATAGCCGGACGAATTGTATCGAACCCACAAGATGCCCTTCTGCTAGCACGTGATAACCTCAAACGATTGCGAATTTCAACACGTGGGCAGGCGCGTCGTTGGCTCGACGAGTGGGAGCGGTCGCTTAACGGCCCAGTGAGTGAACTGCTTAATCTTCTCGTATCTCCATCCCCCAAAGCTCGCGAAATGCGGCAGAATTCGCCTTTCGCTGGACTCCTCAGCGATTCAGAGCGCATGAAATTGCTCGAAGCTTGGAAGCTCGGCAGTTCATTGGACAACCTGTGAACCGAAAGCAACTCGCACATATTCTTCGTGCCGCAGCCACAATCGCCGAAGATCCGGAAATCGTTGTAATTGGCAGTCAGGCGATACTCGGAAGCTTCAGCGAAGAAGAGCTTCCAATCGAAGCAACTCGTTCTATTGAGGCTGATGTGGCTTTCCGAAGCGACCCGGATGAAATGAAAGCCGACAAAATTGAAGGTGCAATTGGTGAAAATTCCCGGTTCCACAACACATATTCATACTATGGACAGGGGGTAAGTATCGGCACCGCACAGCTTCCAAAGGGCTGGACCGAACGTGTTGTCATGTACGAATTCGAAGACTCAAAACCGAGCAAAGCTGTGTGCCTTGAGCCGCATGATCTCATCATCTCAAAGCTTGTAGCGAACCGAGAGAAAGATAGAGAATTCGCAACCGCTCTAATCCGATACGGTTTGGTAGACCCTGCAATCCTGTTTGAGCGAGTCGAGCTTCTCCAACTACCCGGTGCAGTCATTAGGCGCGTTCGTGAAAGCATAGTGCGTCGCGTGAAAGAAGCGAGTAACGTTGGGCCAGAAACTTAACTCAGGCCTTCGAAAAGTTTCGATCAGAGTAAAAACTGGAGGAAGAATGAGATCCATTCACTGGCCAGCGCCAGCATTATCTCAAGCAAAGACCAGAACCGGAATCCTAGCCAAATGAAGAGCCCACTCTGACCCCAGGAATGTTGACACCATCACCGATTGGTTCCAATATGGATTCATATTGGAGCCACTTTGAAGACCATGCCAAATCTATCCATTAAAAATGTCCCAGCGATGGTGGTCGCCAGCCTGCGCGAACGCGCTTCAGCGAATCATCGGTCGTTGCAGGGTGAACTCCTCGCGCTGGTAAGCCAGGCTGCGGCCAGCACGCAAGTTTCAGCCAGCACCCAAGCTGCAGCCAGCACGCAGGAATCAGTCAATAAATTGGCAACGGTCGCTGCTGAACCTTCCCAGGGAATCAGAAAAGGACACAAGTCCATAGAACAGATTGCTGCCGAGCACCGGCAACACAGCAAACGCCCTAGCAGCAAAGGCCAGAGGTCAACGGAGCTGGTTCGTCAGGATCGCGATGCCCGATAAAGGCAGCAACCCGCTTTTCATTTCGGAGCCGGCCGGACAGTACGTGCGCTATCCGCCACTGGTGGTTGATTGCAGCGTGCTGGCGACGGTGTTGTTCGATGAACCCGACAGAGAAGTCGCATTGCTGGCCATGGCCGGCAAAGAATTGTTTGTCCCAGACTTGCTGGACCATGAAATGGTCAGTGTGGCACTGCAGAAATCCAAGTCAGGAATGCAAAAAGCTGCCAAGCAAGCCCTTAAGGATCTGTCCGATCTACGCTTAACCCGCTGCGTGGTTGATAGCGCGGCCCAATTTGAACTTGCCCAGCGCATGAAACTCACTGCCTACGATGCCGCATACCTCCAGCTCGCCATGGACCTTCGTGCGCCGCTGGCAACGTTTGACCAAAGGCTGGGCAAGGCGGCGAAGGCGGTACTTTCAAAGGTTTGATGCCAATCCAGCACACCGGTTAGGGGAACAAGGGTGCCGGATCCGCAACTGAAGCCCTTCGCCCTTTTTTACTCTGTCCCTTTACTCTGACCCTAACTATCTCAACCCATCCAAAAGCTTGATGAAATTCCGCTTCGGCTTGAATCGGGCGCGCAACTCGGCCCGATAGTCATCAAATTGGCGCAACTGATGCTGCGCTTTCATCAGCCTGCCCAATTTGCGGATCAGGTTGATGGCTTCTGCATAGGCGGCATTATTGGTTTCCTCGACAATGATGGGAACCACGCGCCGATAGAGGCTGATCGCGTCGTTCGGTCGACTGGGCTCCAATTTTCCAGCCAGCGTGAGCAGCAAACTTCGGTGACAACTTCCTGTGCCGGCTGCCACCCAGGCCGCTTCGAGGTCTTTCTCCCACAGAGCGATTTCAACCCGTAGCGAATAGTTGGGCGCCAACGGCTGCGACTTCCAGTAGTGGGGCTTCGCAGCCTCAGAAATGATGGATTCGGCAACCTTAGTCAAAGCCCGCTCGCGCTGTGCAGGCCAAATGGCAGCGTCGTCTCCAGGCGGAAGAGGCGTTAGGCCAATCCCGCCGGATCCGGAGGCGCCAGTGCACAGGGTTTGAAATGTAACTCACCCAGGCGATCAACAATACTGCCGATCTCGCCATTCGAGTCGTCGACCTGCTCCATAGAGCTCTCGACCTGCTCGATGGCGTATTCAGCCAGTTCCACGAGCATGGCGGCCGAATCGGCTTTGAGCAGTTCCGCCAGCGAATCCACCACCTGCTCGATACTCCTGGCGAAAGTGCCCACTTCGCGCCAATCGATAAATCCGTGAATGTGTGTCGCGTGCTTGATCGCCCGCCGGAAAGCCTTGAACGTATTGCCGTCGCCACCGAAGCGTTCAGCCTTGAGCAACAGCGACTGGTACAGCTGATCATCGCGTTGAGCGACTTCGAGCAGGAGTTCAATCAGGGTTTCCGGTGCTTGCCCGGACAGGTGGTCCTTGATTGTTCGCCATGGATCGCGCCGTCTGGCTTTCCCTGTTTTGGACTTGGGCCTATCTTGCGATTCCTGCTCTGCCAACCATGACAGGCCGACGGGGACGCCTTTGCGGGCTGAAAATCGGGGTCAAGGAAAATTGGGGTCAGAGTGGGCCCCATTACTTCGCAGGTAATCCATCGCGCGCTCGAGCGTCAGCACGTCGCCATACCGCTGCTCGATGTCCATCAGATTGGCCAAGTTGGCCGGCACCGAGCGGTCACCCACGGTCTCCCTGACGACACCCGGACGAAAGCCGTATTGCACCGCGTCGACTGCCGAGGCGCGCACGCAGCCGCTGGTGACACAGCCGGCGATCAGAAGGCTGTCAATGCCCATGACCTGCAGTTGCGCCGCCAGGCTGGTGCCAAAAAAAGCCGAACCGTATTTCTTGCTGACGATGATATCCCGCGGGTCCGGCGCCAGCCGATGATCGACAGCGGTCCATCGGGAGCCCCGCAGAAGAATTCCGATGCCCGGTGTTTTGGCGTACAGCAGGTTGGTCGCCAGGTCCGCAGGATGGAGTTCGACGACCGTGAAAATCACCGGGACATCCAGCGACCGGGCGCACTCCAGCAGACTCGCAGTGGCAGCCACCGGTTCATCCCACGGCCCGCCCAGCGGTGATTCCGGATGGGTAAAGCCTTCGATGAAATCCACCACCAGCACGGCCGGCCGTCGTCCGAGGCCCAGTTCACGCGGCTCGCCGCAGGAATACCAGCGCCGCATCGCGGCCAGCATCTCTTCCGCGTTCAGCGGGCGCGCTGACGGCTCCGGGGCGGCAGGAGCTGCCAGGTTGGAACGATCACTCATCGACGAGTTGATCCGGAGGCGCCACGGCAAAGTCTTCGCGGCGGTGCGGCTGGCCATTCTGGATCACCCACTCAATCTGGCGAATATTCTCGATGTCGTCCAGAGGGTTGGCCGACAGCACCAGCAGGTCCGCAAACTTACCGACTTGCACCGTGCCCACCTGGTCGGCGACGCCGATGACCTCGGCGCCATGACGCGTGGCCGCGACCAGCGCTTCCATCGGCGTCAGCCCGCATTCCACCAAGAGCTTTACTTCCCACGGCGTGTTGTAGCCCTGGAAGTTATAGCCTACCGTGCCACCCGCATCGGTGCCGACGGCGATCTTGACACCGGCCTGGTGCATGATCCGGACGTTCTCGCGGAAATTCGGGAGAGCCTGCCGCGCCCAAGCGTACGCGTCCATGTGGGACGCCTCGCTGAACAGAGCTTTCTCTTCGTCCATGAACGCCTCGCGGCGCATGTTATCCAGCAGGAAACGCGGCAGCGAGGCTTCGAGGACCGGATCTTCCAGCGCGAACCCGGCGCGTGGATCCGGGCGTAGAAACGACTCGAACAGGCTTACCGTCGGAACGACATAGACCGAGTTGGCCAACAGCTTTTCGAGCAGCGGATCACCCGCGGGGAGGGGGTCCTCCATGCCGTGCATGATGGCCCGCGGCATAACGTCCGCGGCCCGGTGGTATTCGTGCAGATTGATCGCGTGGATGTACATCGGCACATCGTGCAGTCGCGAGACTTCGACGATCGCCTGCAACATCTCCGGAGAAATCTCGACGTGCGTGCCCTGCGAGCCCAGCCCATCCTCGATAATCACTTTGAAACCATCCACTCGGGCGGCGACGTAATCGAGCGCCATCTGCCGTGCCTGCGCCGGGGAGCCCAGCGCTCCACCATGGCGACTGCCCCAGCCTTTCTCGGGTTTGAAGCCGTCCCCGGTGGCAAAGATGCGCGGCGCCACCAGGCGTCCCTCCTTCTGCGCCCGCCGCTGCTCCAGAATCCACTCCAGCGGCGAACCGACATTCAGCACGGTGGTTACGCCGTTATACAGAAAGGCCTTTGGAGTATGATCCACCACGGCCGCCTTCTCCTCTGGCGTCAACTGGAAGACGATGGGAAACTGCAAATGAACGTGGGTATCGATCAGGCCTGGCATGACATATTTTCCGGTGCCATCGATCACGGTGGTGTGCGTGGTGGCATCGAGGTCATGGCCTATCGCGGCGATGCGGTCGTCGACCACCAGCACGTCCACATGTTCCAACGGCGGCTGGCCGGTGCCATCGATCACCGTCGTATTGCGAATCAGCGTCGCAGGCGAAGTTGCATGAACATCGGCGGGGAAATGAGCAGCAGATACAACAACGGTGGCCAGCAGGACCATGGCAGTGTTCCAGCGCAGGATATTCAGGGTGCTCGAGCGGTTGGTCATATTACGTGTCTCCCGACAAAATTTGGCTTGTGGTCCTGATGATCCTGTATGCAAGCGATTAAACCACAACTTTCCCCGCTGAGCGAAACCACGGCGGGGTGTTTTTACCGGAGCGGCGACAATGATACCTTGTTCGTGGCATGGCGGCTAACGCGGTGACCGTGGTAAATGCGGTGAAGTCTTTCTTTGGTTCGCTGACCGGGCCCGCGACCGTGGTCGCAGCAGGGGCGATGGGCGCCGGCTCGGTCGCGACCCTGCTGCTGGCTGGCGCCTGGTTCCGCTACGACCTTCTGTGGGTGGTGGTATTTACCCTGCCGTTCCTGGTCATCGCGGTGGATTCCTCGTCCCGGATCGGCTCGGTCAACCAGGGCCAGGGGATGCTGTCGATCATGCGACGACACATTCATCCATCGGTGGCCTGGCTGCTGCTGTTGATTGTCGTGCCGGTCCATCTGCTCGTGGCGATGGGCCAGTTTTCGGTCATGACCTCGGCCTGCCTGTCGCTGTTCGGCGTGCATCCGCCACCGACAAACGCACTGCCGGAAGCCATCAACCGTTACTTCAGGCTGGAGCTCGCGGCGTCGGTCCTGCTGGCCGTAGCAGTGCTGTGGCTGGTCCTGTTCCGCGGCTATGGCCGCATGCAGAAAGTCATGACGTGCCTGCTGGTCCTGATGTTCCTGTGCTTCTTCGCGCTGGCGATCCGGAGCATCGCGGACGTGGGCGCCATCGCCGCCGGCCTGGTTCCCCGCATTCCACCCGATGTACCCATCGCCGGTCGCAGTGAGATGCGGCTCAGCAGCACTACGATCATTGCCATCGTCGGCGCCGCGATCGCGCCCGGAGGACTGCTGGCGATGCCTTACCTGAGCTCCGATGCACGCCGCGGCCGTCTCGACCTGAAGGGCGACTTCCGCAAATCCGTCGTCAGTCTCGGCCTGATCTTCGGCGCCTACAGCGCTTTTATCCTCATTGCGGGAGGCTTTGCGCTGTACCCGCTGGCCCACCACGCAGAGATCGAAACGGTGCATGAGGCCGGGCAGGTGCTGGATACCGCGCTTTATCCCGGCATCCGCGCGCTCGGCCCGCTCATCTTTTCAGCCGGACTGCTGATTGCGGCAATGACGACGATGGTTGTCAGTGTGCAGGTGATCATCTACACATCCCTCGACATGCTGCGCCAGCCGTGGTCGTTCTCGGGCGATAATCATCTGTACCGGCGGCTGCTGGTGGTTATCACGCTGGGCGTCAGCATCGCTGCTCCGTTGTGGAGCTTTCCGGCGATGCTGAAAGTGCTGCTGCTGATGGGCGTTAATGTTCTGGTCGTTCCGATCGTGATCACCGCGCTGTTTTACCTGATCAATCGCCGCGAGGTCATGGGCGACTACACTGCCAACCCGGTGCGTAACCTCATGCTGGCCGGATGTATTGGCCTGTCGGTGTTGCTGGCAATCCAGCGCGGGCCGGACCTGTTGCAGATGCTGGCGCGGTGATCGGCCTGGCGGCACAACCATGTGCCACGGAAGCTCTGAATGCAGCAGAGCTTCCCTAATCCGATTTTCGTCAGGTCCTGCCGGAGATGATCATGCACCGAACTCCGCTGTACTCAGCCCACCTGGCCGGTGGATAGGAACTATAAACCACCTTTTTTGCAATTCAGGCAAGTATCAGTGGTTGCCCACTATCCTCGTTGTGGATTCTGGTAAGCCCTGTGCCAATATAAACAGCGAGCGTCCTGATCACCAGCGCGTTAGAACCCATCCCCGCTGGCGCAAAATGGCCCAATTCCCGTTCTCTCAATAATTGGGGTCAGAGTAAAAACTGACACAAAAGCGAGACATTCTCCTTCAGTCGACTCATTCTAACCGGCATAAACAGCAGTCATAACCACAGGTATATCTTGCATTGGGGCCAACCGCAAAAGTGCCGCAGCCGGTTTATCGGGTCAGTTCAAAGATCTAATGAGCAACAGCCCGATAACCGACATCCGCCATGCCATTAACGCACGGATAGTCGTCGGCAACGACCGGTTCCGGGCAGAAGCAGAACAAAGACCGGCCAACGGCAGCATCACCTCAAGCGGCCCAAAACCCAAAACCAAATTCCTCAAAGAGTTTTTACTCTGACCCCAAATATTCCTCTGACCCCAAATATTCCCTCAAAGAGTTTTTACTCTGACCCCAAATTTTAGTTAGTCAGTTATTACCTGAATTTCAATGGTTTTCTAACTTAATCGTTTTTCAGATACGTAATAGTAAGAATAATTGGAATACCTTCACCCACCTCTTTATTGACTCGAACTCATAATATTTTGCCTGCCAAAGCGCAAAACTTTTACATCCACCAGACATGTGTAAGCGTTCGCCAGCGCACAGACGATTGCAGTTGGTGGGACTAAGGTGTGCATCCCTACCCCACATTGAGCACTGAACGGCAATGTTTCACTCCGGTTGCGCAACCAAGCTCCTGATCCAGATCACTGTGTTGTCACCATTGTGAGCAGCGGCTGGTCGGGCAAAACCTTGGAGATCGCCTGCTGGGTGGTCGGTATCGCGATGGTGACACTGTATTTCGGCGCACGCATCATCGGAGAGGTTGAGCGGAAGCAAGGCATAGAGGCGTTTGTTCAGGCTCGTGCACCGGTAAGTCCCGCCTACCCTGATTTCGCGGCGGACCTGGTGAAGCCCAATTCAATCGCCGGGCAGGACTTTCAGTCTCTCCCAGCTTTACTTGCTTCCGAACCAGCGTCGGTTTCGCAGGAATGGGTGGGTTCTCCAACAGACGGCTGGTTGGCCACTCCCGGGTCGGACTCGCTGCCAATCGTGCTGCTGAGCGTTGCTCGTATTGGCCTTGAAGTTCCCGTATTCGGTGACACCAGCGAACGCAATCTCAATCGGGGCGCGGGCTGGGTCGAGGGAACTGCGGCGCCCGATGATGGCGGCAACATGGCGATTGCCGCGCACCGCGACGGCTATTTTCGCGCACTCAAGGACGTGGTTGTGGGCGATGATCTGGTGCTGGAAAGCATGCAGCAAAAAACGATTTATCGCGTTACCGAAATCTCCATCGTGGAACCCAGTGACACCTCGTCGCTGTTTCCAACCGAGACAGCCACAGTCACCCTGGTGACTTGCTATCCCTTTTATTTTGTTGGCCACGCACCCGAACGATACATCGTTCGCGCGGTGGCCTTGTAGTTAACCACTTAAGGAGTATTACTATGAACAGGAAATCAAGTACAGCAATTAATTCAGGAATAGCGTTAGCGCTGGCCAGTTTCGTATGGGCGAATGGCGCCATGGCTCAGGACAACAAGCTTGTTAACATGGACCGTCCGGCCGACAATGCGGCCAGTTGCGAAAAACTGAACTGGCATGAAGAGTTTGTCACCACCTACCCTTGGGCATCTGAAGCCTGCCATTCAGTCGTTCTCGTCAACGGTGAGAAATGGGCTCGTTTCGAAGGCAAGTTTCTGGGCCTCAATGACGACGGCTCATTCGATACGGAATTCCTGAACACCTCGAACACGCGCCTGGGAAGCGTGGAACTGATGCCAACATCGGACCAACGCGTGTCGCTGGACGGCACGCCCACACGCTTCGCCGACCTGGAACGCGGCCAGATCCTGAGTTTCTATGTTCCCGAGGGCGCAATCGGATTTGCGATTGAACCGGGTGTGCCGAGCACACAGTACGTCAGAGTCGTTGAGCCTTCCAATCAAGCAAAATTCGCCGCTGCAGATGACACACCTGAAGAAGCACCTGTAGTGTTGGCACAGGCTGATCCACAGCAGACGCGCATCGCGTCCGATTTGCCCAATACAGCAGGTCCGCTTCCGCTGATCGCGCTGGGTGGCCTGATGTCACTGTTTGGTGGCCTGGGCTTGACCTTCCGCCGCAAACTGTCGAAACGCACCAGCTGAACCCTTAAGCCTAGCGGGTCACCGTGGCTGAAGCCAGTCACGGCATGACCTTTGCGCTGAAAGCCATCTGTCGGGAAATCGTGTACGCCATTGCCGACAGTTTTTCGCGATTCTTCCCGACACTTTACCAACCACAGCAAACAACATCATGTCCGTTGCCAATTGGAAGGAAGCCGGGCGTCGTCTCGCGCACGCCGGAACCCATGCCGAACTGCCCGGGAGAGATAACGGCAGTGAACTCGAGGCAGAACCCAATTGAATCCCGCGCATTAGCGCGCCTACTTCGGAGATTTGTGATGAACCGCTACTTTATATTCCTTGTATTCCTTAGCTGCCTGAGCGCTTGCGCCACCAACCCGGTTTCGGGTAAACCAGAGCTTGCACTCGTTTCCGAGAGCCAAGAGATCGACATCGGTCGCCAGTCCGCCGCCGCCGCCGAGAGCGAGCTGGGACTGGTAGCCGACCAGCAGTTGCAGGATTACGTGCAGGGCATCGGAATGCCGCTTGCGCTAGCATCGGAGCGCACTGCCTTACCCTGGTCATTCCAGGTTGTGGATGACCCGACACCCAACGCCTTTGCGGCGCCCGGCGGGTTCATTTTCATCACCCGCGGATTATTGGCACTGATGGGTAACGAGGCTGAAATGGCCACGGTGCTCGGGCACGAGATCGGCCACGTCACTGCGCGCCACGCCGTGAAACGGATGAGCCAACAACAGCTTGCCCAGATCGGTGTTGGCGTGGGGTCTATGATCAGCCCGACCTTGGCAAAATTTGGCGGCCTCGCCACCAGCGGTTTGCAGGTCTTGTTCTTGAGCTATGGGCGTGAAGACGAGCGCCAAGCCGACGACCTCGGCTACGGGTACGCACTGGCAAAAAACTATGACGTGCGGGAAATGGTCAACGTGTTTTCCTCGCTGCAGCACTCGGCGCAACTGGCGGGACAGAGCCCGATTCCCGACTGGCAATCCTCCCACCCAAATCCTGCCGAGCGCATTGTCCGCATCGAACAGAAGCTTGAAACACTGCCCGGCGCTGCGCCCGCGCGGCGCATCGGAGAAGACGCTTTTCTCTCGCATATTGACGGGATGATGTACGGCCCCAATCCAAGAAACGGATATTTCGAATCGAATCACTTCGTGCATCCCGACCTGGCGTTCCAGCTCGACATGCCCGAAGGCTGGAAAACACAGAACATGGCCCAGCACGTAATCGGTGGCAGCCCGGATAACGACGCGATCATCCAGCTCAGCATGACAGAGGGCGGTCGCGCGGAAGCTTCAGATGCATTTTTCGCCCAGCAGGGCCTGACCCGGGGACGCGTCGAATCGGACAAAGTGAATGGCTTGGGCGCGATCATCGGACACTTTGAAGCGCAGACCGAGCAAGGCAAGCTGGGCGGCATCGCCGCCTTTATCACCCTGGCCGACAGTACCTATCTGATCCTGGCTTACAGCTCGGCTGAAAAATTGTCCGGGTACGAACGTGTCTTCACCAGGACGATCGACAGCTTCGCCCGGCTTACCGACCGGGACGCGCTCGCGCGGCAGCCGGACCGGCTTCAGATCGTCGAGCTTTCGAAATCGATGACGCTTACCCAGTTCAACCGGTCCTACCCATCGGCGATTCCAATCGAAGAACTGGCGCTGATCAACCAGTTGTCGGGTCCTGAAAGCCGCATGCCGGAAGGATACGCCGCGAAGCGGGTCGTCAATGACTAAACTTAACTTGCAGAAAAAAGAGCCCTCTCAGATAAGAGGGCCGTCACACTCAACTGAAGGCAGATAGTTGATCCGCCCCCTTTTCAGTGCATCATCGCACTGCCGTTAGTCAGCGGACAGCAAACGGTGGATTTTTTCATCCGGGTAGCTGAGCAATTTCCCCATGTCCCAGGCAATCGCCTTTCGGTCCTCGCCCGCATATTTTCCCTCAGCCAACAAACTGGCTTGGCGTTTTTTCAACGCCTGGTACTCGTTGAGGGTATTGCCCCGGTAAATAATCAGGACTTCTTTACCTTCTGTGGCAGAGGCGGGGAATAGGTCGGTGACGACGAAATCGGCTTCGCGGTAAATTTCTACGTCCCATTCACTGGCTGCTGCGCGGGCTTGCGGTTCCAGGCGGTCCATTTCGTCCGTGGGAAGCGCTGAGCTCAGGGCCATTTTCTTGAGCCCGATATCGACAATTTCAGCAAAGGTGCTGAAGCTGCCAATGGCAAAGGAAAGTGGGTCCAAGGTCCAGCCAGAAGTATTATCTGCTTCGGCCTGTTGTGCCTGGGCAGAACTGGCCAGAAACGCCAGGGCAATCGCAGCAATCCACGTTCGAGTATTGATAGTCATTCTCCTGTCAGGATTCTTCATCTTCCAGTTGTCGGCGCTTGTCGATGTCGTCCAGCAATAGATCTTGTTCAATGCCCACCGTGTTGCCGCCGCGCATTACTGTGCCATCGTCCAGTTCGATCAGTTTCCAGTCGAGTTTGGGCCCGCCATCACGTGCCGGATAACCGGAAATTTTGATATGGGTTCCGGGTTTGAGCGAGTCAGTCGTCCAGCCCTTTCTTTTCAGCACACCAGCAGCATTGCCTTCGGCGAACCAACTGGTCACTTCACCATTCTCGCCGGTAACATCAAAATACAGGCGGACATGCGGGTTGATCAGGCGAAACTGGGTAACGATACCTTCCACGGTGACCATTTTGTCAATCACATAGTGGGATGCGGGATTGTGATGGCCCTGAACAGAGCTCATGGCGCACAGGGTAAAAACCAATGTATAAATATTTCGTTTTAACATATGAAAATTTCCTGAAGTTTCAGTATTCGCCGGTAATGGATTCGCACACAAACGTATCCAACTCCCAGTCGGGGGCTTTCAACATCCTTCGGTAGTTTTGATAGGGCAGGTTGAAATTGTCGGGATCTATAATCTCCATGATGAAGTCCAATGCTTCGCCGTCGTCGGAGAGCTTGAACTGTTCCACCGCTGTTGCGTTGGCGCTGAGCATAATCGGTTCGCTGGTTGGAATACCGGTCATGCTCGGCAGTAAGCCGGTGGTCTCCACCACCAGCGTAGATCCCTCGTAGTGACCTACAGAATGTCCCAGGCGGGAGGACTCACCTGCAAACGGATGGCTGTTGGCATCCAGATAGATGACCCGTTCGGCGTTCCAGTATTCGTAGCGAACAATCACCCGGTCGTCGTGCTGCTCAATTTCTGTGGGCAGCGGTGCTAACGCCTGGTGGCGCAGTCCGTCGCCATCGGGTTGGCAATCCAGCGACGCTTCCTGTGAGGGGTCAAAATCCGCCTGGCTCTGGCGCGCTTTTGAGGTCAGCAGCTTTTCGTTAAACTTTTCTTGGTAGGCTTCCATTTCGACCAGCAGTTCCTTGGTGCGGCGGTTCTTGTTTTCAGGGTCCTGCAGCAACTCTTGCAGGTAATTGAACCCTCCAAGGGAGCAACCGGTTCGCGCGCAGACCAGGTCGGCGATGCGCCACCGGGGGTCATCAAATGACACCAGAACGGGCACCCAGACGCCGTTCAGGTCTGGCCGTGTGTCCTTTTCGGCAGCCACAGCGTTGTTCGCAAAAAAGCCCGGAAGTAAGACCAGCACTGTAAAGAGTCTGGCAAGAGCGACAGGGCGTTGTTGGCGCACGAAGCAGTTTATAAATTTCATTGGTCAGTGTCTTTGGGTTTCAATGGGTGAAAAGAGTGTAAAGAATACAACGAACCGGTTCGCTATTGCGATTCATTCCTTTGGGTCGCGGCAAATTAAATTTGGGGCGCCGAACGGGTAAAATAATTGGGGTCAGAGTAAAAACTGACATTCAATAATTGGGGTCAGAGTAAAAACTGACATTCAGGCTGGGTTTAAGCCATGTCATCAACACAGCGATGGCACTTGGTTATGACCGGAAAAGCACAATCCACCCCCCGAGTTTTTACTCTGACCCCAAACATCCCAGCCATCATTCCAGGTAGGGAATCCAACGACCTAAGGCAATGACAGCAGTCCACAAAACCAGCGAAATCCCAGCTATCAACCTTGTGGTTGACGATGGTGTTGCAGTTGGGTCACTCATAAGGAGTTTCCAATCAACTGAGAACTTGAACCAGATGGCATTCAACCCGGCCAGGAGTATGCCTGACATTTTCAACCGGAAAGCAAAATTGGAGTAATAACGGAATGGATCGGTGAACATAAACAGAATTCCGGTGGACAGGTTGATTACAAACCCCAACAGTGCCACCGGCACATAGTTCAACACTGCCTGCAAGGGTATTCGTTTCGCCAGTCCCATAAATCTCAGGTCCATGACATACAGCGACCCAATCAAAAGAATCAGACCGATGAAATGAAGCGTTTCCAGCATGGGAAAAACCCACGTCGAGCTCAGAATGAACTGTGCAATTGCCGTGCCTTCCATCCATTTCAATAAACTGTCCACAGCGACCTCTAAAAATCCTTCCAATCCCAGTAGGCAATCAACCGCCCCATCACGATCACGCCCAACCAGGCCACGCTTGAAACAACTGCTATCAGTTTGGTAGACGCCCGTGGCTCTGGTGCCAGTAAATTGGCCGTGCTATCGAATATTCGCCGCGCCATCACCAGCATCAAAGTAATACCTGCCCCAAGCAAACCCATCTTGATCCAGAAAGGTGTGCTTTGAAAAAAAGCGTCGGCATTTGAAACGAATAACATCGAACCGGAAATTACGTTGATGATTAATCCGATGAGGGCTACCCGATACATGGGTTTCAGTCTGTCCAGGGGGATTCCCGGTGCCAGACCAAGAACCCGGAAATTCAACATCAGCACAATTCCCGCCAAAATGGCCATACCTACTGCATGTGAGCTCAAAACGATGGGATAACCCCAAATGGTTTCCTGCACCAGTCGAGCAACTGCAGAGTTTTCCAACCATTCAAGCAATATTCTTACTCCGTTTGGGGCGCCTGATTAACGCACGGTTATCCATTCTAGTACTTCAAATACGAAAAAAGGGAAAAAGGGGTCGGATTGAAGCGGCCCCATAACTGCATTCTTCACGAATCCTGTTTATGCATCGTGCCTGTCAGGGGATAATCCCTGTTCCTCCTGAAATTCGCCTGACAATGATTGCTCTGGTTCCTGGTCAACGCTACATCTCCAATGCCGAACCCGAACTGGGGCTCGGCACCCTGATCCGAATCGAAGGGCGCAGTGTGCAGATTCTGTACGCGACGTCCGGTGTCCTGCGGCAGTATGCCGTACACAGTGCGCCGATCGTGCGTGCGGAGTTCCGTGTGGGCCAGAAGGTGATGGGCAAGGGCATCAGCCTGGTCATCGAGCGGATCGCGGATGACGACGGCCTGCTCCAGTACCACGGTGGCGGCAAGTGCCTCAGCGAAGCCGAGCTCGATGATGGCCAGGCCCTTTCGCGCGCCGATGAACGCCTGGTTTCAGGCCGCATCGACCGTGCCGACCGTTTTGATTTCCGCATGGAGGCTCTGCTTCGCCGTGCCGACGCGCTGCGCTCTCCGGCCTGGGGCCTGGAATCTGCGCGCATCGCCCTGATTTCCCATCAGTTACGCGTCGCCGAGATCGCTTTGTCTCGCCAACCACTGCGCATCCTGCTGGCCGATGAAGTGGGTCTCGGCAAGACCATCGAGGCCGGCATGATCCTTGCCCGCCTGCTGGCCGGCGGGCGCATTGGCCGGGTGCTTGTGCTGTTGCCCGAAAGCCTGGTTTACCAGTGGTTCGTCGAACTGCTGCGTCGCTTCAACCTGCCCTTCGCGCTGTTCGACGCGGAGCGTTGCGAAGCGATCGAGACCAGCGATCCGGTGCGCAATCCGTTCCAGGACGAACAGCTCATCATCGCCAGTATCGGGTTCCTGAGCGGCTCGACAAAGCGCACGGCACAGGTGGTCGAGGCCGGTTGGGACCTTGTCATCGTCGACGAAGCCCATCACCTGGCCTGGACTCCGGAATCGGCCAGTGTTGAATACGCCCTGGTCGAAATGCTGGCCGCCAGTACTCGCAACCTGATGTTGCTCACCGCAACCCCTGAACAACTCGGCCGCAGCGGTCACTTCGCCCGCCTGCGCCTGCTCGATCCGGCGCGCTATCACGATCTGGCGCAATACATCAGTGAGGCCGAAGGCTATGCGGGCCTCTCAGTCATTGCCGGCAAGTTGAACGGCGGCGAGCCCTTGTCTGTCAGTGATTGCGAAGCGCTAGCGGAACTGCTCGGCGAAGATGAGCAGCTCGCCGGATTGCTCAAGAAATTGCCCGGGGAATTACATGGGGAATTACACGGGGAATTACACGGGGGCAGCCTGGATGCCGCCGCCACCGACACCTTGCTTGATGCGCTGATCGACCGCCACGGCACCGGGCGTGTGATGTTTCGCAATCGTCGCGTCCAGGTCGGCGGCTTTCCGCGGCGCGTCCGCCAGTTGTCCTCGCTGGATGGCAGCGAGATCGGCGATGCGCAGCGCCAGCACTTGCTCGCCGAATTCCATGCAGACCTGCAGACATCGCCGCCGGAGATCGAGCTAGCCTATGCCAATGATCCGCGACTTGATTGGCTGCTCGATTTGCTCGACCACCATGCCTCAGAAAAGCTGCTGCTGATCTGCCGCAGCCAGGCCAAGGTGCTAGCCCTCGAGGAAATCCTGCGCACGCGCAGCGGCGTCAAGGTCGCTCGCTTCCATGAGGGCATGAGCCTGCTGCAGCGCGATCGCAATGCCGCCTATTTTGCCGACGCGGAAGGCGCCCGTCTGTTGCTCTGTTCCGAAATCGGCTCTGAAGGCCGCAATTTCCAGTTTGCCCACCATCTGATCCTGTGGGACCTACCGCTGGATCCCGACCTGCTCGAACAGCGCATCGGCCGTCTCGATCGCATCGGCCAGAAACATGACATCGTCATCCATGCCTGCGCGGTCACCGGTACCGCCCAGCACGCCCTGTTGCGTTGGTACGATGTCGGGCTCGACGCATTCCGCAGCAGCCCATCGGATGGTCGCGAACTGCTCAAGCGCTACGGCGAGCGACTGGTGCAACTGGCCGAGCAGCATGCCCTTGG
>Ga0163153_10004068_pt1 | contig 18763 bp, 15 predicted proteins | sample OliLakLV19MP6IB1_FD_148629 | JGI IMG/M metagenome (GOLD analysis project Ga0163153, IMG submission 148629) | Freshwater microbial mat bacterial communities from Lake Vanda, McMurdo Dry Valleys, Antarctica - Oligotrophic Lake LV.19.MP6.IB-1 | ecosystem: Environmental > Aquatic > Freshwater >... | reverse complement strand
AAAGCGCTAACGCCACCCCAGCCAGCACGGCGATATGCATCACTTGATCCAACCAAATTTCGATGATTGGCTGGCGTGTCTGCATCGGTACTTGTTTAACCACACGCATCCACCAGAGCATTGGCCAACGTGTGTCGATCAAAAGATGGGTGACACCAATCACCAGGGCAACAGACCAGGAAAAAACAAGACACAAGCCCACAGTATGAATCCCGCTATGCACCCAAGCTGCGGGATGATGCAGATTCGTTTTATAGCGTACCATCCACTCATTTTGCAATAGCCAATCAGCAATCAAATGAACCACCACACCCCAGACCACTAGCACGGTTGCTTCTTGCATGAACCTGTTATCCTTGTTTTTGGCGAGATGAGTAGAGGTGGCGAGTGGCGGGTAGCGAACACCAGATGTATTTCAAGTTCGGGGCACCCCCTTCGAACCCGCGCGTGAGCAAGGGCGAGGCGGCCACCCCTTGCTCACGCGCGGGTTCGGAAGCAATTTCGTCCCAAAACTGAAATGCACCAGCGAACAACGTACTCGCTACTCGCCACCCGCTACTCCTCACTCGCATCTGTCTTCCTTTGCAACTGTTCGCGTAGGTCATTGGCCTTACCGCGCAATTGGCGAAAGTAATCGGTGCCGGTAATTTTATGCACCTGCTGCGCTTGGCGCGCTTTATCCACCTCGATGCGCAATTCCTGCACCTGTTGTTGCAGTCTTTGTTCACGCGCATAGACCTCGCGAATCATGCGTTGGAAAACCCGCGCCAATTGACCCAAGGCATCGGTGCGTTTGGTCACTTCGTCAATGGTTTCCGGTTCATAAATGCCGGCCTCCACCGCGGTCGCCGCGCTGGTTAAACGCGCCACCTGTTGTAAGTAGTGATAATCATCTACCATCACCGTGGTGCGAGCGCGCAAGGTTTGGCAGAGAATATGAATGATGCCGGCCGCGACTTCATGATGGCTCTGGATCAGTTGATAAAGCGGGTCGCGCCCCAAGCGCAAAAGACGCAGATCATTGACCGCTGTTGCTGCGGCGCTACGTGGTTCAGGGTCTAGCGCGGCCATCTCGCCAAAGACGCCACCGTGACTCAGGGTAGTCAACGTGCGCCCGCCACTGTGGATGCGTACATCGCCCGCGATGATGATATACATGGCGTCACCATAGTCGCCCTGAGCAAAGACGGTTTCACCGGCGGCAAAAGTTACTTCTTCCAGCAGATCGGCGATCTCGGTCAGCAGTTCGTCAGGCGTTTCGGCAAAGAGATTGACCGTGCGCAAAATGCTTTTCTTTTCCAAGCTTGAAAACATCAAAGCGGCTCCTATGGACTATCACATTATAAATTTGAATTGTACCACAATATTTTGAAAACAATCGTTGCCGTTAAATTGCAATCATACATTAATAACAAAAGAGCGTGCATCGATTCGCCGTCTTCTATCATTGCTGATTACAAACGCACTTTTTTGACACTTTGTCATGAATTTGTCAGCCAAAATTAAGGTTGAAAGCAATAAACTATCTATAAACCGTAATGTAGAGGGTAGCATCTGCGATCTCGACTTAGTAATTGTCTAAAAATAAGTTCCGCCACACCTGACAGGTTTTCGGAAACCTGTCAGGTGTAAATCGGGAAGTTATTTTTAGATGCTCACTTAGGACTACGGACTACTACTACCTATTACAAGTCTATTCTTGCCTTAAGAAACTAAAACTTTTGGCCACAGAAAAAAAGGGAAAATGAGAAATGCGTAGATGGGGATGGGTGTCAAAGATCAGTAAACAATTGACGAGAAAATGGTTGCATTCTTTACTTTTGGTGAGCCTATTGAGCGGACTGTTGCCGGTATCAAGCACGCTAGCCGTCGACGCCAATGACAAAATGCAGCCTCTACTTCGCCAATTGGCGAGCGAAGAGCCAGCGTTGATGGTTGATCTGATTGTTCAACACAGGGCTAATCGTACGAATCTGACCCCGTTGATTACCAAATTGGGCAGGAAAATTACGCGTGAATTGTCGTTGATTCGGGCGTTAGCGATCAAGTTGCCGATCAGTCAGGCCGCGACGTTGGCGCGCCAGCCGGATGTGCGCTGGATCTCCCTGGATAGCCAGCTTTATAAATCAAGTATCGCGGAAAGCGAAGGCAGTGTTATCCTGCGTGAAGAGTTTAATCATGAATTTGTCAGTCCAGCCGCGATGGGTTGGCATGGATTGGGTGCGTGGTCGGGACAGGCTTGGCAGGAAATTGGTGAAACGGATGGCGCAGCGAGTGGAGATGTGGCAGTCACCCGTTTCTTTGGCGGTGCGCTCGAAGGGCTCCGTTTGCAGAATAGTGAGCGCGGTCTGATTGGCCTTGCCACGTTGGGTGAGACCACCTCGTCCACCCTGAGCTACGCCTATCGCCGTAAAGATTTTGATGATAGCAGCGATTATGTAACGATTGAAATCTCGACAGATGAGGGCGCAAGCTGGACCGAAGTTGATCGACAGAGTGGGCCGGCGACTGACGACAAAAGTGACACGATTGTTGTTGAAGTTTCTAAAAATGGTGGGGCTGCTTACACGATCCTTGAAACGCTTACGGGGATTACGGGTAATCACTATAATAACGGTGGTAGCGTGAGTGGTATTCTCTACCCACCAGCCAATGATCCGTTTGTGATTACGGTTGGCGCAGCCGATGATCGCGGGACAGTTGCCATTACCGACGACCTCATTCCTGCTTTTTCGGCCTATGGCACCACAACCGAAGGCTTTGCCAAACCGGATCTGGTGGCGCCAGGGCGTAATATCATCAGCCTGTTGGCCAGCGATGACAGCAACTTGGCGCTTGCTCACCCGGCGAATACGGTGCCAGGATATCTAGGTGCGCATTACTTCCGTATGTCGGGTACTTCTATGGCTTCGGCCGTTGCCGCGGGCGCCGTTGCGCTCTTATTACAAGATGAACCAAACTTAACACCGGATCAAGTCAAGTACCGTCTGAAAGCCACCGCCAACAAAAACTGGAGTGGGTACAATGCACAAAAGACAGGCGCGGGTTATCTCGATATCTACGCTGCGGTTTATGGCACAACCATACAAAGTGCGAACACAGGAATTGCGGCCAGCCAGTTGCTTTGGAGTGGCAGCCAACCACTAACCTGGGGAAGTGTCAGTTGGAACACGGTGAGTTGGAACACCGTCAGTTGGAACACGGTGAGTTGGAACACCGTCAGTTGGGAATAGTCATTACCACATGGTTTAAGGCTGTTCCGAAGAAATAAATATACAAGCCAGGTGACTGTCACTGTCCAGCACGATCGCCGTAGAGCAGGCTAACCGTGGACAGTGACAGTCACCTAGTACACTTATTTTTCTGAAATAGCCTAAGTGCTACGGTTGCTGCTATCGACGACTTTCTGTCGATAGCAGCAACCGTAGCACTTAAAGATATAGACGATTTCCTCAAAGTGCTTTTCGCCCCATGTCTGGATACAGTGTATAATGGTCACATGTATCTGGATCGCACCTATCACCCACGCCGCCGCACACGGGGTCTTGCGCGTTTCTGGCCACTCTTTCTGGCCGCGGTTATCGGCGTGATTCTCTATGAAGAGCAGCCGACCTGGCTGGTGCCGCAAAGCCCTCTGCCCACACCAACGCCTACACGTAGTGCCATTTTCTATCAGGCTTCGGCGGAAAGTGCCTTGCGGACCGGCAACTATGACGCCGCCTTTCGCGCCTACAACGAGATGAGTCGGCTAGAGCCAACCAACCCCGATAGTTTTGTGGCGCTCTCCGACCTGTACTTGATGTTTCAGGATCTGGATCGTGCGCTTCAGAAAGCGCAGCAAGCCGTGAGTGTCGCGCCGGATGATCCCGATGCGTTAGTGGCACGCGCACGTGCGCTCAACTGGAAAGAGGAAAATGACGATGCGGCGATCGATGCCTTTAATGCCTTGGAGATCAACCCAGACCATGTGCATACGCTGGCTGTGCTTGGTGAAATTTATACCGATGTGGGCAATCGTGATATCGCTGAGGAATATATCAACCAAGCGCTGACGCTTGACCCGCAGGATGTGTTGGCCCTACGCAACCGGGCTTATCTGTTAGAGCAGCGCGGTGACTATGCCGAAGCCGCGACGGCCTTTGAAGCCGCGATTGCGGCAGCGCCCCAGCGCTTTGATCTCTACATTCAATATGGCCGGCTGCTGCGGGTTGGGTTGGCTGAGTTTGACAAAGCAGTTGAAATCTATCGCAAAGCGGTGGATGTCTACGAAGCGCCGATCACATTAGATGCACTAGGCGATGGGCTTTATAATAATGGCGACCATTTGCAGGCGGTGCGTGAACTGCGCAAAGCGGTGGAGATCGATCCCGAATTTGGATTTGCCCAGGTTCATCTGGGCATGGCGCTCTATGCTCGGCGCAACTACGAGGATGCCGCCACCCACCTTGATAAAGGCTTGCGGCTGGTGGGTGATCGCGCGCGCATTGAACAGTTCTACACCGCAGGGTTGGCCTTTATTTACAAAGAACCGAGCGAATGTGACAAAGCCATTCCCTGGCTGCAAAAGGCATTGGCGCTGGACACCGAAAGCACGCCTGTCATTGATGGGTTGACCCGGTGCAGTCAGTAAGGAAGGAGATTGAGAGACTAAAATCTCTTACTCTCTCAATCTCTTACTCCCACTGTCTGTACTTACCTTCCTGATATTGAGTAGGCAATCATAGAAGAGTATATGACTTATGGCGCTCAAACGAACACGCTTGAAATCGGGGCTACCCCAAACCGCCACCTGGGGTGTACCCGGCAAACGGCGTGTAGGTTCTGCCCCCCCAACCAGTGACCAGACAACCAAGGTTGGGGTGGGCGCGACAACGGCTGCCCGTTCTGCGCCCTTGACAACAACCAGCAAACGCCGTCTGCAACGGCGTGTCATCCCCTTAGAGGTGTTACAACAGCCCTTTCAGATGAGTGTGCGCAAGGTCTTTGACCTACGCCGCTTTCTGCTGGTGATCGGGTTGACGATTGGCGTGCTCTTTTTGCCGCAACCGGCCGGCCTTTCCGATGAGGGACACCGGGCCTTTGCGCTTTTTGTCTTCACCGGCGCCATTTTGGCCTTAGAACCGGCCCCCTTGCCTATTGCCGCGTTGTTGGTGCCGATTTGTCAAGTGGCATTGGGGATTGACGACATATCCGGGGCTTTTGCCAAATTTAGTCAGCCATCGGTCTTCTTAATTCTGGCTAGCCTTTTTCTGGCCGAAGCGTTGCGCAAACATGGTCTGACCCGTCGCTTGGCACTCTATGCCATTGTTAGTAGTGGTGGGAAACCCCATTTACTCCTCTTGAGTATCATGTTGATTACGGCGTTTTTGAGCATGTGGGTGCAAAATACGGCAACGACGGCGGTGTTAATTCCAGTGGCTATCACCATTGCTCAGCATGTTTCACAAGCCGAAGCGGCGCGGCGGCTTACTACTATTCTGATTATGGGCATTGCCTATGGCTCCAGCATTGGGGGGATTGCGACCATTGTAGGCAGTGGCGAAAATGCGATTGCTAGCGGTTTTCTCAATCAGATTAGCCCTTTTGGCTTTTGGGATTGGATGCAATATGGCTTGCCGGTAGTTGTCATCCTGTTGCCTGTTAGCTGGCTGTTAATGAGCTGGCTGATGCGTTTGCCGAAAGTGATGATCGACACCAAACCGGCCTATACCGAAATCCAGCGTAGCGGTCAATTTACCGGTGCAGAGCGAGAAATCTTGCTTGTGTTGGGCGTCTGTGTTGTGCTGTGGCTAAGCGGTGGCGCCATTGAGCAATGGTTGGGTCTGCCGTCCACCCTGTTGAGCAGCGTTGTCGTGGCGATTGGTGCCGTTGCGCTTCTCTCGATTGATGAAGTGATTGATTGGAATGATGTGCGCGGCGTAAACTGGGGCGTCTTTTTGGTGATTGGCTCCGGCTTTACCTTGGGTGATGCCCTGGAGAAAACGGGAGCCAATGCCTGGTTTGCGGCAATGTTAGCGCCAACATTGAGCAGCCTACCTTTTGGCCTGGTGCTTTTGCTGGTGCTCTTGATCGGCTTTGTCATCACGCAATTTATCAATGATGTCACCCTCGGTGCCATTTTTTCACCCATCTTAGTCACGATGGCGCTGGCGACGGGTATCCCGCCGGCACGGCTGGTTATTCCAACCATTATCGCGATTGGCCTTGCCTATATGTTTCCCAGCGCATCGGCCCGTATGACCTTGGTAGCTGTCACTGGGGCCGTCGAGCGTCGCGAAATGTTGCGCATTGGTTTTCTAGTAGGCGTACCTTCAGTCCTACTCGTCTACGTTTTCTTTTATATACTTACGTTGTTGGGCTTGATTTGAGAGAGTGGAGTCGGGAAGTCGGGAGGTCATAAAGTCTCGTGGTCATGCAGTCGTGTGGTCACAAATCAACGATTTAGGCACACAGGACTTTGGACTACGCGACTCCACGACCTCCCGACGCTGGACTCTAAGGAGATGACTACTATGCGGATCTGGTTAATTGGCGCTGATGTGCGCGGCAGTGAAGTTTTGCGACAGTTGCATAAAAATGCCAACATTGAAGTGATTGTCAGCGATGCGGCTGAACGGCCACGCGCCGTGGTGGACAAAGTGATTGACCGAGTAAATTATGTGGAAAATGTAACCTCGGTTAACATCAATCATCTGGCGCGGCGCATCCGCCCCGATCTCATCCTCATTGATCCGGGAGAGGCGCAGCGTAGCATGGGCAGGGTCTCCGGCGGCGTGGCCTTTACCGAGTCACTACTCAATGAAGTTGCGACCAGCAGTGACTACCCCTGTATCATTTTATAGGCTTAACCACAGATTACATAGATTTCACAGATAAAAAATAGAAAATCTGTGAAATCTATGTAATCTGTGGTTAAAAATCTCTCTGTGGTTTAGTGGGCAGTAAACAGAACGAAATTCTATGATCGATTGGAATCTCTATCAACCGGGGACGCCGCATAACCTGGGACTTTTTCGGCTAGATGGCTTTAGCGGCAACCGCAAACAATTATTGACGCTGCACGATTGGTTGACCGGTGGTGATGATCTGCCGGCGATTGCCATCAGTGGCGAACAGGGCAATGGCAAGAGCACATTGGCGACGGCGGCGGCGTGGAATCATTTTCACCATTTTAGTGATGGCATTGTCCGGGTCAGCGCGGCGGGTGGCGATGCCTTTCGCCTCTATGATGTGGTGCGCACCATGGATAGTGTCTTTGGCACGGAATTGACGCGCACGGCCCAGGAACGGTGGGGACTGAGTATTCTAGAACAGCTCTATCGACGGCGACGGTTGTTGATGATCGACAAGCTAGCCGGTGCCACCGAGGAAGAGCTAGCAACCCTGGTCGACATCATCAGCCATCTGCATGAAGCGCAGGGGGCTTCGCGCATTGTACTGATTGATCGCAATTTTAGTCCCTACATTGCCGAATTAGTGCAGCACCAACATATTCCTTTGACCGGTCTGGAGCGCAATGACCTGCCTGAATTTATTGAACGGCGCGCCCCGGATCGGGTCAAGACAGCTGCCCTGGCAAATGTGGATGAAATCTATAGATTGACCGGAGGACGACCGCTAGGATTGCGTTTGTTGTTGGGGCTGATGTTGGATTTCGATTTCAGTGAGTTGCGCGCGATGGTAGAAGATGGCGTCGATGAACAGGGCGCCATCCAAGTCCGCAATCTGGTTGCTTTTGCTGTAGAAAACTTTGCCGTCTTCAATCCCCAAATCGGCCCGTTGATGGAACGCTTGGTAAGCGCATCGGGTGGCGCATCGTTAACGGCGTTGAACGAACTTTTTTGGAAAGATTTAGGCACGGCAACCGAGTTGGAACAGTCGATGGCTGGTCTCGCCGAGCGCGGTCTGATCGAATATGATCTCTATCGCCAGCGCGTGGTGTTACATCCGATGATTCGTACCTATCTCGAACAGAACGCGGTGATGTTGGGGGAGGATTGGGAGCGCAGCCATGCCCGCTACTACCTACAATCTGCCCAGCGCTATGTCACCATGCCGCTTGAACGATGGCGCGAAGTGGACAGCGACTGGGGCAACATCTATCGTGGTGCCGATTGGTGTCAGCAGCATATTCGGCGCCTCTGGCAGCAAGATCCCCTCACCTTGCTGGAGCGTCAACATGGGGAAGGGCAAAAATTAGAGATGCCGCCCGATGATCCCTTTATCGCGGCTGATCTGCGGTTGACCCGTGACTATGGCATGGCGTTGGCGCACTATGCCTTCTGGCGCCATCCACCGGGTAGCATCGATTGGCTCGCGACAGGAGCTACCGCGGCGTTAGGGTTAAGCGATCTGCGTGACTATGGTTGGCTGCTGATGAATATTGGCCGCCAGCTTTTCTTCACGGGTGCATTGGTGGAAGCCATTCGCTGGCTGGAACGCGCGCAGCTCATTTTTGACGAGCGCGATCTCCTAATGGAACTCGCCTATGTGCTTACCGACTTGGGTACATCCTATCGCGTGCGCGGTGAATCGCGCCGCGCCCTGACCTATTTTCATGCTGCCTTTGACGCTGTGGCGCAACTTGGCGACCAACGGGCGTTGGCGACAGCCTATATGAATCTGGGCAGTGCGCACTATAGCCTGAATAGCTATGAACGCGCCCTGCAAGAACATCGCAAAGCGTTACGCATTGCCGTGCGCTTGGAAGATGATCACCTGGCCGGCAGTGCCTACAACAACATGGGATTGGCGGCGGAAGGCATGGAGCGTTTTGACCACGCGCAGGATGCCTACTCGTATGCGCTCGATCTCTTTCACCGTGTTGACGATGTGATTGGGATCAGCACCTGTTATAACAACCTGGGCTCTGCCACCTACGCCCGTGGCGAGCTGGGCGAAGCGCTCAAATGGTATGAACAAGACCTGCAGCTTTCGGAAAAGCGCTGTGCCTGGACAGATATGGCGGCCACACTGCATAATCTGGGGCATGTGGCGTTGGAGCAAACAGACACAGAAAGGGCGCTCGCCTATTTCCGCCAGAGCCGCGAACTCTACGCCGCGTTCCAACTGGAAGAGTATGTCGAAGAAGAGAGTGAGATGATTGATTATATCAATCAAACAAAACTCTAACAGAATGATAGCACTTTTCTTACGGTAAAGGCGCACAATAATAGCTGTTTGTGCGTAGGCCAAATTTGCGCAAACAACGGGAATACAGTAAACTACTGATTCGTTAGCACTCTACTATCGAGAGTGCTAACGAATCAGTTTTCTATTTGTCTGTCTATCATAAAGTAAAACGTATAATATCACAACCCTGAATTTGCGTTCAAACTAAGGAGGATTGTGCAATGAACCTAAAGCCGCTGAGTGACCGTCTGGTCATCAAGCCAATGGAGCAGGAAGAACAGACCGCCTCTGGCATTCTTCTGCCCGAAACTGCCAAAGAGAAGCCCCAACAGGGCACCGTAGTTGCGATCGGACCCGGCGCCCGCAAGGAAACCGGTGAGCGTATCGCGATGGATGTTAAGGTCGATGATCGTGTGCTCTACGCCAAATATTCCGGCACCACCATCAAGCTGAGTGGCAAGGAATATCTGATTCTGAAAGAATCTGACGTTCTGGCAATTGTCGAGAGTTAAGTAAGTCTTGAGTCTTTTGCGACGACAGGCTGTAGACTACGAACGACTAAATTATTCTAAGGAGCAAAAAAATGGCAAAGCAGATTGTTTTTGAAGATGCTGCACGTAAGAAATTACAGGCCGGCGTTGACGCCTTGGCCAATGCTGTAAAGACCACCCTCGGCCCCAAGGGTCGCAATGTGGCGTTGGACAAAAAATGGGGCAGCCCCACCGTTACGCATGACGGTGTGACCGTTGCTAAAGAAATTGAACTGGAAGACCCCTTTGAAAATATGGGCGCCCAGTTGTTAAAGGAAGCGGCTACCAAGACCAATGATGTCGCCGGCGATGGCACTACCACCGCCACGGTACTCGCCCAAGCGATTGTCAAAGAAGGCTTGAAGAATGTGACCGCCGGCGCCAATCCCATGCAAATCAAGTGGGGCATTGAAGCCGGTCGCGATGCGATTGTGAAGGCACTCAAGGAGATGGCCACCCCGGTTTCCGGCAGAGATGGTATCGCCCAGGTCGCCAGCATTTCCGCTGCGGACAAGAACATCGGCGCGCTGATTGCCGAAGTCATGGACAAAGTTGGCAAAGATGGTGTCATTACCGTCGAAGAGAGCCGCGGTCTGGAATTTGAGACCGAATATGTCGAAGGTATGCAACTCGACCGTGGCTACCTAAGCCCCTATTTCGTCACCAATTCTGAGCGCATGGAAGCTTCCATCGAAGATCCCTACATTTTGATCACCGATAAGAAGATCAGCAGCGCCCAGGATATTGTCCCCACCCTGGAAAAATTGGTCCAGCTTGGCAAGCGCGAGATCGTTGTGATCGCCGAAGATGTTGACGGCGAAGCCCTGGCGACCCTCGTGTTGAACAAGCTGCGTGGCATGGTCAATGCCCTGGCCATCAAGGCCCCAGGCTTTGGTGACCGCCGTAAGGCCATGTTGCGCGACATTGCCATCCTGACCGGTGGCACCGTGATCTCGGAAGAAGTTGGCCGCAAGCTTGAAACCGTCATGCTCGAAGACCTGGGTCGCTGTGACAAGATCGTCAGCACCAAGGACAACACCACCATTATTGGTGGTGCTGGTGCCAGCACAGACATTCAGGGTCGCATCCATGAGATCCGCGCCGAAATTGACAACAGTACCAGCGACTATGACCGCGAGAAGCTGCAAGAACGCTTGGCCAAATTGGCCGGTGGCGTGGCGATCATCCGCGTCGGCGCCGCTACGGAGACTGAACTGAAAGAAAAGAAGCACCGCGTGGAAGACGCCCTGAGCGCCACCCGCGCTGCGGTTGAAGAAGGCATTGTCCCAGGTGGTGGTGTGGCTTTGATCAACGCCATCCCTGCGCTTAATGCGATCACCCTGGAAGGCGACGCCGGCACCGGCGCCCGCATTCTGCGCCGTGCGCTCGAAGAGCCCATGCGCATGATTGCCCAGAACGCCGGTCTTGACGGCCCGGTCGTCATCGAAAAAGTGCGCGGTCTGCACGCCGCGGGCAAGAAGACCACTGGTTACGATGTGCTGCAGAACGACTACGTCGATATGCTGGAAGCCGGCATCATCGACCCCGTCAAGGTAACCCGCAGCGCCGTGGAAAATGCCTGCTCCATTGCAGCCATGATCCTCACCACCAGCGCCCTGGTCACAGACATTCCTGAAAAGGAAAAGGCCTCAGCCGGCGGCGGTGATGGCGGCATGGGCGGCATGGGCGGCATGATGTAATCCACCGCTGACCCTATTTGCGTCAGTCATGCTAGAGTAAACTAAAAAAGGGAGCGCCCAAATCCATTGGCGCTCCCTTTTTTGATTGGTCATAGAACTATATCGGTCATACCCATCTGGACAAAATCAAAGGTGCGTGCGAAAATAATAAACATACACCGCTTACTTAGTAATTGTCTAAAAATAAGTTCCGCCACACCTGACAGGTTTTCGGAAACCTGTCAGGTGTAAATCGGGAAGTTATTTTTAGATGCTTACTTAGTAGACCATAGCGGAACAGACATTCCCGGATACTATGCAGTCACAGTAGAGAATGCTCGCCCCTTGGTTTGCGGCTTATTGTCGCTTGCTGATAGGATAATTGCTTACGTATGAAACTACAACCTTGCCCCTATCCCTGTTACTGGATTTATTTTCTTATAATAATTTTATTTCTCAATGGCTGCTCAAGTAAAGCGCAGACGATGGTTGGTGATCGACCAGCTTCGCGCTTGCCGGCTGTGGTGGAAACCTATCTCCAGAAATATCAACCCGGCCCCTTGCCGCGGCTTTTTCAAACCACCTATCTCTATGATCGCAATGGCCTACAACTGGCCGAAGTCTTTGAAGAAGGGCGGCGCACTTGGGTAGGTTTGAGTCGCGTTTCGGAGACCCTGATCAATGCCACCGTTGCCACGGAAGATGACAGCTTTTATAGCAACATCGGCATTGATCCATTGCGGATCGCGGCGGCAGCCTGGCGTAATCAGCAGGCAGGAAGTGTTCTCTCCGGCGCCAGCACGATTACCATGCAGTTGGCGCGCAATCTATTTTTGGGGCCGGAAGATCGCTATGATCCCACCATGGATCGCAAGCTGTTAGAGGTAGGATTGGCCCAGGAGCTGACCAGCAGCTACACCAAGGCGGAGATTCTGGAGATGTATTTGAATCTCCTCAACTATGGCAATCTGGCTTATGGTCCTGAAGCTGCGGCGCAGACCTATTTTAATAAATCGGCGGCCGAGCTGGATTTGGCCGAGGCGACCTTGTTGGCGGGCATTCCCCAGTCACCGGGCGTGCTCAATCCATTTCGCAATTTTGCTGGAGTGAAGGCACGCCAGCGCGTTGTGCTGGATCTCATGGTGCGCCATGGCTATCTGACGCAGACTGCATCAGATAAAACCTATAGCCAACCGGTGAAATTGCGCACCGACATCAGCCCGCCCCAGATGCTTGCACCGCACTTTGTCCAATATGTGATCAGCTCCATTGACGGACGCATGGGTGAGGGCTATACGCGTCGTTCTGGGTTTAATCTTTTTACCACCCTTGATTTTCAGATGCAGGAGTTGGCCGAAAAGATCATCCGTGAGCAGATCACAAAGCTAAAGCCTAAACATGATCTGGGCAATGCGGCGCTGGTGGCCTTGCGCGTGGGCAGCGGCGAGGTGCTGGCCTTTGTGGGCAGTGCTGATTTTGCCGATGAAACGATCGACGGCCAGGTCAACATGGCGATGAGTCCGCGCCAACCGGGCAGCACCCTTAAACCGATCCTCTTTGCCACTGCCTTTCACGACAACCTGATCAGCCCCGCTTCGATCCTATGGGATGTGCCGGTGACCTATGATCTGGGGGCTAATCAATATTACCGCCCACTCAACTATGATGAACGGTTTCATGGGCTGGTGACGGCGCGCAGCGCATTAGCCAACAGTTACAACGTGCCTGTCGTCCGGCTCCTGGCCGAAGTGGGAATCGACCGTATGTTGGAGAGCGCCGATGCGATGGGGCTACACAGTTTGCAACGCGGCACCTGGTATGGGCTGGGGCTGGCCTTGGGCAGCAATGAAACCTCGCTGGTCGATATGGTGACCGGCTATCATACAATGGCCAATGGGGGTGCCTATCTTCCACCCGAAGTGGCTTCAACCATTCTCGATAGCCAAAGCCAGTTGATCCACCCCTTGCCGCCGACCAAACCACTGCAGGCGATTTCACCCGCGGCGGCCTTTTTGACGACTGACATTCTCAGTGATAACCATGCGCGTTCATCCATGTTTGGTGAGAATAGTCTCCTCAAACTGAGCCGGCCGGCCGCGGCCAAAACGGGGACGACCAACGATTTTCGCGATAACTGGACTATCGGTTTTACCCGTCAACTGGTGGTAGGGGTGTGGACTGGTAATGCTGACGGCACGATCATGCGCGATGTCACGGGCATCACCGGTGCAGCGCCCATTTGGCATACCTTTATGGAAGCGGTGATGGCCGATCCCGTACTAGCCCAGACCATTGGCGCACTCACCGATGACAAAGCCTGGGAATTTCAGCCACCGTCGGATGTAGTGCTGCTGGCTGAATGTCCCTTACGCTCAAGTTGTCGGAGTGACGGCCAGGAGTATTTTAGTAAGGAATGGGTTGCCCTAGCTGGTGCTGGCGGCCCACTGGCCGACAGCTTTGAGCGCCAGCCGGTGGTTCCCGTGCAAACTAACCGCTATGGGGGTCACTGGCCGATCTTTTGCAGCAGCGCCCAAGGCGAGATGCGCAATGTTTTGCGTCTTTCCAACCAATTGGGCTTGCCTGGACTACGCCGTCCCTCCGTCGATGCTGCGAATGTCGAAACGGCTGATACCGCCGACGGTGAAAGCTTGCCTTTGATTAACTCGCTCTCGGCCGTGCGTACGGCAGACGATCACTATAGGGTAACCTTCTATCCTGAAAATGAACTGGAGCGGTTGCGTAAGCTGCGCTGGGCGCGCCACTATGGGTTGGCGGTCAGTGTTGGCCCTTGTGATACGCTGCAATTTTACACCGTACAGACCGGCGACTACTGGACCAGACTTTCCAGCCGCTATAGTGTAACCATGGCCGAATTACAGTCAGCCAATCCTCATGCGGTGCGCACCGAAGGCATGTTGTTGCCCGGTGATCGGCTGATGGTGCCGGCTGGGATTGATGTGGAAATTGGTGATCGCGGGCGCTTCTATACCGTGCAGGACGGCGACTCGTGGATGAAGATCGCCACCGAATATGCCATGCCGCTCCAACTGCTCCAGATCATCAACCCGGACATGATGCGCCCCAATTTTATCCTGAAACCAGGCGATGAATTGTTTATTCCGACTGAGTTGCCGGCGCTGAGGTAGGGTATATGAATCTGGCTTGTTGCGTCGAGAATGCAGATTAGCCAAAGTCAACATCAGCCAGTGTATCAGCGTCTACGGCTCCATCCAGCCATGTATTGATCTGACTACGGTCCACGGTCACCGCGATTCGTTCAAGGACGGTCGCCGGCAACTCTCCAAATTTATGTTGAAGCACATGGATGAGTGCTTCGCGTTGCTCCATTACGGCTACTTCCGTTGAGGAAGTGGACTGGCTTGGTGCTTCACTTAAGTAAGTTTCAAGTTGATGCAGTAATGCTTGAAGCTCTTCGGGCGCCAGCCCAGCCAGCCGTTCTTCGGGCGCCAGCCCTGTCAATAGATACGCCTACTGTGGATCTGACGCACCTATTCAAAAAATCGAGTTCTGCGAATTGTGCGTCTTGCGGTATACTTCTCATAGATTTCTGAACGGATAGTGTATCTATAGGAGAAATTATATGCAAGTTACTGCCGTAAAGACCTTTATCGTCAATCCCGGCGCCGGCAAAAACTGGCTCTTTGTCAAAGTTGAAACTGACAACGGTCTCTATGGCTGGGGTGAAGCGTACACCCAGTCCGACCGTGACCGCGCCATCGAAATCCATATCCAGCAACTTGGGCGCTATTTGACTGGGCGCAACCCCTTTGACATTAAACACTTTACCTTTCTCGCCTACAATGACTATGCTAACAAGCGTGGCTCGATGGAAGTTTATTGCGCCATCAGTGGGATCGAACAGGCACTATGGGACATTGTGGGTAAGGCGACGGGCCAGCCGGTGTACAACTTGTTGGGTGGCCAATGTCGCGACAAGGTGCGCGTCTATGCCAATGGCTGGGGTGGCGGTGGTACGCCAGAGGAAGCTGCCGAAAAGGCCAAAGCTGTCGTCAAACAAGGCTTTACTGCGCTAAAATTTGATCCTTTCCCCAACCCCTGGCGCGCCTATATTGACCGCAAGCAAGAGGATGAGGCGGTGGCAAAGGTGGCGGCGGTGCGTGAAGCAGTCGGACCAGCGGTGGAAATCCTAATTGAAGTACATCGCCGGCTGGCCCCCATGCATGCCGTGCGGGTGGCGCGGCGCATGGAAGATTATCGTCCCTTTTGGTATGAAGAGCCAGTTTCCTTTCGCGATCTGGATAGCTTGGTGGAGGCGCGCCAACAGATCAACATTCCTGTTGTCACCGGCGAGGAAGTTTATACCAAGGCTGAATTTAAACAAGTCTTTGAACGACGAGCGGCTGACATCATTAATCCCGATGTATGTAATGTCGGTGGCATCCTTGAACTGCGCGAGATTGCGGCAATGGCGGAGGTTTATCATGTGGCCGTTTCGCCCCACAATTATAACAGTACGACACTGGGTCTGGCTGCCACGCTCCACGCCGCTGCCGGTATGCCCAACTTTCTGATTACAGAATACTTTGTCAACTTTGAAGCCCTTGGCGCTGAACTTGCCATCACGCCTTTCACCGTTGAAAATAGCTATATTACCCTGCCCTCTACCCCTGGCTTAGGCATTGATTTGGACGAAGCGGCATTGGCGCGTCATCCTTACCGTGAACATGCTCTGCGCAAGCTGCGTCAGCCCTATGAAGAAAGTTAGGATACTCACCCAACTTGTTGAACACGGTGATTCGTGCTGCGTGATTCGTGAATTCTGTCTTGATCCATTTTCCCATTATACGAATCACGCAGCACGAAAGTTCGAACAATTATGTTTTGGGAAAACCTGACACGCGGAGTGATCGATAATGAATACGCTACGGATTGATCGAGCGCGCCTGACCCAGGGCATGTTTGCGCCACTCAAGAACGGTGACTATCGGCGATTGCTGACGAGCAATGGCCTCTGGTGGGGCATTATCTTTATGGAAAGCACCGCGTTGGGTTGGCTGGTGTTAGACCTGACTGATTCAATCTGGATGGTCTCGTTGGCTGGTTTCTGCCGCTCGGCGCCCTTTCCGATTCTTGGCTTTGTCAACGGCCCGTTGATCGACCGCTTTGGTCGGCGCAAGGTGATCGTGACGGCTCAATTGGTAAATTTTTTGCTCTATCTAGCGCTAAGTATTCTACTATGGACGGGTAGGCTGGCGTTCTGGCATCTGGTGATTGGCGCGTTGGTGGCTGGAACGACCTGGGCGCTGGAGTGGCCCGCCCGCCGCACCCTCATGCCGGATCTGGTTGGCAAAGCGCTGACGCTGGATGCCATGCTTTTGGAGAATATGATGCAAAGTGTGGCGCGCGTCGTAGGCCCAGCACTGGCCGGAGCGTTGATTGCTGCCTATGGTGTACGTGGCTGCTATACGGTCATGGCGATCATGGCTGCCTTGACACTGACCATTGTCCATACTCTCTCTCAACAACCTATCCCGCGCCTAACGCGGCGACCCCAAATGTCGCCATGGACTTTGATTGGGGAAACTCTACGCTACGCCGGCCATCACCAGGCAATTTTGGGCGTGTTACTGGTGACTGTAGCGATGAATATCTTTGTCTTTCCCTACATGAGTCTGCTCTCCGTCTTTGCGCGCGATGTACTGCACCAAGGGCCAGTGGGTTTAGGGTTGTTGGGGACAGGTAGCGGGATTGGCGCCTTTGCCGGCCTCTATCTCATCAATCGCTTACGCCAACGCATTAGCCCAGGCTGGATCTTTGCGGTGGGCACCTGTTTTATGTGTCTGGCGCTCTTTGCCTTTGCCCTCTCATCACGCTATTCGCTCTCGTGGTCCATGTTGTTGTTGGTTGGTATTGGTCAGGCTTGTTTTGGCAGTATGCAAAGTTCGATCATTCTACTGACTGCCAGCGATGAGATGCGCAGCCGAGCCATGGGCGCGCTCGTGTTGGCGATCAGCGCCGATCCTATCGGCAAGCTACAAACGGGCTATCTTGCTGAGCGCTGGGGCGCGCCCGCGACCATAGCGACGCAGGCGATGACTGCAATTTTTGTGATCGCCACGATCGTACTCCTGTTGCCCGGGTTGCGTAGACCAGTTGTTGCACCTGCTGTTGCGCCATCTGTAGCACCTGTGCCAACCCCAATGACCAGACCCATCACAGAAAAGTAGCTCTCGTCTACGAATTCCTAATTTGAAAGAGTGAGACGACAGATTTAAAGTCAGTTAATGAATTGTTCAGCACTTCTTGCGACCGCTGCCCGCCTGTAGTAATTTCGCCCTGACAGCGATGGGCAGCGGTTAACAGCGTAACTGCTATTCCCTTTTGCACCATGATCTTTTCCTGCGATTCGTGCTGCTTGATTCGTATTGTTCTTCGTTTTCCGTTGCTTGTTGCTTGTTATTTGTTGCGTTACATCACGAATCACGCAGCACGCAGCACGTGATTTATAAACTTTACCCAGTCGCCCCTTTGACGCTCCAAACCGAGCCGGAAGTATAGGTGTTGCGCTCCGAAGATAGGAATTCGACAACTTCGGCCACTTCTTCGGGGTCAGAATAGCGCCCGATAGGGTTACCAGGATTGGCGAGAAACTCCGGGGTGAAACGCGGCACCACCATATCCGTTAAGGCCCGGCCTGGTTCCACACCATTGATAAAGACATTCTGCTTGGGATAGGCGTTGCCTAAAGCAGCAATCAAGGCATAGACCGCCCCTTTAGAAACACCGTAAGGCACTTGGTTGGTTGCACCGTGACGAGCACCCGAAGTAATGGTGACACAGCGCCCCCAGCCATCCGCCAGCATGTGCGGAAGCGCAGCTTGGTGGGCATAGTAGACACCATAGAGATTAATCTTCATCACCTTCTCAAATTGGGCAGCGGTCTGTTCAAGAAAGGGCTTTTCCCAACCAAGAATGCCGGCACAGCAGACCAAAATATCTACACGTCCAAAGTGTTCGGCTGCACCGTTTACCATCGCATGGACAGCCGCTTCGTCCGTTACATCGGTGTGAACATAGATCGCTTTTTGCCCCAGTGCCTCAATTTCTTGAACAACACCGTGGCCTTGTTCCTCTAACAAATCAGCAATTACAACGTCGCGCCCTTCTTCGGCAATGCGCAAGGCACTGGCGCGACCAAGCCCGCGCGCCCCTCCTGTGATAATCGCCACCCGGCGTTCTTTGGGAGCAGCAAAGCGTAAATTCGGCATAATCCTTATTTCCCTACTTCCTATATGGAAGTTATAAAAGCGCCATCTGAACAGCGACAAATAGCTTACTTTATATTACAGAACAGTGACAGATTAACAATCCAGGGAAGCTACGTCTCAAACAACAAGAAAGTTTGTACACGGATTTTGCGGATAAACACGGATGGAATCG
>Ga0163153_10004065_pt1 | contig 18772 bp, 7 predicted proteins | sample OliLakLV19MP6IB1_FD_148629 | JGI IMG/M metagenome (GOLD analysis project Ga0163153, IMG submission 148629) | Freshwater microbial mat bacterial communities from Lake Vanda, McMurdo Dry Valleys, Antarctica - Oligotrophic Lake LV.19.MP6.IB-1 | ecosystem: Environmental > Aquatic > Freshwater > Lake... | reverse complement strand
GAGTGGGAAACCGGAACCATCTACCTCAACATGAAACCCCAAACCCAGCCCTCAGTTTAGATGCTCGACGAAATTACAGAAAAATTATTGCACGGCCAAGGAAAAGAAAGGGACGGGGAAAGCGCTCTGCTTTGCGCGCTATTCAGATTAGGCGTCGATCTTCTGGTTCTTGATCGGACTGAACCGCGCGCCGGACACTTGAATCCTCTCTGCCTGAAGCTGCCCCTTCAACTCGTGGATGTGTTCACGGGCCTGCAACAGCGCGATGAAGGAAAAGCCGACCGTCGCCAGCGCCAGCGCGGAACAGACGCTCCAATAGCCAAGCGAGACCAGGGTGCTGCCGCCCTGGAGGGCGGGTTCGAGAGCAGTGTGACCGGCGCAAAGCATTCCCAGCGTCAGAGCAAAGCTACCCGCGCTAAACCAGTGATAGGAACCATCGAGTTTCAAATTCATGGATGGAAGTTATCATCCGGCGAAGGCTTTCCCATTCTGCAAAACCACAGGCCCGGACCCACAGAAAGCGCACGGGTGGGGTGTTCGTGGATTTACGGGAGCGTCTGCAAAGCCTTCTCGCTCAGAGCGGCTGCAACTGCGATGTGAATTCATCCTAAAGCCTTTGCGGAAACTGCCGTTCTTCTCCTCGTTGGCAGCGCAAGCTGAACGACACGGAATTTTGATTCGGGTAGCGGAACGTTTCTTCAGCGGGGTTCTCCACCCCCACCTCCTTGGCGTCCGCTGCCCGAATCGTTTTTTTACGACCAGAACGCAGGAACCGGCAATTTGACTCGGTAGCTGGAGAGTAAGCAGCGGCTTTTCTCGAAGCGCCAACTATGGTAGTCAGGTCGATTTTAGTTAATGGAGAATCTCCAGTTTGAATTTATAAATACGCTTTTCTCTCTCATATCCATCGGCGAGTAACGAAGGCAGCGTCGAGGCGGGAGTCATCACGAATGTCCATGTGTTCATGGAACCTCGGGTGACGCTTTCCGGGTATAGGTTCACGTTAAGTCCATTTATTATGGGTTCGTTCGCGAGGTGCTTCTTGAACCTGATGGTGATCTCGAAACCATATATCTGCGGAGCTTCCTTAACCTTAATAGACTCGATCAGATCATTCGCTCCAAAGTCCGCTAGAACAGCTTCCTTACTGTCAAAAATACAACTCGGTCTCACTTGCGCAGCTAACTCGCCGAGGAACTTGTCTTCAGTGACGGCATCGCGCGCCGCACTGCGAATATTGAACCACATCGTTACGCCTGCACACATCACGCCGATAAGAAATCCGATGACCAATTGCCATGGGCTGAGCCTGTCAGCCAATTGTCTGACGACTCTATCTGCGGGTGGTACAGGTGTTTTTTGGGCGGGTGCTGGCTTGCTCATTGGCCGGTATGAAAAGCTCTGAGGTAGCCAACGTCAAGTGATTCACTTTGACCTTCCTGTTTGAAGTTTGGTGCCGATGGAGGGGATCGAACCCCCACACCCTTACGAGTACCAGATTTTGAGTCTAGCGCGTCTGCCAATTCCGCCACATCGGCCACCTAACCGTCAAACACTCATGAGCAACCTGCCTGCGCCATTTTGGAACGCCGCGCTGCTCATTCGCATCTGCACGAAACCTATCAGAGGGCGTTTGACTCGCGCAAGCGCCCAATTCGCGAGTTGTGGATTCGCGTGGAAAATCCAATGCGGAAGAACCGTGTTCGGCTCGACTCTGATTAGGGAATTTCCATCACGCCCTGCGCTCTAGGATTCACGCCAAAACTTCTCCCACCACATGCCCGTGAACGTCCGTCAGCCGGCGGTCGATGCCGTTCTGGCGCACGGTCAGTTTCTCATGATCGATGCCGAGCAGATGCAGCACCGTGGCGTGAAGGTCGTAGCAATACGTTTTGTTCTCCACGGCCTGATAGCCCCAGTCGTCGCTGTGACCGTGGGCGACGCCAGGCTTGATGCCGGCGCCCCAGAGCCACGTCACGAAGCTGCCGCCGTTATGATCACGGCCGAGCGAACCTTGCGCGAAGGGCGTGCGGCCAAACTCTGTCGTCCAGATGACGAGCGTGTCCTTGTCGAGTCCGCGCGATTTCAGACCGCGCAGCAGGGCGGCGATGGGCTGGTCCACGCTGGCGGCCATCGGCGGGAGTTCGGTCTGGATGTTCGCATGGTTGTCCCAGTTGTTCACCGCGCCCTGCGGACCGCTCCAGACCTGCACGAATCGCACGCCGCGCTCGATCAGCCGCGTGGCGAGCAGGCAGCGGCGTCCGAAATCTTCCGTGACCTTGTGGCCGAGACCGTAGCTGGTCCGCACCGATTCCGGCTCACGCATCACGTCGAACGCCTCGGGCGCGGAGAGCTGCATCTTCGCGGCGAGCTCGTAGCTGGCGATGCGCGCTTCGAGCCGTGAATCGCCGGGATGCTGTTCGGCGTGGGCGCGGTTCATCTTGTCCAGCATCGCCAGGTTCGCGGCGTCCCCTTCGCGCTTGGCGAAGGCGAACTTGTCGCTCGCGAACAGGTCGGGAACGGGGCGCGGACTGGCCGCGTTGATGACGGTGCCCTGATGAACGGCCGGAAGAAATCCCGACGAGAAACAGCCGCGCTGGTTGTAGGGCAGACCCTTCGCGTCCGGCAGCACGACGAAGGTCGGCAGGTTGTCCGTGAGATTGCCGAGCGCGTAGGAAATCCACGCGCCCATGCACGGAAAGCCAGGCAGCAGAAAGCCGCTGTTCATCATGTAGGTGCCGGGACCATGGACGTTGGTCTTCGTCGTCATGGCCATGAGGAAGGCCATTTCATCCACGAGCTTTGCCTGTTCGGGAAAGACGCTGCTGACCCAGCGCCCGCTCTGCCCGTGCTGCGCGAACTGGAACGGGCTCTTCATCATCGCGCCGGCCGGCGCGGTGAAACCCTCGGGCTTCTCCTTGGGACCGAGCATCTGGCCGTGGAGCTTCTCCAGCGTGGGCTTGTAATCGAACGTGTCCATCGGGCTCGCGCCGCCGGTCATGAAGAGCTGGATGACGCGCTTCACCTTCGCCGGATGATGCGTGATGCCGGCAGCCAGCGCGTTGCGCGCAAACAAATCTGACAGCGCCAGCCCGGCAAACCCTCCTCCCAATTTCCAGAGAAAGTCGCGGCGGGATTGTGGCAGGCGAATGGGGTCAAACGAATGATTCATGATTTCTGCATTGGATTCGTCTGACCCGTTCGTTTGCCATGTTCGGTCCGATTGTCACGCATTCCACGACACCGCGGTTCAAATTGAACCATTGGATTGCTTCCATGCCCGTCAGTGTTAGCAGGCGGCGCAGATGTGGACGATGAGCGGCAGGTTCCGTAAGACAAGTTACGATGAAGCAAAGTCCGGCGGCGTGACTGTTGAGGGCGTGAGAGCCCAGTTCAAAGCCGTCGCGAACCACCGGCACCCGGCGCATCACCTTTGCCTCGCCACCAAGGAAATGAATCAACGCCTCCTCGTACAGATTTGTCTCAAGATAGCTTCCCCAGTCCTGCAAAAGATGCCTTAGCCGTTCGTATAGCGTGCTGCATTCGGATGACAATGGCCGCCATTCCGTTTCGTGCCACGTCAACTGCCTTCGTTGTGAAGAAGTCATCGCATTAAAACGCAGCCGGCCCTGCACTTTGGCCGTTCGGAAGCTGATCAGCTTCGCGTGGTTTACGTCAGCGAGCATCGCATAGTGCAGCGCTTGGGCGTCGTGCGTCGAAACAAAGCCAGCGACGGTCTTCAGCTCGTAAAGTGCATCCTTTGCCACGAGGTCGAGCCGATACAGCTTCTCAAAGCCGTCATGCGTCACCGTGACTGGAACCTGAGTATGGACATTCTTCATGCCCTCGGTCCGGAGCCGCAGGGCGAGATCATTCTCATAGACATGCTCATCGCATAAACGTCCCAGTGCGTTCTGCGAGGCGTAGGCGCAATCCATGACAATACGATCCCGATCATCAAACTCATCCTGAGTCAGATTGCGAATGGTGATGGGGCAGGTGATGGGCATGTGGGTCAGGGAAATATAGCAAGCGAATGGAGGCAAACGAATGAAGACGGAGTGACAACCACGCTTGGTTTCCATTCGCTTGCCCCCATTCGTTTGCCAAAATCCATAGGCTTCAGTCCAAGAAAAGGAATTCGTTGCTGTTCAGCAGCAGCCGGCAGAGCGCGGGCAAGCCCTGGCGGCGGACGAACTCGGCGAACTCACGTCGCTCATCATCCTTCGGCTCACGCAGCCAGACGAGTTGCAACGCGCAGTCGATCTGCGCCTCCAGCGTGTTCGCCTCGGCTTCCACGCGCTTCGCCAGCACCTCGCTGTGGTGGAGCACGAAGTCGTTGTTGTAGAGCGTGAGCGCTTGCAGCGATGACACGGAGAAGCCGCGCACGGGCGTGAGCAAACCGAGGTCGGGGAAATCGAGCGCTTCCATGAACGGGTCCGCAATGCCGCGCCAGACGTAGCGATAGATGCTGCGCCGGTTCGCTTCCGGCTTCGCCCAGTCATAGGTCGCGTAGTCGAGTGACGGCGTGTTCTGCGGACCTTTGCTCTGCTTGAAATGCTGGATGGCCGGGCCGCCCATCTTGGGATCGAGCGCGCCGGAAGCCGCGAGTGTGAAGTCGCGGAACGAGTCCGCGTCGAGCCTCTGACGATTCTGCCGCCAGAGCAGTCGGTGGTCGCCGTCGAGCGGCGCCGCCTCGTCGCGATGCTGTGATGCCTGGCGATACGTGGCGCTGGTCACGATGAGACGGTGCAGTCCCTTGAGCGAACCTTTCGCCTCATCGCGGAACCACACGGCCAGCCAGTCGATGAGTTCAGGATGCGACGGCGTGCCGCCCATCTTGCCGAAGTCGCTCGGTGTGTCGCACAGGCCGCGCCCGAAATGATGATGCCAGATGCGGTTCACGATGCTGCGCCAGGTCAGCACGTTGTCAGGATGCGCCAGCCAGTCGGCCAGCGCGGCGCGGCGTTCACCTTCGTCCTTGGGATTCTTGAGCGGGAAACGAGCGGGCAGATGCGTCAGCGCGGAGAGCGCACCTGGTTCGATGACGGCGCGGGGCTTGTCGAAATCACCACGATGCAGAACGTGGACAACCTTGGGTTCCGGTAAAGATTTCGCCTGCCTCGGCGGGTCGCCGCTGAGGATGTCCACCGACGCAGCCGCTGCATAGACGACGGCTTGCGGAGGAAGTTTGGTCAGCGCCTCGTTCGCGACGAACCGGAGCGCGTGTGCGGCGATGACCACGCGCTGGGTTTCGCTTCTCTCGGCGGCGGTCATGGCGATGGCTGCTTCGACTTCGGTAGGAAGAGCGGCTGCGTTCGACGCGTCATCCGCCGTTACCGCGAGGCTGAATGCGCCGATGAGATGCCCGCCGCCGTGCGCCTGCCTGAGCACGATGGCGACACGAGAACCGGGCTTCAGCGCCAGCGGTTCCGCGAGTTCAAAGACCGCCTGATGCGGCTGGCCGACGGCTGGATGAATCCCCCACGCCGTCTTGATGTCGCCATCGAGTGCGCGTTCGATGCCCCAGCCCGCTTGATTGAAATCAGCCGTGGCGCGGCGGAACTTCACGGGCTGCGGGCTGGTACCTCCGCTCTCGAAAAGGCGCATTTCGATCTCGGACAGATGCAGATTGCCGTTGTCGTTCCGTCCCGGACCACGCATCGGCAGCGAGTCATGCGCGAGGACATTCAGGCGCAGCGCCGTGATGTTCGTGAGCGCCGTGGTCACGGTGATGGTGTAGGTGTCCTTGTCGGGCTTGAGGCCGGAGGAAAGGAACGTGCCGTTCGTGAGGCGCGTCAGCGTCGAGCCTTCGGTCGCGAGAAACGTCTCAGCTTCCAACGGCTGCCAGCGTGCGCCCGGACCTTGCTTCGCGAGCCATTGATTCACCAGCGGCGCGTTCTCGGACGTGAGCAGAATGGAGGCGTCCTTCTTGTTCGCTGCCGCCACCAAGGATTTCCAACGTCGCCGTTCACGGGCCACGGCGGCATCTTCGTCGTAGGAGATTTCGCCTTTCAACACGCCGGCGAACACCGCCTGGAGCGCGTAGTAATCTTCCTGCGAGATGGGGTCGAACTTGTGCGCGTGACAGCGCGCGCAGTTCGCGGTGGTGCTGGAGAACGCGGCCATTGTCTGCGTCACCAGATCATCGCGGTCCAGATAGTCAAACGTCACCGTCGTCGTGGCGTAGGTGCTCATGTCGAAAGTGCCCGCGCCCAGATAGCCAAGCGCCGCCGTGAGCCGTGGTTCATCGGGATAGAAGACGTCCGCCGCGAGCTGCTCCCGGATGAAGCGCGGCCAGGGCGTGTCCTTGTTGAAGGCTGCGATGACGTAGTCGCGGAAACGCCAGGCATTGTCGCGGCCGATGTCGTGCTCGTAACCGTGTGAGTCGGCGAAGTGAATCGTGTCGAACCAATGCCGCGCCCAGCGTTCGCCGTAGTGCGGTGAATCGAGCAGGCGCGTGACGAGCTTCTCGTAGGCGCGCGTGTCCTTGTCGGCAACGAACGCAGCGACTTCCTCCGGCGTTGGCGGCAAGCCCGTGAGGTCATGGCTGACGCGACGAATGAGCGTGCGGGGGTCAGCTTCAGGAGATGGCGTGATCTTCTTCTCCGCCAGCGCAGCGAGGATGAAGGCGTCAATGGGATGCCCTTTGGTTTTAGGCACGGCCGGCTTCACCAGCGGTGCGAGGGACCAATGCGGCTTCTCCTCCGCCTTCGTTCCGGCCAGCGCGTCCGGCCAAGCGGGCCCGGCATCGATCCAATCGCGCAGCGTCTTCACCTCGGCTGCGGCGAGCCGGGGCGCGGTGCTTTTCTTCGGCGGCATCACCGTGTCATCGTCCTCGCCGCTGACGAAGCGGATGAGCGGACTCGCCTTCGCATTATGCGGGAGGATGGCCGCATGTCCGCTGTCGCCGCCCTTCAGCGCGATGTCGCGGACATCCAGCCGATACCCGCTCTTCTGTTTCTCCGGGCCGTGACAGCCGAAGCAGCTTCGCTCCAGGATGGGCCGCACATCGCGGGCGAAATCCGGCGTGGCACCCAGCACCGTCGTGGTCATCGCGAGCAGCAGCGCGGCGAACAGGGAGTGGGTTTTTATTGTGAATGGGAGAAATGGTCCGCCCTCACCCAGGTCCTCTCCCCCGATGAGACAGTGCGCGCTTTCACCGCCCTTGAACGCGGCTGACGATGAGACGTATTCGTGACGCCTGCTTCGCGCACCCTCTCCCGGGGGAGAGGGCGGGGGAGAGGGCGGGCGTTCTTCAAACACGATGACACCTACAGCTTCACCGATTTCTTCAGCTTCGCGCTGCGCACGGCGGCATCGACGATCTCCTGGCCGATGCGGCTCATGCGGATGCTCACCGGGCCTTCGAGCGCCTTGCCCTTCGACAGACGGTCGATGAAGTATTGCACCGGGTTCTGGTTCGGCGCCTTCGGAGCGGGCGCAGGGAGGCGATGCGGCTCCGGTTTCTTGCGCGTCTGCACGGTCACGTAATCATCGTAGTCGTAGCTGGAGATGGTGCCTTCGGTTCCAGCGATGATGAAGCCACAGCGCGGCTGCGGCTGGAGAATCCAAGGATCGCTGAACGTTCCCCAGCGCGTCTCGAACTTCGACAAACCATGCGCGTAACGCGCGACCACGATGCTGTGCTCATCGACTTCGAGGCCCTTGGGCTCATCGACGGTGGCAGTGACCTCGATGGGCCGGCGTCCACCCTGATACCAGGTGCCGAGCGTCGTGCCGTAGCCGAGGTAATCCAGAAGCGAGCCGCCGCCGTGCGCCTTCTTGTAGAACCAGGAGTGCGGTTTTTCTTTCGCGACCTGCGCGTGTGTTTTCTCGTCCTTGTCCGCGCCGTGGAAGAGCGGTCCGCGATTGCCGCCGAAGTGCCAGACGTTGATGACCTCGCCGATGTGGCCGGCCTCGACGAGCTCGTTCGCCTTGCGATGCGAACCGACCCATTGGAGCGGCCAGTTGACCATGAGCGTCTTGTTCTTCGGCATGGCGGCGATCATCGCGTCGGCTTCCTTGAGCGACGCGGCGAAAGGTTTCTCGACCATGAGATGCGGTCCATACGGCGCGATCTTCTTCACCCATTCGCCGTGCTTGGAAGCAGCAGGGCAGAGGATGACGACGTCGGGCTTTGTCTTCTCCATGCACGCTCGGTAGTCGGTGAAGGCGCGGTCGCTTGGGACCAGTCCTTTGCGCACGGCTTCCTCCATGCGCGGCGCCTGCTCGTCGGAGATGCCGACGATCTCGACGTTCGGGTGCTCGTGGGCGTAACGGAGCAGGTCGCCCATGTGAAAGTGATCGAAGTTAATGCCAGCCAGTTTCCATTTTTTCATACGAGGTAATTTCAGAGCGTTTCGCTAACAGAATCGGGTGGCGAGCGCACGAACATTTGTGCGGAGTGAAGCGCGGAAGCGGGTGCGACCTTCATCCTAGTCCACCACCAGCACGCGGTAGAAGCGCTGCGGTTGAGCACCGAGGTTGTCTTCGACGATCAGCACAACGGAGGTCGCGAGACGGTTGCCGCCGAGCGGAGTCCAGGCGGCGGCGTTCAAGTTGTCCTTGTATTCGATGCGGTAGGTCTTTCCCGCAATGGATGGCAACGTGAGCGTGACCACGCCATTGAGAGGCGGCGTCATCCCGCTGATGCGCGGTGGGCCGACGACAAAGACGGTGAAGCTCCGCACGGCGTTCAAGGGCGGTAAGCCGTTGTCGGTGACGCGCACCATTACGATGTTCGTGCCCGGTGTTTGTCCCGCCGTTGGCGTCCAGGTGAACAAGCCGCTGGCCGCGCCGATCATTGCGCCGGACGGGACGGTGCCTTCCAGTCCGAACAACAGCGTTTGCGGCGGCGCTTCCGCGTCGGTTGCAGACGCGGTGAAGCTCAACGTCTGGCCGAGCGTGACGATCCTGTCGGCGATGGCGGCGAGTTGCGGCGCGGTGTTTCCGCCGCCGAGGGTGTTTGGCTGGCGCGGCGTGGGCGTGGTCATGGAGTAGATGGCGCTCGCGCCGTCGGCGAAACGCCCCTCGCTGACGTTGCTCACCTGATTGGTGAAGCTCACACCGTCGATGAGCGTCAGGTCTGGCGCGAACAGTCCGAGGCTTTCGCGGCTGGCGCTGAGACGGAAGTTGACGTGCAGGTCTGGCGAGTTGGTGTGGTTGGCGATGGTGTCCTCGTCCGCCCACACAAGGAGGAAACCGCCGGGTGGGATGACATGCACGCTGTTGCTCGGCACCTGGAAGCCGCGGGGATTCGAGAGGTTGTCCGTGAGCCAATAACCGCCGAGGTCCACCGCATCCGGGCCGGCATTATAGAGTTCGAACCAGTCGTCGAAGGCCAGGTTCGGGAACTCGCTCGGGTCGGCGAGAGTGTTCGTGTTGCTCGCCATCCATTCGTTGATGAAGAGGCTGACGCCGCGCGCCCTGTTCGTCGCGCCGGGCGTGACGGCCTGGAGAATTCTTCGCGTGAAGGGCTGGCCATCCGGGAAATCGCCATAGGACAGGGCCTGGCCGAGATTCGCGTAAGTCAGATGGTCGGTGATCTGCGGATGCGCGCCCGCCATCCGCACCAACGCCACGCTTCCGGTCGCGCTGCTGAGGCGGAAGCTCGTGTGCAGGTTCGTGCCGGAAGTTTCGCCGGGTTCGCCGTCGGCCCAGACGATCTTGAATTCACCGGGCGCGATGCTGCTGCCCGATGGGAACGGCCATTGCGTGAGGTTCGAGCCGTAGTTGTTCGCGAGGAAATAGCCGTCGAGGTTCAGCGTGTTTGAGCCGGCGTTGAAGAGTTCGATCCACGGCTCGCGCTCGCCGAAGTTGTCGGTGATGCCCGCCGCGTTCTGCGCCTGAAGCTCGTTCAGCCAGAGCGGATCATAGGCGGGCAGCACGCGCTGATCGTTGTTGGCCAGGCCGGGCGTGAAGTTCATCGGCCGGATGGAGAACGCGCTGCTAAATGCGGCGCCGCCAAACGGCCTCACCAGAGCCTGCGAGCCGCTCGTGCCAGGCCGGAACCAGTAGCTCACGGTGCAGAGGGTGTTCGAGGTGAACGCCGGAATCATCTGCCGCACCGCCGCCGTCGGGCTGCCTGAGGCGCTGGCGATGACGTGCAGCGATCCGTTCCCGGAATGAACCGCGTCCGCGCTGATGACCGAGCTGCTGTGGTTGCCCTGCGCGCCCCACGGCCCGCTCAGCGCGGATTCAAAGTCGCCGTTGAGCAGCAGGTTTGGTCCTGCATTGGCGGACGCGCCGGTGACCAGCACGAGGTCGTCGATGTAGAAATCGCCGGACGAGCCGGTGACGAAGATCGTGAAGTTGGTTCCCGGTGACGCACCACCTTGAATTGTTCCCGTGTAGATCACCTGCTGCCAGCCCTGACGATCCGTCCAGTTGCTCGGGCGGCTGTTGTCCTGTGCCGCATCGATCAGCTGCAGCGAGGCGCTGCCATTGCTGGCGTTCGTTGCCCACGGGAGACTCGCTTCGTAGCGCACCCGATCGACGATCACGTCAGGCGCGCCATCTGCGCCGGGCTGGAGCAGCGTGAGCGTCTCGCCGTCCGCATCGAGGCCGCCGGGGAAGACATCGATCGGAGCCGGTGCATTCGTGCCGTAGGCGGCGGCGTAGGCGGCGCGGTTCTTCGCCAGCACCAGCGTTTGGCGCGGGAGGATGAACAACCCCACTGGAGCCTCGTAGCCCAGCCCGTTCCATTTCCAGCCGGAGAGGTCAAACGCGAAGCCCTGGTTTCCGTTGTAGATCTCCACGAAGGCAGCGCCCGCATTCGTCGGGCTGTACATGATCTCGCTGATGACGATGTTGCCCTGCGGTCCGGGAAATGGGCCGGGATAAATGATCGTCACCTGGTTGCTCGCTCCAGGGATCAGGTTGTCGTGGATGTCGGTGGCGAGGAAGACGAGCTGGTTCGTGGCCTTCGCCACCGGCATGCGCAGCGTCCAGTTCGTGAGCGTCGTCCAGGTGGCGGGCCACGCGACGCCATTGACCAGGATGGTGTGAAGTCCGACGGGCGCGACGCCGCTGAACGTGACGAGATTTGTCGGCGATGTGAATTCGCCCGGCCCGGCGACGGTGAAGTTCGCCGCGTTCACCTTCGCCAGTTCAGCGAGGATGTAAGTTCGCCGCTGACTGATCCAATGCTTGATCAAGTTCGGCGCGGTGACGTGGACGCCGCTGGCCTCGAACGCCTCGAAGCGCGAGTCCATCACCGGGTCCGCGCTCGCGTTCACGAACACGCCGTCGGCGATTTCCTGGAGCGCGCGCCAGTAAGCCCGGCGATAGGCGGGCGTGTTGTAAATCGCGTTCATCGCCACGTCCGCGGTGTCGATCTCCAATAAGTTTTCGTTCGTGGCGATGGGCGCGCCGCGTGTGCCGCCGCCGAAGATGATGTTGATGTCCCAGATGAGCAGCGACCAGCGGCCCCGCTCCGGTTTGTAGGCGAACATGTTTTGCTGGTTGCGATAGCCGAAGCTGTCCCAGTTGCCCAGGGCATGTTCCAGCGCGAAGGTCCGCATCCAGTTTTCCACGTCGGCCACGGTGTCGAGGTTTTGCGCGTAAGCCGGGAAGCCCGCGTTCGTCGGTCCGTTCGCGACATCCACCAAGGTGAACAGGCTCGTGAAATCGTTCGCCGTGCCGTGGACGGCGCGTTGCTGCCAGTTCCAGCGGTAGCGTGCGCGCTTCTTCGCACCGCCAGTCGTCGTGTAGCTGTTGAGATAGGCTTCGGAGCTGGCGGCGGTGCCCAGGACCTGGCTCGTGCCGGTGTTGAACTCATACCAGACGGAGATCTTGTGGAGGTCTCCCTCGGAATCGTCGGGGAACACGCTCTCAATCACTTCGCCGTTCGGCACCTGCGTGTCCTCCATGAGCGCGCCGCGCCGTGCGCCGTTGATGAACACCGCCACGAACCGCTTGTAGTTCGCAGGCAGGCCAAGCCGCTGCGCCATCCAGTAGGCGGTCGTCTCGCGCTGGAGCGTGTTGTCGTCGTGATGATTGTTTCCCGCGCCGTGGACCTTGTTGAAGTTGTCCGTGCCGAGCAGCAGTTCGTCGCGCGGCATGTCGAAGGTGTAATTGTTCGGCGTGCCGACGGGCGAATAATCCGGCGCGGCCTGGTCCTGGTGCGCGGCGCTGCCGGCGTAGCGGGAGCCGGATTCATAGATGATGCGGTGATTGCCGTAAACGAACGTGCCGGGAATGCGTTCGTTGCTGAGGACTTCGCGCGTGGACCAGTTCGTGACCGACTGCTGCGTGATCCAGAAACGGTAGGTGCCGAACGCACCCGCCGGGGTCGGACTGCCAAAGTGGATCAGGCATTCGCGCACCGGGCCGTTGTCGTCGCGCAACTCGGGAAAGCGCGAAGTCGCCGGGCTGCCCGCGCCGTCCGTTGCTTCGATGACGAATGCGATGACGGTGTCGGCAGGCTGGCCGGGAATGGTCGCGCTGAAAATGCCGTCGCCGGCGAACGCGTCGCCACTGGTGCCCGTGTCGTTCATGGCGAGAGTCGTCAGTGTCGCCGAAGGATCGACGCGATGCTTCACCGTAACGGAGGAGAGTCCGTCCACGTCCGAGACGCGTGTCGTGACGACGACGGCCTGATTGGCGGCGGGCACGGCGGGAAGGTGTGAGGTGTCGGTGATGGCCGGGCCGGCGTTCAACACGCGCCGGCTGTTCGCCGCGCCGGGCGTGCCGAGATTTGTGGGCAAGGCCATGCGATCCGTCGCTTCGAGAAAGCCGCCGCGCAGACGCAGCAGAATCTCCGGCCAGCCGCGCAGCCAGCGCACTTTGGCGCGGATGGTGGAGTTGCCGGTCGGTGTTGAGGTCAAGGGCACGCGCACCTGGTTCGCGCCGACATCGCCCCGCGAACTGGCGCGCACATGCAGCGAACGGGTGCTGTTGTAGCCGCTGTTTTCCAGTGACGACCGTTCGTGCGTGCCGCGTGAAGTCCAGCCGGTGAGACCTGTTTCAAACGTGCCGTTGGCGACTCGGTTGGCAGAGCCGACGGGAAACACCTCCACGTCGTCCAGCAGGCATTCGCCTTCTTCGAGCAGGATGACGTGGAGCGCGTCCGCCGCCGCGAGGCCGTTGTCGAGCACGCCGGTAAATTCGATGGTGCTCCACGGCGCCTTGGTGGATTCGTCGCTGTCGGCCCAGTTCGGGGCGAGCCGGTTGTCGGCGCGCGGGTCCATGAGTTCGAGACTGCTGCCGCCGCCGTCGGACCAGCGTCCCCAGCGTCCGCCGTCGCGATACTCCACTTCGTCCGCGACGACGTAGAGGACGTTCGTGGTGATGTTCTGCGGGTTGTCCGCGTTGATGGCGATTTCGGGCCGGGCGAGGGCGAGGCGCTCGCGGTCGTTCGCCAAGCTGCCGTCGAAGTCGCCGATGACGAGCGCGGGATTAAGACCGGGATAACGGGCAAGAAGGTTCGTGCGGTTCTTCGCGACGACGAGGTAGCCGCCCGTCGCGATGACGATGTTCGACGGAAAGCGGAAGCTGATGCCATCAGTGTAGCGCCAGCCGCTGAGGTTCACTGCGCCCTTGCCCTTGTTGAACAGCTCCACGTATTCGTCGTCGCTGTTCTCCGAGATGGGGTGATACATGATTTCGTTAATCACGATGTCGCGCAGGAGCGGAGCGGCGTTGGGCAGAGCCGGCGTGGGTGAAGCCAGTTCCTGGAAAGCAGGCGCGCCGTCAGGATGACGCCCAAAGGAAACGCCGTTGGCCTGCGCACCGAAGACGAGGGCATCGAGGACGCGCGTCTGGTTTGAGTTCACCAGCAGGATGCGTTCGCCGGCGGAACTGAGGGAGAAGCCAAGCTGGGTTTGCGTGAAGGAGACGAAGCCGCGCGCCGGAATGATCGTGGGCGACGGCAGGCGGAACTTGTTCGTCGCCGGATTGTCCGTGAGCCACGCGCCACCGAGATCGATGGGCTGGCTGCCGGAATTGAACAGCTCGATGAAGTCCACCTGTGGCGCGTCGGTGTGCGCGAGGAATTCGTTGATCACCACGGCGCGGAGCGGCTCCGCGTTGACTGGCTCCAGGCGGCCGGGCGAGCCGCCGATGGAATCGCCCGCGGCCCATGCCTCGCGCTGGTTCTCGCCGTAACTGGGCCGGGCCAGCGCCAGAGAATGCCCCGCGCCATCCGCAGCGGCAGGCCAAGGATGGCGGCTGTCGTAATTCACTTCGAGCAGCACGAAACCGTTGTTGTTGCGCAGGCGAATCCGGCCCTGGTCATTCGGCAGGTTGTTGGTGAACGGGCCGGACACTTTCGAGATGTGGTAAACCGCCTCAACGTCAGCCGGCACTCGCGCCACCACGACGAAGCTGCCGCCTTGCAGGACGGTGCCGGGCGGGAAAACGTAATCAATGTCGCCCGAAAGCCGGTAGCCGGAGAGGTCTTCGTAGTATGGGTTCGAGTTGTAGATTTCCACGAACTCCAACTCCGCCTTGTTGGTCCCGATATATACGTCGCGCGGATGGTACATGATTTCCGAAATGACGAGGCCGGTCTTGCGGCTGGACGGCCCCAGCGGCTCATTGCGCGGAGGCACGGCATCGATGGTGCCGCCGTTCGCAGGCGAGAACTGGCGAAAGTGCGCGCCGGCGATCTCGTTCGTGTTGTGGCTGGTGACGGCGAAGCCGAGATGGAGCCGGTTCGACAACGCCACATTGGCCGAGCCCAGCGTCGCCCAGTTCGCGCCGTCCTGGCTGGCGAAGCCGGTAAAACGATGGCCCGTCCGTTGCAGTCGCAGCCACATGCTTGGATAGCTCGCCGGGTAGGAGCCGCTGCTGGCCGTGAGCCAGCCCGCGTTGGTGCGGGACTCGAAGAAGCAGCCCGCGAGGGTGGGCGTGGCGAAGGCGGCGGCGAAACGGCTGTCCGCGCCAAACGACTCGCGCGCCATCAAGCCGGCCTTGGCAAACAGATCGGTGAAGTCGAGTCCCTCGACGCGCACGCGAAAGTCGAAGTCTCCGGCGATCGACTGCCACGCGAACTGGAACTGATCGGCATTGCCGCCGATCTCGTTGCCACCGCCGGACACATTCGCGCCGCCGGCAACCGGACTGATGGCCCCCACCTGCGCAGAGGCTCCGACGGCCTGCGCGTTGAACTCGCGCGCAGTGAAGACGACCTGGGTGCCGACGATGGAATTGGGCGTGCTGGCGCGATCATGAACGTCGCCGATGGCCAGGGTGTAGTTGTTCGAGAACACCAGCGGCGTGGTGCGGAGGATGACCGTTCGTCCGTCAGTGCCCAGTTCCGTGCCGAGCACCGTACCGCTGAGCAGCGTGTGGTTCTGCAACGGAGCAACCGAAGCGGCGGACACTGGCTCGGAGTAGGTGACGAAAACATTCGTTGTGTTTGCGGTGAACACGCCGGCCACGCTGGGGCGGTTGGTGTCGCGCAGGACGGTCAGTTGCGCCTCGGGGGTGTTGGTCACGCCCACGCGGTTCGTGATGAACGCACGGAAGAGAGCGCCGTGGTCTGACATCGCCGCCGCATCGATGGCGAAGCCGCTGTTCGTCGCGCCGGGGATGTCCACTCCTCCACGTTGCCAGCGGTAGGACTGCGGAAGAAAGTTCGCAACGTGCGGAGCGAAGACCGCAGGCCGGCCTTCCTCGACCGTGAGGTTGGCGAGATTCGTCAGGATGAGCGGCGCGATCTCATAGACGAGGCGCGTGTTGGGAATCGGCGATTCCGTCGTGCCGGACGGCAGACGCCATTGCACGGAGAGATGATCGATGAGGTTCGCCTCGTGATGGAGCACTTCGACGTAGTAACGCCGTCCCGCCTGAAGCGCGACCGGGAGCGACTGCTGACCGTAGTGCGTGGTGTAATTGCCCGGCTGCGCGCGCGGATCGACCCAGGCGACGAGTCGTTTGGTGGCGGGATTCTCATCGGTGCCGAGCAGCAGGTTGGAAGTTTCATCGCTGGAAATGGCGAAGGCATAGCTGCCATCCGCCGGCGCGATGAGGTAGGCGCGCAGACGTTGTGCATAGTCGTTGCCGGCTTGTGGCGTGGTCAGGCCGGTGGTGAGGATGCCCGACTGGTCCGGCTTGCCGGCGAGAAAGTTTGGGTGATTGGTCAGCCGCGCGAGCGAGAAGGCTTCGCGGGTGAGGTTGGTGTAAAGCTCCCGATGCACCCCGGTGACCTGGGCCTGGAGGATGCCTTGGATGGCGTACAGGAAGACAACGAGCCGCAGCAGTGTGTTGCGCAGGATCATAAAAGGTGTGGGGAGCAGGAGAGCAGGGAACCGCCGGCACGTCGAGGTTGTGATTGGCGAAAGTGAGCCGGGCAGCGCGGATGTTTTCCGTTCCGCCCGGCTCAGTGATTACCTTTCAGCGAGCGCGGACTTGTCAGCTTCCGACTAAGGTTTGCGCAGGCGGAAGAAGCCTGTGCCGCCGCTGGTGGTGATGAGTGTGGAGCCCATGCCCGGCAGAGGATTGGCCACGCCAGACACGGCTGACCAGGACGCTGCGGCACCGAGGGCCTGGGAGGATTCGAGCGTGTGGCCGGTGGAAGCGCGGTTCCAGGACACGGTGCTCTGTCCGGCGGCCGGGCCGGCGGCGATGCTCAGGGACGCGAGCGCCCGGACGAGTTGAAGGGCGTTCACCGTGGGCAGCACATTGACGCCGATGTTCGGGGATTCCGGGGTGATGTTCAGCAGAAGGTTGCCGGAATCGTCGGGGCTGACGTTTTCAAACATGACGTAGTTGCCGAAGTCGCGGGCGTCCGGGTTGGTGCTCGACATGCGGCGCAGGGTTGGGTCACCGAGGAAGTCAATGCCGGTCTGGGCTCTGACGTGCAGGGTGGGTGAAACTGAATCTCCAGTGAGCGCATAGGACTGTTCGTAGCTCGCGTTGAACGCGAATCCGGCGCTGTAAGCGATGACGCTGTACACTCCGCCGGGAACGCCGCCCAAGGTGATGGCGATCGGCTGATTCGCGTTTTCGAGACAGCCTTGGAACGCCACATGATCGGCCGTGCTCTCGCCAGTGCCGGTGTAGTACGTCCCGTTGACGGAGTAGCTGATGGTGACGGACGTGAGGTTTCCGGCGGCGTCCGCCAGCGGTGTGCCGGCGGCGGAGGCTCCGGCGATGTTGTTGAAGTTTTCCTGGCCGATGACTCCGAAGACGTCGTTCGATCGGAGGATGCCACCGGGCTGGTTGATGCCGACGTTTCCGCCAACGAAGTTTACGCCGATGTAAGGTTCGCTTTGCGGAGCGGGTCCGCTGACGACGGTGGCGCCTGCCGCCGCGCCTGCCACCGTGACGCCGCCGCCGCTGGCGATGACCCGATAGGAATTGCCCGAATCCGCCGGGCCGAGCACGGGCGTGGTGTAGGCCTGACGGGTGGCTCCCGGGATGTTCACGCCGTTCACCTGCCATTGATAAGAGACGGGGCCGCCCGGTGAGGACGCCGCTGCGAAGAACCGCGCACGATGGCCGGCTGTGACGGTCAAGCTCTGGGGTTGCGAGGAGAAGTTCAGGACAGCGGTGTCGGGATTGAGCACGCTCTCGATCAGGTTGCCTGCGAGCGGCTGGAGATCTTCGGCGGGTGTGAGATCTCCGATCCGGCGGGCGGCCACGGCCAGCACGGAATCGCCGGTGCCTTGCTTCCAGAGCACGCGGATCGCGTAACGTTCGCCCTGGATGAATTCCTGGAACGCCGTGCTCCCTTTCACTGCCTCGCTGAAGCCGCCGGGGTTTCCGGTCGAGGAGACCATGAACTGGAGTTGTTCAAATGTGCTGTCGAGGCTGACGAAGAGCTGCGCCTCGTCGTCGTTCTGGAGGAAGAACTCGTATTCGCCAGTCACCTCGGGGGCGAAGAAGAAGGTCACGCGCGCGCCGTAATTGATCTGGCGCGGCGTGTTCTCGAAGCGTGCGCCTTGAATGACATCCACAATGTCCGGCTGGTTGGGATACTTGGGAGAGGCGATGAGTTCGGCCACGCTTCCTCCGGCGATTTCCAGATACAGTTCGCGGCTGATCCAGCCTGGGGTGGCCCGCCACGCCGTGAAATTGGTCTGCGAATTCGCCGCGATCAGGTTGCCGCTCAGATCGGTCACGTCGTTGACGGTGACAGTGTAGATGTTGCCGCCCGTTTGCGGTGCGGTGGTGAGGCTGACGACACGCAGGCCGACAGGATCCAGCGCTGCGCTCAGCACGTTCACGCCGCCGCCCAGGGTGAAGTTGCCGGGAGCGACCGTGAATTCATTGAGTGGTTCACTGAAGGTCAGGGTCACGTTGGTCAACGTGGCGGAGCCGGCGACGCCGAGAATGCGCGGCGGCGTGGGGTCCGCTCCGGTGTTCGGGAGGGCGTTGAACTGGGCGTCGTTGAGGGAGGGTTCGAGCGAGAGCACGAAGCGGTCGAAGGTCATGCCGGCCTCGCGTGTGCCCATGGAGAAGACGAGCGTCTCGCCGGCGTCCACCTGCGCCTGGGTGACTTCCACAAGCTGATTGTCCGCGAGCAGATTGTAGGCGCCGCTGGCGGGGTAGGCGACGACGTTGTTGCCGCTGGAAGTGATGTGGTCGGTGTTGGCGGCGGAGGAGACGGTGGAGGCGTTGAACTTGACGGGCATCTTGAAGCTGTTGCCCGTGTTCGCATCGGTCTGGCCGTAAGCTGGATTGGCGCGCCAGCGATAGAAGAATTTGTAAAGGCCCGCCGTGCTGAACTTGATCGAGTAGGAGGCGAAGCCGCGCGCGTAGTCGGTGCCCTGGCCCAGCGGGCCGGAGGTGAACAGCGCGGTGGAACCGCTGGGCGTCGAGT
>Ga0163153_10004063_pt1 | contig 18788 bp, 15 predicted proteins | sample OliLakLV19MP6IB1_FD_148629 | JGI IMG/M metagenome (GOLD analysis project Ga0163153, IMG submission 148629) | Freshwater microbial mat bacterial communities from Lake Vanda, McMurdo Dry Valleys, Antarctica - Oligotrophic Lake LV.19.MP6.IB-1 | ecosystem: Environmental > Aquatic > Freshwater >... | reverse complement strand
GTGTATAGAGTGTATAGAGTGTATAGAGTGTATAGAGTGTATAGAGTGTATAGAGTGTATAGAGTGTATAGAGTGTATAGAGTGTATAGAGTGTATAGAGTGTATAGAGTTATAGCAAAGGGTTGGAGAGAAGATCTCCAGCCCTTTCTTTATTTGGTTAAAAGTTAAAAGTTAAAAGTTGAAAGTTGAATCTCATCAGCTTGTCATTCCCGCGAAAGCGGGGGGTACCCTCTGGGTCATCCAGGAATTTCAAGTTAAGATTAGATTTTGTTTAATGTCCGCTAATAATCACTTTCATTTTCGTATCCAATTTCAAAATTAAGCACATAATTCTTTTCATCAAATTATTTTCGCCGGTAACTTTTAACTAAATACAACTTCGTTTCGATTCACAAACCCCACCCCCTTCCCCCTCCACTTTTGAAAAAATAAGGGGAGGGGGTAAATTGCGATAAAATTTTTTCTTTGTGCCTTCAACTCTTTCAACTTTATAAACTTTTCACTTTATAAACTCTACACTCAAAACACTCAAAACACTCAAAACACTCAAAACACTCAAAACACTCAAAACACTCAAAACACTCAAAACACTCTAAACACTCAAAACACTCAAAAACACTCAAAACACTCAAAAACACTCTAAACACTCTAAACACTCTAAACACTCAAAACACTCTAAACACTCAAAACACTCTAAACACTCTAAACACTCTAAACACTCAAAAACACTCAAAACACTCAAAAACACTCAAAACACTCTAAACACTCTAAACACTCTAAACACTCTAAACACTCTAAACACTCTAAACACTCTAAACACTCTAAACACTCTAAACACTCTAAACACTCAAAACACTCTATTAACTTTACTCTTAAGCCTTCTTACCGCATCAAAGATTCTCGGACCGGGTCTGAACATTGTATTTGCATCAGTAACGATGATCTTATTGTCCTTTACAGCTTTTGTATCATTCAACTGTCTCCTGATCTCATTAGTAAACTTCATTGTTTTTTCCGTATCGCTTGTATCAGCCGGAAAAATAATATAATCCGGATCACGTGAGAGGACATCTTCGTAGCTGACTTCAGGATAATCAATGCTCTGATCGGAATACATATTATTAACTCCCGCAAGCTTTAGAATATCGTTGATGAAGGTCTTGCCGTTGGTCGTCATAAGAGGACTGATGGAGATCAGTATGAGATAATTCAGTGAATCATGTTTTACCTCAGACCGCAGAGCCGCTCCTTCATTTTTGAGCCTCGCGTATAAAGTATCTGAGCCTCTGTATTTCCCGGTAATAGTACCGAAATCCTTTATCATCTTAAATATCTCATCCACATTACCTGCCTTGCTGACAAATAATTTCATCCCGAGATTTTTCAATGCCTGATAATTTGGATTAGAGACATTTTCAACATTAATAATGATAAGGTCAGGATCAAGCGATGAAATGGTTTCATAATCCGGGCTTATATAGCTTCCTGTCTTTGTTTTGAGCTTTGCTTCAGGCGGATAATCACAAAAGTCCGTGACACCAACAATCTGTGAATCCGCTCCGATAGCGAATAATGTTTCGGTAATATTCGGTGCAAGTGAAATTATTCTTTTGGGAAGGGAATCAAAGCTGACTTCAACTTCAAGGTCGTCGGTTATACTGAACTTCGGATTTGAGACTTTTGGTTTCTCGCCGCATGAATAAAACATCAGCAGCAAAAAAATAAGGATTTGGAATTTTGGTTTTCCGATTTGCGATTTTCTCAAATCAGGTCTTCAGCTTCTTCTTCTTTGCAGCTGGGAACAGGACATTGTTAAGTATTAATCTGTAGCCGGGTGAATGAGGAAAATTAACCAGCTCCGTTTTTGGATCACCGACTGCGTGCTGATAATCTTCAGGATCATGACCTCCGTAAAATGTAAATGTACCTTTACCGTAATTTCCGTGAATGTATTTTACAAGATTAGTACCTTCATTCATCGCGAGTATCGTGACATTCTTCTTGATAAAATCCCTGTTAAATCCTGTCGTCTGTCCGAGGAAACCTGAAAGCAGGGATGTATGACATTGGGTAAGCATTGTAGGAACAGGATCAAACTTAGCTGAAAAATCAACAAGTTTAAAATTATCATTGAACTGTCCTATTGAGAGCAGATCATTTGTAATGTCAATGTTTGAATATTCATAAACATAAGGATTCATATCAACGGTAAAATTCTCAAATGCAAGACACTGTGAGTAGTCGAGCTTCTGATTTGCATCGGGATCAGCGGCATCACCATCATACATCGGTTCGCAAATGTCAGTATTCCTCGCGGCAAGTGAAATGTCATAAGTATCGGTTGCAGAACACATTGTAAAAAGAAATCCACCGTTTGAAACATATTCGCGGATCTTCTCAACCACAGCAAGCTTGAGCTGTGAAACTTTAGTGTAGCCGAGCTTAGCGGCAGTTTCTTCATTGATGGTCTTCTGTGCAAGATACCAGGGAGCCGTGCCGTAAGTAGCGAAGAACTTTCCATACTGTCCGGTAAAATCTTCGTGATGAAGGTGAAGCCAGTCATAACCTTTAAGCTTTCCGCCGAGAACTTCTTCATCCCACAGCTTGTCGTATGGAATTTCAGTATAATCAAGCGCAAGCTGTACGGCATCGTCCCACGGAAGAGCATTTGGCGGTACATATACGGCGATCTTAGCGACCTTCTCAAGTCTTACCACGTCCATATTATTTTTTTCATCTTTGACTTCGGCATAGACCTGTGCGGTCTGCGTCCCATCAAGCAGTTCATAAGCTACGCCTTTTGCTTTACATTCCTCTTCAACCTTCGAAGAATAATTGAACATAAACGCTCCGCCTCTGTAATTCAGAAGCCAGTCAAGTTCTTTAAGACCAAGCAAATGTCTGTAGGCAATTCCGTATGCCTTGAGATGATCTGTCTGATCCTGTTCCATTGGAATCAGTAATTTTACCTGAGCTGAAGATGATTTTATTAAGAGGAAAGAAAATAAGAGTATTAAAAAAATTTTTATTCTGCTATTATTCACAATTCAAATTAGTTTTATTAAAAGGATAAATCAATATAATAGATTTAGTAATGTATAATAGTTATTGTACTAATAAAGTTTGTAGATAATTGATCACACTTGCCATAGAAACTTCCTGTGATGAGACCTCAGCCGCGGTTTTGAATGATGATAAGGTCCTTTCAAACATAATTTCATCACAGCTTTTTCATTCAGAATACGGCGGAGTCGTTCCGGAAGTTGCCTCAAGAGAACACCTTAAGAAAATAACATATATTACCGATGAAGCGCTTAAGAAAGCATCAGTGAATCTGCGTGACGTCGATCTGATATCTGCAACAAACGAGCCCGGGCTGATAGGTGCTCTGCTTGTCGGATTGAATTTTGCAAAGTCACTGGCTGTCACACTGGGCAAGCCCTTTATGAATGTAAACCATATTGAAGCGCATCTGTATTCAAATTTTCTTGAAGAGCAGAAAGCTGAGTTTCCATTCATCGGGCTAATCGTTTCAGGAGGACATACGCTTCTGATACTTGTTGAGGATTTTTTTAAGCAGAATGTCATCGGAAGCACAGTCGATGACGCCGCAGGTGAAGCGTTTGATAAAACTGCAAAGCTGCTCGGTCTTGAATATCCCGGCGGAGTGCTCATTGATAAATATGCTGATAAAGGAGACTCCTCATTTCATAAGTTTCCGGTTGCCAGAGTGAAGGATGGAGAGTTTGATTTTTCCTTCTCAGGGATCAAAACATCGGTCCTTTATTTTCTGAAAAAAATAGATTTTGAAAACAACAAGAATCAGAAGCTGCTACAAGACATCGCCGCTTCATTCAGGGAAGCAATGGTAAGAGATCTGTTTGAAAAGACATTTGCAGCGGCTGAGAAATATTCAGTTAAGAATATTTCTGTTTCAGGTGGTGTCTCAGCTAATGTGGAACTAAGACGTCAATTTTACGCTATGAAAGATAAGGGTTACAATATCTATTTCCCAAGACCGGTTTACTCTACCGATAACGCGGCAATGATAGGACTTGTGGCTTATTATAAATATAAGCTTAGTAAAGATAAAAGCTGCTTTGTCAATAGCTCGCTTAAGCAGCCAGCAAATCCAAGACTTGACTGGAAAGTTAAAAGTTGAAAGTCAAAAGTTGAGTCTATTTAAAAACAAAAAATTAAATTTATGAAGTTATTTAATAAATTATTACTTTCTTTACTTTTACTCGCCATCGTTGCAGGTTGTAATCAGAGGATCAGTGAAGGTCTTCAGAGAAAGAAGTTCGAGTTTCTATACAAGATGAGCAACTATTCTTCACTCTTCCGTGAATATGCCGGAAGTATTATCTATCCCCCCGATATTGATTTTTACGAGAACAGAATGCAGAAGGTCACCGGAGATGTAAGTGACATGAAAACCATTGAGTCGTGGCCGGTTTCATTGACTATCAAAGAAGAGTTTTTAACAGCAGTCCAGAATAATAGTGTGTCGCTGGGCAAATTACGCATGAAGCATTTACCCGATACTTTGGATATAAGAAAGGAATATGAGGTCATGCTTATTAATGGACAGGTGGATCTGTTCATAAAATCTCTTGATGAAGAAATATCACTCGTGGGTAAAGAGTAACTGACGGTCATTCACGTCTCATTGCTAACGATGTGAAGCGTCTTAACTCGACTTCATAAATTTCCCCGCAACAATCCTACTGAAGTCCGCCTGATTCATATCATTGATGTCTTAATTAACTCCGAAAAAAAATAATCTTAAGTATGCACAAAGTTTCAGATATAGATAGTGCGATCACTTTTGTTTTGTTCTTAAAACCCGCCTATGAGAAATTGCAGCAATTGATTCTGGATTTTCGGCAATTTATCATCAGCGGGAGAGTTTTCTTTGCAAAGCTTTCTTTTGCTCTTTCAAAAGAAAGCGTCTTAACTCGACTTCATAAATTTCCCCGCAACAAATCTACTGAAGTCTGACTAATTCATATCATTGAATTCTTAATTAACTCCGAAAAAATAATATTAAGAATGTACAAGGTTTAAGATACAGATAGTGCAATCACTTTTCTTTTGTTCTTAAAACCCGCCTATGAGAAATTGCCGTAAAAAATTCAGGAGCAATTGCGATAAGCAAGAATTTCCTGTTTGACGAGCCCGACAGCGCATTTCTGTCGGGTGAGGAGTTGAAATTCTTGCCGCAATTGATTCTGGATTTTCGGCAATTTATCATCAGCGGGAGAGTTTTCTTTGCAAAGCTTTCTTTTGCTCTTTCAAAAGAAAGCGTCTTAACTCGACTTCATAAATTTCCCCGCAACAAATCTACTGAAGTCTGACTAATTCATATCATTGAATTCTTAATTAACTCCGAAAAAATAATATTAAGAATGTACAAGGTTTAAGATACAGATAGTGCAATCACTTTTCTTTTGTTCTTAAAACCCGCCTATGAGAAATTGCCGTAAAAAATTCAGGAGCAATTGCGATAAGCAAGAATTTCCTGTTTGACGAGCCCGACAGCGCATTTCTGTCGGGTGAGGAGTTGAAATTCTTGCCGCAATTGATTCTGGATTTTCGGCAATTTATCATTAGCGGGAGAGTTTTCTTTGCAAAGCTTTCTTTTGCTCTTTCAAAAGAAAGCGTCTTAACTCGACTTCATAAATTTCCTCGCAACAAATCTAATGAAGTCTGCCTGATTCATATCATTGAATTCTTAATTAACTCCGAAAAGTTCATATCATCTCCAACAAAATTGATATTTACAAAAAGAAGTGCGATCGTATCATTTACACCAGTCAGAGAATAATATACCTGCTAAAATTTGAATTGATAAGAGATCTGTGCACGCTGTGCTTTTCAGTGAGTCACCTTTACATCAGGGATCCGGAAAAAAAGTTTGTTTGCATTAGTATTAATTGTTGACTGAAGAAGATTTTTATCGGTCTGATGTATTTCAGACAATTTATCAATGGTATGTATAATATAGGAGGGCTCATTTTTTTTTCCTCGATATGGAACAGGCGGCAGGAAAGGGGAGTCAGTTTCAGAAAGGAGTCTCTCCGTAGGAGTTGCTTTTACGATGTCAGTTTCTTTGTAATTTTTGTAGGTAATGTTGCCGCAATAGGAAATGTAAAAGTTGTCCAATGCAAGAACTTCATTCAATTGTTTCGAGTCTCCGTTAAAACAATGGAACTGACCTTTAAGCTTTTCATCATACATTTGCTTTATAATTTCGATCGCATCATCAGTCGAGCTCCTGGTATGGATCACGATCGGGAGATGATATGACTTTGCAAGTTCGATCTGCAGCTTAAAAAAAATTTTTTGCTTTTCAATGTGAGTCGTGTCCCAGTAATAGTCCAGACCTGTCTCACCGATAGCCACAACCTTCTCATGATGGAGAAGTTTCTCCAGCTCGTCAAGAGCGCTCAGCTCGCTTTTGCTTACATCGCAGGGATGGATTCCCAGCGCAGCATAGATCATATCATATTTTTCAGAAAGCTTTAAAACGGTAAGCGAAGTTTCAATATCCACTGCAGGAACGATGATCCTTTCTACGCCGGCATCCTTTGCGCGTGACAATATCTCATCGATGCCGGAAAGTATTTCCGGGTAATATAAATGTGCGTGAGTATCTGTTATCAATAGATGAATAAGTTTGAATTTGTGATGAGTGTTTTAAGCAGCAGTGAAAAGTCAGGATAGGCATTTACCCCTGCTTCCATTACTTCTTCATGCTTAGTGATCTGCATCGACGTTTCTGAAAGAAGATTTGTAATGCAGGATATCCCTATGGTTTTTATGCCGGAATAATTTGCAAAGAGAGTTTCAGGAATCGTTGACATGCCCACAGCATCTACTCCGAACCGGTTCAGAAGCCTGATCTCGGATTTTGTTTCATAAGACGGACCGGTCAAAGCGCAATATGTACCCGCCCGTAACTTTATTTTTTCATGTTTAGCAAAGCTCATTATAATGTCAGTTGTTCTTTGATCATAGAAATTTTTATGAGGGATCACAGGTGTTCTGTTATTTATGAAATTCAAATGAGAAGTGATCAGCATAAGATCCGAGACATTGAAATTCTTATTCAGTCCGCCTGCTGCATTTGTAATTACAAGTAAGTTGATCCCAAGTTCCTTTGCAATGTTCACATTCCCAAAAATTTCTTCATTCGAATATCCTTCATAATAATGTCTTCTGCCTGAAAAAAGCACTGTATCAATATCGCTTATTTTACCTTTATAGACCTTTAGATTATGAAAAGTGTTGATATCTTCAAAAAGCAATTCAGGGGAAACGAGTTCTTCAGTGAATTTATTCAATCCCGAACCTAGTATTATTCCGATCTTTACTGTATCTGCCATTATCTGTAAAAAAAATTGTTTCTGAATTTAGTTTGTTGGATTATGTGATTCAATACGGAACGTCGTGAGTTGAGTGAGTGGAGTGAGTGGAGTGAGTTGAGTGAATGGCTTCCTGCGGATAAAACTTATAGCTGACTCAATGACTCAATGACTCAATGACTCAATGACTCAATAACTCAATAACTCAATGACTCAATGACTCAATAACTCAATAACTCAATGACTCAATGACTCAATGACTCAAAGACTCAATGACTCAAAGAACTCTTTAATAAAACCACTTGAAAAAATTAACAGCATAAGTTATGTTTGTTAAACGAAACTTTTTAATTACGACGAGGTTAGATAGTATATAAAAATAAATACTATGGGCACAGATAAAATACAATCACAGCAGGAAGTATCAAAGGAGTATCTGCTAAAGGCATATCAACTGCAGATGAAGGGTCAATTCGAAGAGGCAATACTAAATTATAAGAAATCACTTGAGCTTTATCCTACCGCCGAAGCGCATACTTTTCTCGGCTGGACTTACAGTTTTTTAGGAAATATGGATAATGCGATAGAAGAGTGCAAAAACGCGATATCCGTTGATCCTGATTACGGTAATCCATATAATGACATCGGCTCCTATCTTATACAACAGGGAAATTTCGATGAAGCAATGACATGGCTTGAGCTGGCGTTAAAAGCCAAAAAATATGAAACACCACATTTTGCGCATCTTAATATGGGCAGGGTTCTTGAAAGCAAGGGACTTTGGTTTGAAGCTCTTGATGAATATGCGCTTGCAAATGAAATTTCACCGGACTATGTAATTGCAAAACAGTATTTCAACAAACTACAGGGTTTATTAAATTAATATAAAAACATTTCACAGTTATGAAAAAATTCTTTTACATTTTTGTCCTCGTATTGATCTGTATGACAGGTTCAGGAGATGTCAAAGCTCAGAGCTTTACGTTTACACCTCTCGGCTCCAATCATGTTTCTTTACCGTTTATCCCCGATTCTATCCAGATAGTAAAACATCAGGGAATAGTACACAATAATACTGCAAACCCTATCAACTTCAGATTTGCAAGGATCGTTAATAATCAGCCGCTTAACTGGTATACACAAATGTGCTATGACTTATGCTACGCCTCTTTTGTTGATACAATTTCACTTACTTCCGATGCGCCTTATACACTTGCTCCGCATCAGATAGATACATTGTTCTACATAGATTTTACCTGTGAAGGTCAGGGCTTGGGTACTTCAGTCGTAAAGATGTATAATACTAACAATCCGGCGGAATTTGATCAGGAAACCTTTTCAGTGCAGGTCGGTGATGTGGGCGTTTACAATATTTCAAATGTTGTTGAAGGTTATGAGCTAAGCCAGAACTATCCTAATCCTTTCAATCCTGTAACGAACATTACATTTTCAATTCCGGTATTGGAAACTGTCACATTGAAAGTTTATGACATACTCGGTAATGAAGTCGCAGTTTTAGTCAATAATGAAAAATTAGCCGGTGGAAAATACAAAGTCGATTTCAACGCAGGTCAGCATTCTTCGGGAATTTATTATTATACAATAAAGACAGAGAGTTTTGTTGATACTAAGAAGATGATTTTATTAAAATAGCTTCAATTTTAATTTTGCAATTATGACATTATATTGATCCTGTTTCTCTCCGGAACAGGATCTTTTTTAATGCGGATCTAATGATCCGGCTTTCCCCTTTGACCTTTTAAGAAATAGATTTTGAAAATTATTTTGGATATTTTTTAAATCATGACCCCGAAAATACTTTTTATTTTAATCCTTACCGCGGCAGTTAACATTTGTTACTCACAGCTTCCCAATCAGAGAACATATCTTCTGGCTAACCTGAATAATTATCCGGGATACTCAGGTATCTGGGGTTATGTGGATGACAATCAAAGAGAGTATGCATTACTCGGCTGTGTTAACGGCACTTCGTTCGTTGACATAACCGATTCCTCAAATATTGTTGAGATTGATTTTGTTCCTGGGCTTGTCAGCAACTGGAGAGAGATCAAAACTTATTCGCATTACGCGTATGTGGTTTCCGAAGCTATAAACAGCAAGCTTCAGATAATTGATCTGCAGTATCTTCCCGATTCCGTCAGTCTTGTCGCGACTTGGAATTACAGCGGATACACTTACACTCACGCCATTTCACAATCAGGTCCATACCTTTATTTAAGCGGGGGCAACGCATGCGCAAACGGCGGTGTCCAGATTCTTGATGTTACTGATCCGCTGAATCCGGTAAGAAGAGGTAATAATACATCCCGGTATGTACACGACTGCAGAGTCATTGATGATACGATCTGGGCGACGAATATTCTTAATCAGAAAGTTTCGGTCATCAATTCCACAGATAAGGATAATGTTCAGGAAATAAGAAATTTCAATACGCTTCAGTCATCGCCGCATAACATCGCGCTTACAGATGACAGGAAATATATGCTGCTTACTTATGAAAACACTGATCCGGGCAAGCTTGAATTCTGGGATGTAAAAGATCTGCAGAATATAACTTACATCACGAACTGGCAGCCGACAGATATAGTGACTTCGGGCATTCATAATATTGAAATTTATGATACGCTTGCAATTGCAGCTCATTATACTGCTGGAATAAGGATCATCAACATTTCTGACCCTGCTGTTCCGGTAGAGATCGCCTGGTATGATACAAGACCGCAGGACAATTCGAACACCTATAACGGATGCTGGGGAGTATATAAATTCCCTTCAGGAAAAATAGTGGGCTCGGATGTTACCAACGGTCTGTTTGTTATAAAGCTTGATTTCCTTACAGAAGTTCGAGATAATAGTCAGACAATTCCTGAAAAATTTGAGCTTGAACAGAACTATCCCAATCCCTTCAATCCTGAAACAAATGTGGGATTTGGGATCTCACATCCGGGATTAGTTTCTTTGAAAGTTTATGATGCCTTGGGAAAAGAAGTCGCTGTGTTAGTAAATGAGATCAAATCTGCCGGAAGATATAATGTAGCTTTTGATGGCAGTGATCTCCCAAGCGGAATTTATTTTTATAAACTGGAAACGGAAACTTTCAGCAATGCTAAAAAAATGATCTTACTCAAATAACTACACCTCTGTCCAATATATTAAAAAGACTTGCCACGAATTTCACGAATTATCACGAATTAAAAATTCATTGTTACGAATTGGTCTGCTTTAAGTAAAATATTATTTGGACAGCTCATCACCTCCAAGACGCTAAGCACAAAGAATTTTTGCACTGACGGGAAAGTACTAAAATAAATTCATTCTTACGGTCTTATGACGCTGACAAAATTGTTAGAGTTATTGTAAGCAATGATTACATCACTTACATCAGTAATATTATCACCCGTAAGATCTGTATTGATGTAACCTCCCTCAAAATTAAGCGCGTCGTTATTTATCAGGACAAGATCGGTCACATCAATGCTGCCTTCATTATTGACATCACCGCTGTAAGCACACCATCTTCCTGAATTATAAATCTGATTATTCCCGAATGCTTTTTGAACCGAGTCAGTAAAATCATAGACCGAAACAGCACCGTTCGTAAAGCTTACCGGAGAGCTGCTCCACGTTTCAAGCGCGTTGCGGTGAGTCTGCTGGATGTAGTAATTGCCTGATACGGCATTCAGAAAACTGTAAAGCCCGGTGCCGGAATTATCCGGATACACAGTAGCAGAATCTGTTTTGTTAAAAGGCGAAAAATTATTTCTGAGATAAACCCTTAACGTATCACGAACCTGTGTCACACCATTCCACATTCCCTCAATACCTGATTTCAGATCAAGATCCGCCGATGGTACGAACTTCGTCGTGAAGCTGTAATAGTTCTGATTAGGATTAAGACTGCTGCTGCCTGAAATTCTTATGTAATAATTATCCGCAAGCGGAACAACAATTGAAATGCTGTCATCAGCGGCTGATATAGCTTTTGAAACCAAAACACCAACTGAGGAAAGGAGCGTAATGATTGTTACGCCCGAGCTTAGATACTTTAGCGTAACTGTAACTTTCCCGCCAGATGTTGTTTGAATCTTATAATAATCGGAATCGGATGTGACAGTATTTGGCTGCAGAGTAATAAATCCTGAATAAAGTTTATTGAAGCCTACATCAAACGCGAAGTTCTTATTGTCGGGTTCATCCAGTCCTCTTATCAATGATCTTGTGTCGCTTGTTTCCTGAACGTGATTCTTATTTGTCATAATGCTGTCTGCAAGTCCTGCGGGAATAAAAGTGCTGCCGCTGTAAAGCGACTGTCTGTTGAGCGGTACAGCTCCATCTGTGCCAAGCCCGAGATAATTAGAAGTGATCCATGTATATAAAATATTCTGTGGTAATGGCTGAATTGAATTGTCGGTCGTTCCTGATGAAAGCCCGGTTAATGTATCGGTGATGAAACCGTTGCAGTTTACATCTTTATTATAATAGGATGAAGGAACAACAGCTTCGGTATTTCCAAATAAATAAGTAGCCGCACCGGAGGGATAGGAAAATTTAAGATCTCTCATTGCTTCACTGTTGTCATCAATTCCAAAGATAGCGTTCGAGGAAAGATTCGTACCGAGATGCGGAGTACCGATGGTAACGACTTTGGCAACCCTGTGTCCGAGCAATATATCAGCAGGATTGACCCACCACTTATGAACCCCGTTTTCCCTTCTCTGAAGATATTCGCGTATTGCGAGCCCTCCCATGGAATGTCCTGCAAGAATTACCTTCGACGCGCCGGTTACGCGCAGGACAGTATCGATCAGCATTCTCAGCACATAGACCTGCTTGAATATTGACGATTGATTGCTTGGTGACTGGCTTGCTCCGGGGGTTGCATTGTTGTAAAGAATGATTCTCGGATCGGCGGAATTCCTGTTCCAGAAATTCCCGAAATTTAAAGCGTAAATATTAGAAGCAGTGATATTGTTAACGATATTACCGCCTGCATCGATCAGAGGAACAACAACATCCTGAGTATAATTGGTTGTATCTCCGCCTCTGGCATTAATGACAGCGCTGAAAGTATGATTAGCACTCATGCTCCATGCGGTTGCAAGCTTTGTAAGAGTTGCGTCCCAGGTATGATCATCAGAGTTAAGTCCGTGAATGAATATGACAGGATAAGGTGAATTCCCGGTTTGTGAATAAGAGATATTGAAATATATTAGTATTACAAGAATGGTAAATATTTTTTTCATGGGGGAAAATTTAATTGTTTGGAAATAGAGGAATAATTATTTCTCTAAAATATAGAATACGTTTAAAAGTTGAAAGTTTGTAAAGTTTGTAAACTTTACAAACTTTCAACTGTATAAACCTTTCAATTTGACAAAAGCCGAGAGAGCATACATAATTACCGGGACGATCATTGGGTTGACTGCATTGCTCCTTCAGTTCTACGTCAGCATCACCGTATTAATGCAGGAAGGAAGTTCATTTTTGGAGGCAGCCATAAAATACCTGAGTTACTTTACCATCCTTACAAATCTACTGGTAACATTATGTCTTTCTTTCCTTTGGTTAAAGCCGGTCTCAGCGCCGGGAATATTCTTTTCAAGACCTTTGGTGAAAACAGCTTTAGCAGTCTACATACTGATCGTCGGCATAATATAGAGCGCGATGCTGAGACATCAGTGGAATCCGCAGGGAATAGGACTGGTAGCCGATGAGCTTCTTCATGATGTAATGCCGCTGCTGTTTTTATTTTACTGGATAATATTCGTTCCGAAGAATTCATTAAAATGGACGGACGCTTTAAAATTTCTGGTGTACCCGTTAACGTATATTGTTTATAGCGTTATTCGCGGTGGAATTACCGGAGATTATCCTTACTGGTTTGCGGATGTCGGCGTTCTGGGAATTCAAACAGTCTTTATGTACACAATATTTATTCTCATCGCATTTGTATTTGTCAGACTGATCTTTATTTCAATCGGCAAATCTGTGAACTGGTCTTAAGTATCGTCACTCACCATACCATACTTACCATACTTACCAAACTTTCAACTTTACAAACTTTCAACTTTGTAAACTGCTTTATAAGTTTATTATAATTATTTTCACAAAACCGAATAAAGCTTTATAGTGAAACATATTTACAGCTATCTGATCATCGCTGCAGTTGCATTCTTGGTATATTACAATTCCCTTTCAAATGAATTTGTATTTGATGATGAGAGTGTGATCCAGACGAATGCTTCCATTCAGGATCTTTCAAACATACCTAAATTCTTCACCGCAGATGAGGGCTTTCACAAAGTAATAGGGAGGTATTACAGACCAGTCGTCTCGACTTCCTATGCTACTGATTTTTATATATGGGGAATGAACCCCTACGGCTTTCATCTTACCAACGTACTGATACATGTAATTTCCTGTCTGCTTTTATATAAGATATTCATAGTATTATTCTGGAGATATAAATTCAGAAATTTAATATCGATGTTCTCGACTTTGATATTTGCTGTTCATCCCATACATACCGAAGCGGTTACCTGGATAAGCGGACGAACTGACTCGATGGTTACAATGTTTTTCTTTGCCTCATTTTTATTTTATTTACTTTTTACAAGAGAAACGGAGTTTAGTAAGAAGGATAATTTACTTCATACCATCACTGAAAAAAACTATCTGTACCTGACACTGTCCATTCTGTTTTATGCTGCAGGACTGCTCACAAAGGAAATGATAGTGACAATGCCTGTGATAATTTTGCTTTATGACTTTGTCTACAGGAAAAAAAAGATGGATTATCTTAAACAAAACGCGCTAACTTATATTTTATTCATTGCAGTTACTCTGGGTTATTTGGTGCTAAGATATATGATATTATCCGGAATTCCCGAAAGAGAAAATTATCTTTACTTCATCGGGAAGGACTATGTAGTTGTATTAGGAACAATGCTGAAGACAATACCTGTTTATTTCAGATTGCTGTTGGCGCCGTTCTCATTGCTGTACCACTATAACGGTGTAATACCAGACGCGAAAACCATTATAGAGACTCCTGTCCTTCTTTCAATCCTGTTCCTTTTTGTCATGCTGTATCTTACGGTGTTCTTCTACAAAAAAGACAGCGTTGTAGCATTTTGCATTTTGTTTTTCTTTGTCTCTCTGCTGCCGGTAATGAACATAATTCCTACGATGAACCTTATGGCTGAACGTTTTCTTTATCTTCCGTCATTTGCATTGTCATTACTGATATGTCATCTCGCGTTGGTAGGCAGCTCCAAACGTGATTTCTCCATTCTCGCGATCGGCGTAGTGGTGATCATCATGCTTTTATCTTATCTGACCTATGTGAGGAACGAGGACTGGAAGAGCAACAATACATTGTATATGTCGGCAAAAGGTATCGAAGGTTCTGTGATACTTGTGAATGAAGCTAACATTTACGCTAATGGCAAGAAGTATGAAGATGCAGCGAAACTTTATAAAAGGGCAATTGAACTGCGTGATAACAATGTACTTGCTCATCATAATCTCGGGCTTGTGTATCTGCTAAACGGAAAGCTTGATTCGGCTGAGATGAGGATAAAGCGTGGAATTTATGTTGACTCACTGGCTCCCGACGGATACTTTCAGCTTGCAACCATTTATAATATGGAGGGAAAAAAGGATGAAGCAATCCAAATGCTGGAGAAGCTTCAGACGGTCTATCCGGATTATAAGGATTCAAAAAATTTACTTGAAAGGATCAAATCAGGTGAAACGGTGGAAGGCAATATTATGCAGGAAGATTTTAATATGAATGATGTCGTAAAGAACAAAATTACTACTCTTCAAAACAGTTCATACAAGCTTTATCAGGAAAAGAATTTTGAAGGTGCAATAAAAGATCTGGAAGAGCTGATAAGCCTTAATAAAGATCCAAGTGTGATCTCAGGATATCTGAATAACATAGCAATGTGCTATAGTGAATTGAAAGATGAAACTAAAGAAGAGAAACATTTTCTCGACGCGCTGACGAAGGACAGAAAAAATGTAAACGCGATGAACGGACTTGCGGCATACTATCTTAAAAAGAATGATATTAACAAAGCAAAGGAATATCTGAACAGAGTATTGACTGTTAACCCCGATGATCCTAATGCTAAGAACAAGCTTGACTCGCTGAAAAGCATAAAGTAGGTGAAGGTAAAAAAAATAACATAGGTTTTAAAAATATATTTTCAAATCTTAACAAATAATTTATTAACTAAAATTACTTTATGAACTGGAAAATCTGGTCGCTTACCTTATTTGGAATTTTAATGGGTTTTGTTTCAGTGTTTGGCATTGCAAAAAATTTCGAATGGCTTCTATGGCTTATTATTGCAGTTATATCCGGCGCAGTGATAGCAAAAGTTGCTGACAGACAGATATTTACCAAAGGTGTTGTTGTCGGTTTGTTTGACGGAATATTTTCTTCAATAATTCAGGGTGTGATGTTCAATACCTACCTTTCAAACAATCCCGATTTCATAGACGGATTTAAACAGATCCCTATAGCGCTTGAACCTCAGTATGTCATTCTGTTCTCAGGACCTTTTGCCGGAATATTGTTCGGTCTTGTAATAGGGTTTGTAGCGTTCATGATCGATAAGGTAACAGGTAAAAGAATTCAGCAATAATTTTAGGTTCAGGTTTCACTATTGAAAATTAAAAGCATACCATGAATGAAAATTCCACATACCATATTGCCCTCCTCATTGACGGCGATAATACACAGCCCGATCTGCTTTCAAACATAATTGCCGAAGCAGGAAGATATGGTAAGGTAACTGTAAGAAGAATTTACGGAGACTGGACCATCAGCAACATGAAGGGCTGGAAGGAACAAATTAACAGGCACGCGATAAGACCAATGCAGCAGTTCGCTTATACCAAAGGAAAAAATTCAACAGACAGCGCTATGATCATCGATGCGATGGACATTCTTCACAAAAAGCTTGTAAATGCTTTTTGTCTTGTATCAAGTGACAGTGACTATGCCGGCATTGCAAACAGGATCAGAGAAGAAGGAGTTTTTGTGATGGGAATCGGCAGAGCTAATACACCTGAAGCATTTCAAAAAGCATGTGAGATATTTATATACACGGAAAATCTTAAGCCCGATGAAACCGTCACCGTCAAGCCGAAAGCAAAACCAAGGACAAGGACAAAGCCGGTAAGTAAAAAAGCCGCAGTAGAAAAAGCTCCGGTAGAGAGTGAAGTTAAGATTGAAGAGCCAAAGCACGAAAAGAAGCCGGAAGTGAAAGTGGTCACAGAGATCAAAAACAAAATTACAAAAAAACCTCTTGATATAACTTTAATTGAAAAAGCATTTGAAATGTCCGTTCAGGATGATGACATGGCGCATCTCAGCGGAATAGGCATACAGTTGAGACGCCTTGATCCGAGCTTTGACTCGCGAACATACGGATATTACTCACTTACAGCGTTATTCAAATCTTTGTCCAAACAATATGAAATAGTATATAAGAACAAGGGCTCCGCGCCTTTGATCAAATTAAAAAAATGATTTTTTTAAAAACTTAATTCACAGAATTATGAAGGTGAAGTTTTTATTTTTAATAGCATCGGCATTTTTGTTTTTGAATTTTACAATGAGTGACAAAAAACCGGAAAGATTTTCAAAGCCGCATGAAGAAGAAGCGGAAGAAAATAAAACTGAGTTCAGATCATTCATGAATTATACTCCGGAATATTCCTCTTCAGTGTTTGTCAATTATAATATTTCACGCGACAGCTCGCCTCAGAATGAAACATCAATTAAGATAAGCCGAACCGATCCAAACCGTGTTGTCGCTGCTTGGAGGGATTTCAGAAAAGGTGTAAGTCCCGCAAACAGGAAAGTGGGCTACAGCTATTCCACTGATGCAGGTCAGACGTGGTCTGCAAGCCTATTGCTTGATTCCACACTTCTTCCCGGCGGGCTCATCAGGAACAGTGATCCGGCAGTCGCAGTTGACGGGCTTGGAAATTTTTATATTGCAGTGATTGCATTAACAAATACCAACGGTAACGGAACGCTGGGAGTTTATAAATCAACTGACGGAGGAGCTACCTTTCCGATGGCGTTCATTGCGTCGCAAACCGGTTCAGAAGATAAGGAATATATTACCTGTGATCTGAATCCTTCCAGCCCCCGTTATAATACACTTTATATGAGCTGGACTACATTCAGTAATGATATTGCAAACTTACTTACGAAATCAACCAACGGCGGAGTCAACTGGACAACGGGCGTGCAGTTCAATGAACCTGAAAACGTGGGACAGGGAAGTGATGTTGCAGTGAGCTCTAACGGCGACATAAATATCTGCTGGTTAACGGGTGATTTTACAAACGATATAATTGCATTTGATAAATCAACAGACGGCGGACAGACCTTCGGTACTGATGTAATGATCTCACAGGGCATAACGCCCGATATTCCAATTACTACAAGCGGAGTTACTTTCCCGTCCATTGCCACTGATATTTCAGGCGGAGTCAATGACGGAAATCTTTACGTGACGTGGTGTGACGCAAGAAACGGAGATCCGGATGTTTTCTTAAGCCGTTCAACAAACAGAGGAGTAAACTGGTCTGCTCCTTTGAGGATCAATGATGATGTATCAGGCAATGGAAAGCTGCAGTGCTGGCCGTGGATAGAAGTAAATGATTCGGGTAATATCGCGATAGTATATTATGATTCAAGAAATTCAGCAAGCCCGACTATCATAGACGCGTATCTTGCACATTCAACAGACGGAGGACTTTCTTTTGACAATTTCAGATTAAGCACTCAGAACTTTCCGACTAATCAGCCAAACAGCGCCGTGCGGTTCGGTGATTATATAGGAATAGATTACTACAGGAACAATATCATTCCTGTATGGTGTGATGAAAGGTCCGGCGGCTTTAATACAGAAGCTTACACCGCCATCGTCGCTACTCCCGTGACCATAAGTAATCTGACAAGTATAATGCCGGAGGGATTTGAGCTTAAGCAAAATTATCCAAACCCATTCAATCCAACTACAAAACTTGGATTTGGAATTTCAAATGCGGGCTTTGTAACATTGAAAATATATAATGCTTTAGGAATTGAAGTTGAAACTTTGGTAAATGAAAATTTGAATCCCGGACGGTATGAAGTTGAATTTACCGGTAGCGGTCATAACAGCGGGGTTTACTTCTACAAGCTTCAGACAGAAAATTTTTCAGATACAAAGAGGATGATCTTACTAAAATAGCTGATCAGTTAATTGTGTTAGTTAGTTAATTTTTATAATTGACAAATTGAACAACAAGATTATTTAATTCAAGCCGGAGAAGAAATTTCTCCGGTTACTAATTAGAATATTAATTAGAAAGGTGTAATTTTTC
>Ga0163153_10004057_pt1 | contig 18799 bp, 12 predicted proteins | sample OliLakLV19MP6IB1_FD_148629 | JGI IMG/M metagenome (GOLD analysis project Ga0163153, IMG submission 148629) | Freshwater microbial mat bacterial communities from Lake Vanda, McMurdo Dry Valleys, Antarctica - Oligotrophic Lake LV.19.MP6.IB-1 | ecosystem: Environmental > Aquatic > Freshwater >... | reverse complement strand
AATACCTCCGACCGCACCTCCGCATCCGCCAGCAACTCGCCCAACCGCACCTCAAACCGGCGCTCCATCACACCCTCCTTCCCCAGCCGTCATGGCCAACGGAAGAGTGGTGTACAAAAAGAGTTACACCAGGTCAATCACAAGAGACAGTGGAAGTAAAGACTCGATACGGTTTACCGCACCTGCGCCTTGTACCGCGCCTGGTCAATCCTGAGTCACCAACGTCTAACACATGGAGCGCTTCTAGGTCATTCCATCCCCCGAAAGACGCCGCTCATTCAATGCTTCGGCCATCCTCTATTCCATGGCATTTGGCGGCTCAATCACACAGTGAGGGCGCCTTCTTCTATGAAAACGCCGACCGCTTTCGCTAAACCGAAAAAGGACCAGCGGCTTTCCCCTAGTGCCGGTCGCTGCGGTTTCCCTATCCTGGACCGATACCCTTGGGGGGATTACACTTGCGTATCTTTTTCCGGCCCGCCGGGCGGGATTTTCTCGACACGCATTCCACGCCGGTCGTAACGGATCGGCTTACGCGCCATGGACATGGATAAACTGGTCTCGCTCTGCAAGCGGCGGGGATTTCTCTTTCAATCGAGCGAGATTTACGGCGGCCTGAACGGCTTCTGGGATTACGGCCCGCTGGGCGTCGAGCTCAAACGGAACGTCAAGGAAGCCTGGTGGCGCGATATGGTCACCGGCCACGACGACCTGACCGCTCCGGCCGGCGCGCCGGAGCCGTATGAAATGACCGGGCTCGATTGCACGATCATCATGCACCCGCAGGTCTGGAAATGCTCCGGGCATTACGACCTGTTCCACGACTTCATGGTGGATTGCAAGGAATCGAAAAAGCGCTACCGGCACGACCAGGTCCGCGGCCGTTGGGTCGACGCCAAGGGGCAACGCATCTTCGTGGCCTGCAACTCCGGCGGCGACGAAGGCCTGGCCGAGAGCGAACACCAGGCGATGAAGTTCTTCAACCTCCGTGGCAAAGACGCTGACAAGCTGGTCTGGGACGGCCCGCTGGTCTCGCTCACCACGATCAAGGATTTCTCGCAAGTCCTCGGCCCGGACGCCAAGGCGCTCGGCACGCTCACCGAGCCGCGCGAATTCAACCTGATGTTCAAGACCTACGTCGGCGCGCTCTCCGGCGAGGAAGGGGCCGCGTTCTTGCGCCCGGAGACAGCGCAAGGCATCTTCGTCAACTTCAAGAACGTGGTCGATAGCTCGCGCGTGCGAATTCCGTTCGGCATCGCGCAGACCGGCAAGAGCTTTCGCAACGAGATTACGCCGCGCAACTTCACGTTCCGTTCGCGCGAGTTCGAGCAGATGGAAATCGAGTTCTTCTGTCACCCGAAGTCGTCGGCCGAATGGTATCGCTACTGGCGCGATCGCCGCTATCGCTGGTACACGGACCTCGGATTGGCCGGTGATCGCCTGATCCTGCGCGAGCATCATCAGGATGAACTGAGCCATTACTCTTGCGGCACCGCCGATATCGAGTACGCCTTCCCCTTCCTGCCGCCGGGCGAGTTCGGCGAACTCGAAGGCATCGCCCATCGTGGCGATTTCGATCTCCGCAGCCACATGGAAGGCAAGCTCGTCCGCCAAGGCAACGATCTGGTCGTGGAACTCGGCCCGGACGGCAAGCCGAAATATCGCGGCTCCGGCAAAGACCTGAGCTATCGCGACGATCTGACCAACGAGCGCTATATCCCGCACGTGATCGAACCCTCAGCCGGCGCCGATCGCGCCACGCTGGCGTTCCTCTGCCAGGCCTACACCGAAGATCAGGCCCCGGACGAAAACGGCAAGATGCAGGAACGCGTGGTGATGAAACTCCATCCGCGCTTAGCGCCGATCAAGGCCGCCGTCTTCCCGCTCGTCAAGAAAGACGGCATGCCGGAAGCCGCGCAGCAAATCTACCGCGACCTGAAAAAACACTTTAACGTCTTCTACGACGAAAAAGGCGCCGTAGGCCGCCGCTACCGAAGGCAAGACGAAGCCGGCACGCCATACTGCATCACCGTCGACGGCCAGACGCTCACGGACGGCACGGTAACGATCCGCGACCGGGACTCGCTGCAACAATGGCGCGTGCGTGGGGAGGATTGCGCGGCGGAAGTGAAGCGGCGGATGGAGGGGTAGCGTCAACCCCTGGTTGTGGCCCCCTTGTTGTGGCACGGTCTCCCGACCGTGCCACGATGGGCGTTGGCGCGCTGCAAAAAGGGAGACCTTCGGTCGACGCGGTGGCATGGTCGGGAGACCATGCCACAACATTGGGGCGGTGTGCGCACATTGCTCCGAACTACTGCTTCTTCGCGAGATGCTCGTTCACCTGTGCTCGAATATTCACGATGTTCTCGTCCTTGGCATCGATGGCGCTGCCCTGATCGAGCGCGGCGATTGCTTCGTCCCAGCGCTCGAGACTCGACAGCACCGCGCCTTTGAGTGCGTAGGCGTAGACGAATTTGGGGTTCAACTCGATGGCCCTCTCGGTGTCGGCCAGCGCATCCTGGTACTGTTCGGTTTCCAGGAGCAAATAGGCCCGCGTCGTAAACACCGTGGGGTCCGTCTTCACCTGCTCCGCCACGGCGTGGATATCCTCCAGCGCTTTGCCGTGCTCATCCAGTTCCCGGTAGCACCCTGCGCGCCAGGTCAGCGACTCGACATCCCCCGGCCGCCGCTCCAAGGCTTTCGTGTAGGCAGCGGCGGCCTCCGCGTATTCTTTGACCGAGTAGGCACATTTCCCGTGATCCAAATGGCAGCGAAAGTCGGCATTGTGAAACGCGACGGCCTGGCGAAATTCCGTGAGCGCCGCCTCGATATCATTCTGTGCCAGTCGAATCACCCCGCGCAGTTGATAGATATCCTTGCTTCGCTCACCCGTCGCCACCGCCTCATCAAGGTCTTGCAGCGCCGCGGGCAATTGAGCTTTCTCAACCAAGATTCGCGCCCGCCCGAACCGCGCGCCAGCCACTTTGGAATCAATCTCAATGGCGTTCGTAAAATCCTGCAGCGCGGCGTCGAAATCACGGAGCGCTGTCCGTGCCTGTCCGCGGCCGACATAGGTAATGGCCACTTCTGGTTTCAGTTCAATGGCACGCGAGTAACTATCACGCGCCTGAAGGGCGTCTTTCTTCTTTCCGTACACGTTGCCACGACAAACGTGGATGTAATAGTCGTCCGGGCAAATCGCCTCCGCGGCGGCTAGATCGGCGAGCGCCTCGTCCAAATGGCCCAATTCCGTACGCGGTACGGCACGGTAGAGCAAAGCCCAGTGCTCGCCCGGCAACAGTTCAACGGCGCGGTCGAGCGCCGTGAGCGCCTGTCGATAATCCTCCGCTTGCGACAACAGCTTGCCACGAATCAGATGAGCATGCCCATTGTCGGGCGATACACGCAATGCCTCGTCGCAGACGCGCATCGCTTCGTCCGCCTTGTTTTCCTTCATCAACTCGCGAACCTGCAGCACGATCTCCGGTTCCGGCTTTTCCGTCGCCGGCGCAACATCCGTGTTCGCCACCGCGGCGGCGAGGAGCAGAACAAACGTGGTCCAAGCGTACATGCGACGGCTCCGTTTTGTAGGTCAGGCAAAATCCATCTTGTAAGTGCATTGGTTTTCTATCAATCGCACTATCATCATCTCACCTCGCTCTCCGTCGGGATTGCCTGACTTGCTGGCGGCGTCGAACCTGTCAGGCACACCTTTCGCGCGACGGGGGATGTGTCGATGATGGAACTTGTGCGACGCGATTTTTCTTCGACGGCGGTGCCTGACCTACGGCTTTCACCTTTGGTACGCTATTTCGGCGGGCCGAGTAGGCGGTCGAGTTGTTTACCGAGTTCTTGCTGCAGCACCTTGCCGGCGGCGTTTTGGATGAACTGGGCGGCGAGTTTATCCAGCTCGCGGAGGTCGATCATGGGTTGATCGAGCGTGCCGCCGATGGGGAGTTGGATTTTCTGGCCTTCGAGCGCCGTGCCGAGCGTGTTCGTGCCGATCCATTTTGGCGGGACCGGCATTTCGGCCAGGATCGAGAGCGAGCGATCGAACCCGACCGAGCCGTGCGTGCGGATGGTCATGTCCGGAAAGACCAGTTCCAGGTCTTTGTGATACACGCGCCCTTGCACCATGCGGAACGGCACCTCGGCTTGTTCCGTCAGTCGCGCTTCAGTGCCGCGGCTGAGTACGATGGCCAGCGCCTGCACGAGCGGCCCGGCGCTCACGCGCACATCGTGGACGGTCATCGTGCCGCTGATATCTCCCTGCCGCGGATCGTCGAGCGGGATTCGTCCGCCGTCGAGCGACACCGAGAACTTTCCATCGGCCTGCGCGACGCCCGCCAGCGCTGGCGCAATGTAGCCCAGCGCTTGCGCGCACATCTGCGGCGTGACGCGGACTTGATCGAGCACCAACTCGCGCGGCAACCGCACTTCGCCCGGCGCAGGCGTGAGCAGCAGCGTCGGCGAAAGCTTGCAGCGTCCGTTATTGACGGCGAAATCAAGCGGCGTGATCGCCACCTTGCCGGCCGAAACCTTCGCGGCCAGCACGCCCGGTCCGCCAGCGAAACCGTAGCTGGCCAGCGAATCCCAGGCCACGCTCCCTTCGCCGTTGAGTTGTTCGAACGTCAAGCCATTCGCAACGCCGAGCGGCCCGGAGAGTTTGAAATCGCGCGTCGATCGACCCGTGATCGCCACGCTTTCGCCAAGATAGGGCGCGAGCAGACCTTGCAGTTTTTCCAGGTCGTAGTCGAGCTTGCCGCGGAGATCGACGACGCGATTTGTCGAAAGCTCGCGCAGCGTGCCGGAAACGTCGGCCTTGAGCGCTTCGGATTGAACCGTGGCGCGGTCGAGTGTGAGCGACTCGCTACGTCGATCGAAGCCGCCGCGCGCCGCGACGCGTAGTTCCGGATCCGTAACCATGGGCCCTTGCCCATAGCGCGCAGCGAGTTGCCGCACGTTCGCTTGCAGATCCGCGGTCAACACGCCATCGCGGTCGGCGATCCGAGCCTGCCCCTGCAGCGCGCCTTCGAGCTGCCATGGCGACGCCTCGCCGATCGAACGCCAAGCATTGCGCCACTTCGCCAGGTCGGCGGCGAATTCCAAATCGCCGGTAACCTCCGGCATCCCCGTCGAGGAGTATCGTCCCACCACGTCATGCGCCCGAGCTTTAAGCGACGACGTGTTCATCACCATCTCGCGCACTTCCCAGCGGAGCGGTTCACCGGAGAAACTTCCCGCGCCGGTCATTTCCACGACCGGCTCCTGGATCAGAAACCCGAACTGCTGCATCTCGACGTTGTTCGCCTTGAGATCGAACTTCGGCACGTCGATCTTGTCGCTCGCATAGTCGACGCGGCAGGCGAGCTGCGCGTCCCCTTTCGCATTCCAGCCGGCGGCCTGACTCGTCACCAGCGCCGCACGGGCGAGCCAGCGCTCGATCCGTCCCGAGAGCTTCACGTCAAACGGCCAGGCGGCCCGGGCAGTCTTCCAGATCACCGGGCTGACGAGCTGAGCGTCGCCGCGATCGGCCTGCGCGTCGAGATGCACCTGCAACTTGTTGATCTGCTCGACGCTGGTTCCATTCAGACGTCCGGCGAGATCGACGTTGCAAATCAGATTCTCTTCCTGCCACGTCGCGCCGCCCCCCGTGGCGAGCGACAGCCCGCGCACTTGGATCTCGGCGTCCGCGGTAAACGCGTCTTTGCCCTGGCGCTGCCAGGTCGCGTAGGTCCAACCATCGCCGGCCATCCGCCAATCGCGCAGATCAATGAACTGACTCAGCTCTTGCGCGAGGCGATCAAGCTCATACGTAGCGGAGATGCTGACGTAGTCGAGATTGCCTTCCCCTTGAATCTGCAGGAACTCCGAATCGGCCAGCAACTTCTTGATGACCAGGCCCTGGCCGACGTCTTCCGCGGCGAAGTTAATTTGAATCGGCTTTTCCCACGCGATGCGACGGCCCTGATGCGTGGCCTCGATGCGACTGGTTTGCACACTGGCGTCCCAGGCCCAACCGCGCTCAGCGGCGTGGCTGCTCAGGGTCGCCTGCAAGCGGCCGGAGGAAACTTCCGTCCCTTCGCGCAGACGAATCAACCCCGGTGCCAGGCGCGCGAGCGCCGCGAGATCCACGTCCGCGGCCACGTTCCCTTCGCTGCGCGCGAGCGGCGCAATTTGCGCCCAACTGAGTTCGCCGCGCGACCACGCCTGCCAATCGGCCAGTCGTCCGTTGATCTGTACGCGGCCCCAGTCGCAGTTGATGTCAACTTGCTGAACCTCCAACGCGCCGTCTTTCACCTGTAGATCGAGCGGCACGTCCAGCGATGCCAATTCGACGGGTCGATCGCCAACGGCCGAAGTCGCCAGCAACAAATTCTCCGCCGTAAGCTGTCCCTTCGCGACGAATGACTTGAGTCCGACGTTGCCCATCGACCAACTGGCGTCGAGATCAGCGTTCAGCGTTCCGGCGAGTTGTCCGCGCGGATCGTTGGTCGCCCTGCGCAGCGCATGCGCGAACAACTCCAGCGGAAGCCGCTTGCCTTGCAACTTGACGGAGCTGGCGGCCTTCGCACTTGATGCGGAAGCGTTTGTTTGCAATGAGGCATTCAATTTGAACGGCGCCTTGGCGCCCCGATCGTCCACCACACCGGCCGCCGCCAGCGTCAACGGCCGTGGCTCCTGGCCAGGCGAATCGAGCGTGACCGCGAAGTCATTGACGGTCCACTCGCGCCGCGCGGCGCGATCGACCACCGTCAACTCCGCGTCGATCAGCTCCAGGCTGAACGGCGTGGCGTCGTTCGGATCCGCCTTGGCGAGCACTTTTTCCAGGAAGCGTTCCAGGTTGCTGCCGTCATCATCGAGTGTGATCGTGATCCGCGGCTTTTCGAGCCGCAGCGCCGGATCGCCGCCGCCCGTCAATAAACTAAACAGCGTCCTTCCGGTGCTGGCCGACGGAATCTTGGCCAGCGATTCGCCATCGCTGTCCCGAGCTTCGACGTCGCTCAGCACGATCGGCGAGAACCAACCCAGCGACGCCGACTGCACGCGGACTTCGCCCTGCAAGTCGGCCGTCGCCGAGGCGACGATGCGATCGAACAGCGGCGTGTTCGCCACGATCATCGGCGCCAGCCACACGAGGCCGAGCACGAGCCCGGCGCCCACGGCGAGCCCCAGCCAACGCCTGCTCGGCCGTCGAGACCCGACGACAGACGCTTCGGAACGTCCCACCAGCGGTAGTCGACGCCGTCCAGTACGAGGAGAAACGGTAGACATGCGGACAGTCTCCCTGCGCATCACGGATCATGGATTCTCGTTCAAGGGGGACGATTCTAACCCCAGCCGGGGCGGTCATCCTAGATCGAATGGCGAGGTTGCGCAGCCTGCGCAACGCCAGTGTCGCGCGGAATCTGCGGACCGCCCGATCGACCTCGGCGAATTCGCCAGCGCCGGGCTAGAATTGCCCGATCGTCCGTCAACCCATCCTGAACTTGGGTGGCTGGGGTCGAATGTACCCATTCGCCCCCACCAGGTCCAACGCGCTGGGGGCGAGCGAGTACACTCGACCCCAGCCACCCATGCCTATCGCATTTTGAATCTTCGACGATGCACGTTCTCGTCACCGGCGGCGCAGGCTACATCGGCAGCCATGCCGTCCGCGCCCTGCTCCGCGCCGGCCACGAAGTGACCGTCTACGACAACCTTTCCTTGGGGCACCGTCAGGCCGTCCCGCCGGAACGGCTCGAGGTGGGATCGCTCCACGAGCGCGAGCGCCTCGCGGAATTGATGAGCGGGCGACATATCGACGCCGTGATGCATTTCGCCGCCTTCACCCTCGTGGGCGAGAGCGTCACCGATCCGCAGAAGTATTACCTGAACAACGTCGGCGGCAGCCTTTCGCTGTTCAGCGCGATGCGCGACGCCAACGTGCGGCGCTGCGTCTTCTCCAGCACGGCGGCCGTTTACGGCGAGCCGGAACGCGTGCCGATCCCCGAAGACGCCCCGCTGCTGCCGGTGAACCCGTACGGTTTCACGAAGCTGGCCATCGAACGCGCGCTCGCTGATTTTGCCCACGCCTACGGCTGGGGCACGGCGGCGCTGCGCTACTTCAACGCCGCCGGAGCCCATCCCAGCGGCGAGATCGGCGAAGACCATCGCCCCGAATCGCATTTAATCCCGCTGGTATTGCAAGTCGCGCTCGGACAGCGCGAGGCGATCCAGGTCTTCGGCGACGACTACCCGACGCCCGACGGCACCTGCGTACGGGACTATATCCACGTGGAGGATTTGGCGGCCGCGCACGTTTTAGCGCTTGAACAGTTGACCGACGGCATCTCGCTGCAAGCGAATCTCGGAGTCGGCCGCGGCTACTCCGTGCGGGAAGTGATCGAGACCTGCCGGAAGATTACCGGCCGCACCATCGCGGAACGCATCACCGAGCGCCGTGCAGGCGACCCGGCATCACTCGTCGCCGACGCGACCCGCGCGGCCGAATTGCTTGGCTGGCGACCGCAATCTTCGGACCTGGCGACCATCGTGGAATCCGCCTGGCGCTGGCACCGGGCGCATCCAAATGGCTATGGAACGAAATCGTAGCACGCCCTACAGCCGCACATACTGCATCCCGCTGATCCGCCGGATCAATTTCCGCATCTCCAGGATCGTCAGGGTCGAGAGGACCTGCATCGCCGGGAGTTCGCTGCGTGTGATGATCGCATCGACCAGCGTGGGCGACGTTTCGATTTGCTGCAGCACTTGACGCTCCAGTTCATTCAGCGTCACTTCAATCGGATGATGGATCACTTCCCCCGGCGATTGCGCGACCGGCTTCGGCAGCGGTCCCAGCTCTTCCAGCACATCATCGACCGATTCGATTAACTTGACGCCGTCGCGAATCAGCCGATGGCAGCCGTGCGAAAGGTGGCTATCTACTCGTCCCGGCACCGCGAACACGTCGCGGTTTTGTTCCATCGCGTGTCGTACCGTGATGAGCGAGCCGCTCTTGAGCGAGGCCTCAATGACGATCACGCCGCGCGACAAACCGCTGATCAGGCGATTGCGCTGCGGAAACAGATTGCGGTGCGGGCCCATGCGGAGGGGCGCTTCGCTCAAGAGTGCACCGGATTCCGCCACATCCTTGGCCAACTCCGAATGTTCCGGCGGATAGAGATTCAACAACCCGCTCCCCAACACCGCAATCGTTCGTCCGCCGGCCTGAAGCGCCGCACGATGCGCCGCAGCGTCGATGCCGCGCGCCAGGCCGCTGACGATCGTGAAACCCGCGCGGGCCAGTCCGCCAGCCAGCCGTTCCGCCTGCGACGTGCCGTACAAGCTGGCGTGACGCGAGCCGACGATCGCCACGGCCATCGCGTCGCGCGGTTCGATCGTCCCGCGGCAATAGAGCACGCCGGGCGGATCGGGGATTTCCATCAGCGACGCCGGATACTGCTCTTCGCCGGCGAGCAAGACCTCGACCCCTTCGCGCTCGCAAAGGGCCAATTCTTCCTCGGCGTCAATTTCGTGCCGCGCCCGGGCAATCGCCTGGCTAAGTCGCGGGCCTATGCCGTCGACGCTTTCCAATTCGCTGGGCATCGCCTCCAAAACACGGGTGGGCGACCCAAACGCCGCCATTAACTGCTGCCAGGTCCGCGGCCCCACGCCGCTTACCAAGGCTAAACGCAAAGCGTCGATGCGTGCATCATTCGACATAAGATTCAATCGCTGTTTCCGAATAAGGTGTCATCGCAACTGGTCATACCATACGCGTCACACTTCCACTTCGTCAGCACTGTCGAACTTCGGCGTCACGTAAATCAGCACCTTCATCCGCCCCACGGCGCGATGGCGCACGCCCGGCCGAATTAGCACTGCCACGCCGGGCCGCACAGGAATGCGCTCGCCGTCGAGTTCCATCGCCGCATCGGGGCCAGCTTCGAGAATGTAGTACAACTCGGTCAATGTACGGTGATAATGCGTTCTCGATTCGGCGGAGATTTCCGTCAGATGCAGCGTGGCAGGGTAGTCGGCAACTTCGGCGAATCCACGGCGCGCGACGCCACACGGACACTCCGTGCCCGGCAATGCCGTCAGGTCCACCAGTTGCCATTGCTTTGTGGATTCAATAGCCATAGGCCATCCAGAATAACACATCGCGAGCCGCAAGCGGATAGAATGGAGAACACGCCATAGTCTCCTTTCGCTCCGCGAAAGGTCCGTTCCTTTCGCGGAGCGAAAAGAGACAGTGGGCCTCGAAATCAGCGACGATTAGCCTTTTTAGAACAACTATCATGGATTTCCCCTCACGACGCCGCTCGCTCGGTTGGCCGATCGCCCTCGGCGTCGTGATGATTGTCTTGCTGGTCGCCCTGACGATCGGCTGGCTGTTACTCCCCTGGGCGGGCGAGGCCTGGAACCGGGGCGCCTTCTGGACGATCGTCGCCCTCGGCACGATCTTTCTCGTGCTCGTGCTCGTCGGCGTCGTCTTATATCTGACGTTGACAATCAAAGCTTTCCGTCTCAACCAGCGGCAATCGAACTTCATCGACAGCGTCACGCACGAGCTGAAAAGCCCCATCGCCTCGCTCAAGCTCTACTTGCAAACATTGTCGCGGCGTCCTGTCAGTGTCGAGGAAGCGGCCGGCTTCTATCGCTTCATGCTCGACGACCTGGAACGGCTTGATACGCTCATCAACCATATGCTCGACGCCGCGCGGCTCGATCAGCGCCCGGCGGAAGCGGAGCTGAGCGACATCGACCTCGCGCCTCTGTTGGAAAACGCCGCCGCGACGGCGTGTCGCCGGTATCATCTGCCGGAAGACACCATCCACTTGGAGTTGACGCCGGCCGTCGTACGCGCCCGGCCGATCGATCTAGAAATGGTCTTTCGCAATCTGATCGACAACGCCATCAAGTACGCGGGCGTTCCGCCGGAGGTCCGCGTGCAATCCCGGTTTGCGCAGCCGGGCTTCGTCACCGTCGGTATCAGCGATAACGGCCCCGGCATCCCCGCCAAGCTCCGCCGCAAAATCTTCGGCCGCTTCGTGCGCCTCGGCAGCGAATTGGAGCGCGAAAAACCAGGCACCGGACTGGGGTTATTCATCGTCCGTACGCTGGTGCAACGACTCAAAGGCGCGATCCACGTGTACGCCGCAGTCCAAGGCTCTGGAACCGTGTTCGAGGTAGAACTCCCCGGGCGAGCGCCGGAGAGGACCAGCGAAATGCCCTCAGTCGTAGAGCCGGAAGCGTCAGCGCCCGGATCGCACCGGTAATCAATGTCGCGACTGCTCTATACTGCAGCAAACTTGCGAAACACGTCCCGCGTCCGCTGAGCCGCAACCTCAATACCGTGATTCGCCTGCACGCGCCGTTGTGCCTCGCTGCCGAGTGCGACGCGTTCCTCCGGTTGCTTCAACACTGCTTCCCAGGCATCGGCGAACGCGTTGACATCCCCAGGCGCAACCAGTCGCCCGCCGCCGGTCTGCGCGATCAGTTCCGGAAACGCCCCGTGAGCCGGCAACACGACCGGCACGCCTGCCGCCAAGGCTTCGAGCACAAACAAGCCTTTCGGCTCGCGATACACGGTCGGAACGCTCAGCAAGTCGATGCTGTGGAGAAAACGCACCTTGCCATCCAAATCAACGACGCCGTCATACTGGAAGCGATCGCGCAATTGCGCCTTGTCCAAACGCGCGAGTTGCTGCTGATAAAACGCGCGGTCCTTCGCGCTCAGCCAGCCGGCGGCGCGCAATCGCACTTGCTCCATCCCAGGTCGGCGGGCTAGCTCGACAAACGCGTCGATCAGCAGATGGAACCCTTTTTCCGGCGCGATCCGCGCGAAGTAGCCGATCGTCGGCGGACGCCGCGGCGCCGGCGCGTCGTTCCGCACATAGGGCTGCCAATGCACGCCGAGCGGCGCGAGATGAAATCGCTCGCGCGGCACAGCCAGGTAGTCGGCCATGAAGTCGGCATAGAAATCGCTGAACGTAATGAAACCATCGACGTGCTGCGCCAGTCGCCGCACCGCGTCGCGCGCCTGAGAACGGTGCGGCTCGATCAGTTCATCCAGGAACAAATCGTCCCCTTGCAACGTCACCAACACCGGAATCCCGAGCCGTCGCTTGATTTCCGGCGCGCAAGCGCCGATCAACAAATTCGTCAAGTTGACGAGCGCGGGTCGAACGTCGTCCGCCAGCCAATCGAGCATGCGCTCCAATTCGCCGCGCAGCCGTCCATGTTCGCCGGCCAACATATCCACCGTCAGTCCGCCTAACTCGCGTGCGTCGACGTTCACTTGCTTGGCCGCCAGGCGATTCAGCACCCAAGGCCGATCCAGCCACCGCGTGAACAACCGCGGCACGAAACGAAACGCGGGCAGCTTCTCTTGCAGATAGACGTTGATGCCGCCATAGAACACGCGCTGAATACTGACGTCGCGTTCGTCAGTGCGAATCGGCGTGTAGAGCGGCGCCAACAGCACGTCGCAACCCTGGCGCTGCAATTCGCCGACGACGGCGTTATCGCGCAAGCAACTGCCGCAGAACATCCCGGCGGCGCCGGCAGTGAAATAGACGACGGTTGCGTTACCGCTCATTCGGTGTCGGGCCCGTCGCCGGCGCTGGGAAGTCGTTTCTGACGGAGCGCCTCGACCACTTCGCGGGGCACGAACCGCGTGAGCGCTTCGTCGCTGGCCAACGGGGCGATCTGCTTGATCAGCGAGCTGGATACGTGCGCGTACTCGCTGTCGGCCATCAAGAAGACCGTCTCGATCCCGGGATCTAGCTGCCGATTGGCCATCATCATCGTGATCTCGGCGGCAATGTCGGTCAGCGGCCGCACGCCCCGAATCATCACCCGCGCCTGGCAGCTACGCACGAACTTCACGCTCAGCCCCGTGAACTCGCGCACCTCCACGTTACCTAGGCGTTCCGTCACGCGGCGCACCAAATCAACCCGTTCCTGCGGCGTAAACAACGGGCTTTTCACCACATTGATGCCGACCCCGACAATCAATTTATCCACCAACCGACTGCCGCGCTCGATGACGTTCAAATGCCCCAACGTGATCGGATCAAACGACCCAGTATAAACAGCGATCCGCGGGTCCGACTGTGGCATGGCGGCGAGTTCCGGTCAAGCAAACGAACAGGGCGATTCAACTATCTTGCCGAAGGACGCTCGAGAATGCAATCCGGCCCACCCTCTTCTGTAGCCGAGGTCTGTGACCTCGGCCGCATCGTTCACAACCGATCCATCCTGGCTTAATTGGGTTCGCTAACCGCGCGAGTTTAGTCGAGGTTAGTCGCTATTCCATGTCGCCACGCGAACTTTCCGAGGTCACAGACCTCGGCTACCGAAGAGCTACAGCAGAGTGATCACGCCACGGTCGGCTTGAATACCCGGCAATCCGGCAGTGCTTGTTGCAGACGCTCAAACATCGCCTCGTCGCGGTAGATGCCGACGATGGCGCCGCCGGATCCGGCGAACTTGGCGCTCGCCCCCGCCGACCGCGCGTCGTCCACGAGTTTGACCTGCTCTTGCGGCAATTGGCAAATCGAACGGCGCGTATCGAAATTGCGGTCCATCAACTTGCTAAGTTGTGCCAAGTCGCCCGCGAGTAGTGCCTCGCGCGCATCGGCCGCTAATTGGGCAAAGGTCTTCATCGCCGCCAGCACGGCAGGCTCGCCTTGGTCGTAGCGGGCGCGCAGGTTGTTATGGAATCGTTCCGTCGGCTCGGCGACGTCGGCTCGAAACGCGATATACACGTTCTTCAGCAGCTTCACGTCCAGCGCCTCGTACACGCCGCAGCGGAAACCCGGCGCCGGCTCGGTCATCCGCTCCTGGGCGAAGTCCATATAGACCAGACCTTCGTACGCTTGGATCACACGATCCTGCAGGCCCGCGGCAATACCTAACTCCATGGTCTCGACGCTGAGCGCCAGCGACGGCAGCAGCTGGCGTGAAATCTCCACCCCATAGAAATCGATCATCGCCCGCAAGGTGGCGGTGATGATCGCGCTGGATCCGGCCATGCCGACCTGACGCGGCACGTTACTCTGATAGCGCAGCGAAAACTTGCGGTCATGCAGCTTGATGCCGACCAGATCGCAATAGTCGACGAATCGCTTTACCGTCGCTTTGACTAGCCGGATCCCGCCGTAATAGCCGTGCAGCGCCACGTCGCGTTGCAATTCATGTACGCTGTCGAACCGGCTGTGGTCCTCCTGGCTTGGAATCAGCTCGATCTCGTCCCATTCGTACAGCACGATTTCCGCGAAGTATTCGCGCACGATCAGCGAGATCGTCTTGCCGTGGTAGCCATCGGAAGGATTTCCGACCAACCCAGCCCTGGCGAAAGCTTTGCGACGAATAATTTGCATGAAGCGTCAGGAAAAAAGGGGACAACGCTGTTATTCAAGCTTGGACACAAACGGCCGAGGAGCAAGTTTTCAGTTTTCAGTTTTCAGTGAGGACGATGATTCCAGACACTGAAAACTGAACACTGAAAACTTCAAACTCTCCCCGCTCTCATTCCCCAAACTCCTTCAGAATCTCCCGCGCCCGCTTCCGCAACGCTGTTCCGTGGCGTTCGTCCGCCAGGGCGAATTCCAGGAACGATTCGAAGTAGCTTTCGAAGTTGCCGATGTCGAATCGCTTTTCCTCGGCCGAAAGCTTGATGCCGATCGCCGTTGCGCCGGCTTTGATCATTGCGTCCATCGCGTCGGTAAGTTGAATCTCGCCGCCGCGACCCGGTTTCGTCGCTTCGAGATAGCGGAAAATCCCCGGGCTGAACACATACCTCGCCGCCACCGCGAGATTGCTCGGCGCCTCTTCGACCGATGGCTTCTCGATCAGTCCGCGCAAGCGAAACTCTTGCCCCGAGCTCTCGGGAATCGCGATGCCATAGCGGCACACTTCCTCGCGCGGCACTTCTTCGAAGGCCACGACCATTCGCTCTTCCTCGGGGCGTTTATCGCGCTCGAAGGCTGCGATCATCCGCTTCACGATGTCGCTTTGCGCGTGGCGGCCGATCATCGAATCCCCGAGCGCCACCACGAACGCCTGATCGCCAACCAAAGGCTCGGCGCACAGCACGGCGTGCCCCAACCCCAGTTGCCGGCGCTGCCGCGTATAGAAATACAGCATCTCTTCTTGATGCACGAAATCGAGCTCGGCCAACTCTTCCTCGCGCCCGGTGCGGCGCAGATAGGCGATCAATTCGCCGTCGATATCGAAATGGTTCTCGATCGAGGCCTTGCCCGGCCCGGTGATGAACAGCAGCCGCCGGATGCCGGAATTGGCCAGCTCTTCGGTCACGTATTGCGCGACCGGCTTCCGCCCCACGGCCAGCATCTCTTTCGGCTGCGACTTCGTCAGCGGCAACAACCGCGTCCCCAACCCCGCCACCGGCACCACTGCGAGATCAATGCTCATCGAAACACGCTGCCCCAGGTAGATTGCGATCCGCACCTCAGCCCGAACAGGCACTCGGGAACGCTACTCCAGTTTAACCGCGGCCGGCAAGAACACATGCCCCGCCGCTCCAGAGTCGCTCAACCGCGTTCGGCCTTAATCCGACCGCGCCACCTATGCGGATCGTAACGCCGCCAACGCCAAGCCGAGCAGCAAAACTGAGGCTGTAAAGTCCCACTGAAAACCGAACACTGAAAACTTCACACTCTGCCAACGAAAACATCAAACTCCCCCCTCAAACCCTTTCATCCTCCACCACCTCGCGCAACTCCTCCCTGAGCTGCATCCGCGCGCGGAACAGCCGACTCCGGACTGTGCCGACGGGCAATTCCAAGATCTCGGCGATGTCCTCATACGCCATACCGTCCATTTCGCGCAGCACGAGGATCTTGCGGTGATCCTCGGTCAGCGTGCCGAGCGCCCGTTGCACGCGGTTCACGCGCTCCGCGCGCAAGATTTGATCGTGCGGGGCCTCGCCGCCATAGAGCGGTTCTTGCCCGCCGTTTTCGCGCGATTGATCCAGCGACAAACTCGGCCGCCGCCGGCGTCGGCTGCTCGCCGCGGTGTTGAAGGCGATGCGATACAGCCAGGTATAGAATTTCGCCTGCCCCTGGAACGAATGCAGCTTGAGGAACGCCTGCACAAAGGCGTCTTGCACCACGTCATGGGCTTCGTCCCAGTAGCCGAGCGATTGAACCATCGCGTTGTAGAGTCGGTCCTGGTATCTACGCACGAGCACACCGAAGGCCGACGCATCGCCAGCCAAGGTCTCGGCTATCAATACCTGGTCCTCTTTCACGGCGCGCTCGCGGGACCGAGTTGCCGGCCCCTTTATCTGGTTAAACTCTGCCCCACGAGACGCACCCCGTTCCCGGCCCGCCCCGTCCCCGCCTAGTACGATCATCTTCGCCTCACTCGCCGGCGCTGTCAAACGCGGCGCAAGTTCACCGCCGCCAATGAGTTGTGATCGCCGCCGTAGTGCAGACGCCCCACTTGGCCAAAACACCTCCCACCGCGCCCCGACCGACCAACGCCCTCAACTCGCCGGGATCGATCCGCGACGTTGGGACACTCGGCCGCCTCGTCCAATAAAAAAAGCTCGCCGAGGCCTGGGCCTCGGCGAGCTTGGAGAGTTTTCGACGAATCGAGCGTTCGACTTAACGTCGCTTTTGGCGGCGAACCCACCAGCCGGCGCCGGCCAATAGTACGCAGCCGAGCCCCAGCGTCCCCGGTTCCGGTACCGGCACCGGCGAAGCCACGACGTTCAGCCGGACATCGTTGGGTAGGTACTGAACCGCGCCCCATGCCCGACCCGCTGGCAGGACCGGCAAGGAAGTGCTGGCGAACGTTCCGACCCGGCCGCCCGCGGCGGTGAGGACCGTAAACGAGTCGCCCACGTTCGGCACAAATCCGGCGCTCGAACCGCCGAAGTTGTTGCGGACGTTGTTGAGGTCGGTGATATCGACGTCGCCGTCGTCGTCGGTATCGCCCAGACCGGCGCCCGCGAAGTTATTGCGGACGTTGTTAAGGTCGGTGATATCGACGTCGTTGTCGGCGTCGGTGTCGCCCAGCACCGGACCGCTGCTGGCCAACAGGACTTCCAGCTTACCGCCCAAGGTGGCAATGCCGGAGACATTCAGGAAGTCGTAGCCGGTTCCTTGCGTGGTCCCCGCCAGCTCGACCTGATAGTTTGCCGAGGCATTGGTGATGGTGTAAGCGCCGATGATGTTGGTCGTCCCTGGCGAAGCGCCCGGAGCGAGCGTGCCGCCGCTGTTGACCAGGTCGAAATTGATCGTCCCGGCGTTCTTCAACGTGCCGCCTTCAAAAGCGAACTGTGCCGCCAGACCGGCTCCGTAGCTCATCGAGCCGCCAGTCATATCAAGCACGCCGCCGTCCAGGGTATAGAGCCCATCGGACGTGGCCTGCACGCCGATGGTCAAATCGCCCTCGACGATGTGCGTTCCGCCGGTCTGAGTGATGGTGCCCAAGCCCGCATCACCCACCAACACATTCTGGCGGCTATGCAGCTCGCCCGCCGAGAGGTTGATGTCGCCGGTGCCAGCCGCATGGAAGGCCACAATCAAGTTTCCGCCCACATCGACCATGCCGCCCGACTGGTTGAGCACGCCCTTATTGGCCGGACCGTCAGATTCCGAAGCGACATGCACGTCGCTGAGTGTCCGCAACACGCCTGTGCCGCTGACGTTCATCGTCGCATCCATGGTGTGCCAGTGGCCGATCTGCACGCGACCAGCACTCACGACGACTTCGCCGCCAGAAAGGTTGTAAGTTCCTTTGCTGACGAAGCTGTCGCCGATCGTGAAGGAAATACCGTTCGCGGAAGCGTCATCGAAGACCATCCGCCCGCCGGTTTGATTGATCGTGCCGGTGCCGCCGAAACCAATCCCCATGCGGGAGTGGAAGGTGGCTTCGCCTCCGGTCATATTGAACGTGCCGGTCGACTTGTATTGGGTGCCATCCACGATGGCTTCCTGATCGCCAATCCGCGTCCAACCCCCGATTTCGAGCGTCCCGCCGGACATCGTCTGCACGCCCGTGGAGTTAAAGCCCGAGCCGATCGAGTAGTCACCGGCCACTTTCACTACGCCGGCTGACTGATTGAACTTGCCGAGGTTCGGCTGATTGAAGCCGGCCGCGTCGTCCGCGGTGAACGGCAAACCATCGGCGCCAGCGTCGTTGTTCGTGTACCCGCCAACCCGCAATGGACCGCCGATCTGCAAGTTGCCGGTGCCACTGACGTTCACCGTTCCGTCGGTATTCGCCCAGTGACCGAGCAACATTTCGCGATCGATGACTGCGCTGCCGCCGCTCAGGTTGTAGACGCCCGTGCTGCCGCGGCCATCGCCGATCAGCATGTCGGGAGTGTTGATGATCGCGTTGGCCGCGTCATAGACCGCTTCGACGCGGAGCGTACCGCCGGTTTGATTTAGAACACCTTCACTGCCGTTTTCGCCAGCAACGTGCAGGCGATTGGCATTCGTGAACGTACCGCCGGAGAGATTGAATGTTCCATGGCCGCCGGCATTGGTGCCTGCTCCGGGACCACCGATGTAGCCCCAGCCGCCGCCGCGGATATTGCCACCCGATTGATTCAGGACGCCAACCGCCGGGTTACCGGCGTCGTCGCCGCCGCCGACGTGCAGTTCGTTGCCCAATTGAACATCGGCCGTGCCGCTGACATTCATCTCGCCGTTTGAATTGGTCCAGTGACCGATGGCAATGTTCGTGGCGACCTTCAATTGGCCGCCCGAGATGTTGTAAGTACCTTTACCGCCGCCGGTGCCGACGTCGGAAATGATCAGTTCATGGT
>Ga0163153_10004054_pt1 | contig 18810 bp, 15 predicted proteins | sample OliLakLV19MP6IB1_FD_148629 | JGI IMG/M metagenome (GOLD analysis project Ga0163153, IMG submission 148629) | Freshwater microbial mat bacterial communities from Lake Vanda, McMurdo Dry Valleys, Antarctica - Oligotrophic Lake LV.19.MP6.IB-1 | ecosystem: Environmental > Aquatic > Freshwater >... | reverse complement strand
CGCGCCGCGCGGCATCCCGCGCGGCGCGCGAATGCGGATCTCTTCTCCGCGTCGACGTCGAAGACCCAGCGGAGTTGCGCTTCCTCGGCGGCGAGGCCGAGGCTCTGAATGTGGAACGATCCCGCCCGTCCGAGACCGAAGAGTGCAACACCGACCGTGGCGCTCGTCGCGATTGTCATGGGTGCGGATTCCCTTCATTGCTGGCGCGCTGCGGTCCGACTGGACCGTCGACGATCAGCCGTTTGCCCATGCTGACCGCCTCATCCTCGGCGAAGCGGGGGCCCGGGAACGGTTGATCGTTCTGTTCGACACGAACATCGTACTGGACGTGCTCCTCAATCGCGACCGACATGCGCGTGCGGCGACGATCATCACCCGCAATGCCAAGGACTTTGCCCGGTCAACGTTGCGCATCATCGACCCCCGGGGCGTGCTCGAGGCAATTGGCGCGTCGGACGCGTAGGCGGCGGCGGGAAGCGACATTGGTCCCGGCTACACGTCCCGCGGGCAAGTCTCGAGGCTCAGCCCGCCCCGTGTACCGTGCGCAAGTACTGCACGATCAGCCGATCCGCCCAACTGTCGCGTGCCCGCATGCCCTCGTAGAAGCCGCAGTGGCCGCCATGGCGGGTCAGCGCGACGGTGACCCGCGCCAGACTCGTCAGCGCATCCAGCTGCTCGTGCAGGTTGCGCTCGACGCACACCGGGTCGTCCTTGGCATTGATGACCAGCACGGGAATCTTCATCCCGCGTGCGACCACCATCGCGTTCGAGCCTGCGTAGTAGGCGTCCTTGTCGGCGTAGCCGGCGAGCCCGTAGAGGTTGTCGTGAAACTCGCCGATCGAGCGTGCCGCGGCGCAGGCGGCGAAGCCGGCGACGTCCTTCAGTTGCTCGCGGTACTGTTGCAGAAAAAATCGCTTCAGCGACCGCGTGAGATAGGCGTCGTAGCGGCGCTCGACGCGGCGGAACGCTTCGCGGATATCGTAGGCCGGGCACACCGCTACGCCGCCACTGAATTGCGAGTGCGATCCTTCCTCGCCGAGGTAGCGGACCAGGAGTCCGGAGCCGGCGGAGACGCCCACGCCGTAGAGGGGCGAACCGGGTCGTTGCTCTTGGATGCGTTCGATCTGGCGACGAAGGTCGGCGGTCGAACCCATCGTGTTGAGCTGCGGCGCCGTGAGCGGCAGGTCCGCATGGCCGCGGCGGTTGCACGCGGCGATCACCCAGCCGAGCTCGCGGTGCATCGTCTGCAGGAAGCGCCGCAGTGCGTTCGCGCTGCCGCAGATCGTGTGCAGGACGACGAGAACGGGAGTCCCGGGGGCGGCTTCGGTGCCGAGCCATTGCACCGAAACGGTGCCGCCGTCGGGCATCGTCAACCGGTCTTCGCGGTCCCATGCCACCGGCGGCGCGAAGTCCGAGCGGTACACGGCCAAGGCATTCTGGACATGTCCGCTGCGCGCCCAAAGCGGCGGCACGTAGGCCAGCGAGAGCGCCGGGCAGGTGTCGAGCACGTGCCGATGCCAGTCGAGGTCGGTGCCGTGGAAGTGGGTGACAGTGGCGTGCGCCATGGCTGCGATCGTGCGTGGAGGCAGCGGGTGAAGTCAATCGTTGCGGATGTCGGGGGCGGTTGCCCGCGCGTGCGCGGGACTCAAAGGGACTCAAGAGACACCCAATACCGGCTTGGAACACTGCCCCCCTGACTGCGTCGACCCGGAGCGCGCCGCGAGGCCAGCTTACTGATTCCAAAGCAGATTCACGCGGACGTTCGAGTGGATGTCTCCTGAATTTCGTTGAAGAGAATATCATCGCCCCGGCCGCAGGATCGCGGCCGGGGTGACCGATGGCCCTAAGGGCTGGTCGGGAGGAGTGCGACAAACGGCACGTGGACGATCGTGCTCGGACCACCGATGTGGATCTTCTTCGAGTAGATCGCGCCTTCGATGCGAACGTCGGAGCCGACGCGGATCCCAGTTCGCTCCGGGGCGAGCACGGTGCCCTGGAAAAGGCCGTTGCGGATGAAGTTCGGCGGCCCACCCTGGCGGTTCTGCACGTTCCAGAGCGTGTTCTCGATGCGAAGTGCCCCGTTTCCGGTGCCGTTCGAGCCGAGTGTCAACTGCGCTTCGCCGCCCAACCGCAGGTTCCGATCGATGCGACCGACCAGAATCGTGTCGTCCTGGCCGAGGACGCGCATCACCGTATTGCCGGACAAACGAATGCGGCGCAGGTCGAGGATCTGCAATCCGCCGCCGGCCGTGATCGTCATCTTGCGGTAGTCCTTGCGGGTACGCACCTCGGTGGTGTCCGGGCACGGAATGCAGCTTGGATCACCATCCGGCGTCTCCGGCGTCGGACAAGCTTCGCAAGTAGTCGCCATATCGACCGATTCACCCGGGCCAGGAACGTACGCAGCGATACCGCGGCTGATCGCAAGCAACACCTCGCTCGTGTCCGGTGCCTCGGCGGGGTCGAGTGCGATCGCGTTGGCGCAGAGCTGGAAGTTTTCGGACGAGCCGTCGGTCGTCACGAAAGGATGAACGCAATCGTCACCCAGATCGGCGCACTCGCTGTCGTTGATGCAAGAAACCCCGGCATCACCGGAACAGTAGCCGTCATCGACGCGACGCCGGTCGTCACAGGCGGCTACGCAATCGGCGTTGGTGTCGCAGGCTTCGTCGTGTCCGGTGCATTGGCCGAGCAAGCAGATCTCCACGGCTGCGGGACAATCGGCGTCTTCCGAACACGCCAAGTCGGGATCGCTGCTGCACACACTCGGCCCGACCAAGGGCGCCGAGGTCTTGCGGATCGTGATCGCGCCACCATCGGTGCCGAACTCACGTTCGAGGTCGAGGGTGCGATCGAGCGTCGCCCCCTTGCCGAACTTGATGTTCCCCGACGAGGTGAAGAAGCCGAAATGCGTGCCGGCGCGCACTTGGCTCGAGTAACCGCAGACACCGGCGAGGCTCGGGCCACGCGGAAACGGCGCGATGTCGCAGTCTGCGTCATCCGTGCAAGGCCGATTGAGAGCTTGGCAATGTGCGTATTCGGCGGGGCACTCGCAGGTATCGGTTACATCGTTGCAGGTTCCCGCCGCCGCGGTAACGCAATCGACGGCACTGGCGCACGGAAGATCGCGAGAGAGACACCCGAGTGGCGCCGCTGCGCCGCAGTCGCACAAATTATCCTCCGGGTTGCACGTACCGTTCGCATCGACGGAATCGATCGAAACGTCGCTTCCGGCGAACAGGCCACGCGGGCTGCGCTCACGGGTCGAGATGACGGCGAATCGCTGCACCGCGGCAAGCGTGGCGCAGCCGTCGTCTTCCAGGTCGACTCCGTTGTCAGAGTCGTTGTCGATGCCATCCTCGCAGGAGTCGAGGCAATCGCGCCCTTCCTGGTCCGGGATGTTCTGGCAGCCGGTGATCGGGTGGCAGGTGTCGGCAGTGCAGGTGATGCCGTCGCTACAGTCGATCACGCCGCCGCCGCTGCACTCGCCGCCGGTGTCGCAAGTCGTTCCCGCCGTGCAGACGTCATTGTCGTCGCACGAATCGCCGATGCCGCCGGTGACGTTGTTGACGCACACGTCGCTGTCGTCGTTGCAGCTGTCGGTCGTACACGAGTCGTCGTCGTCGCAGGTGCGGGGTGCGCCGATGCAGTATCCACCAGTGCAGGTATCATTCTCCGTGCAAAAGGCGTTGTCGTTGCAGGGGTCTGTGTTCGGCGTGTTCGTGCAGGCACCGACGCCGTCCGCCCCGAGCGGATTGCACGAGTCGTCGGTGCATATGTTCTCGTCATCGCACGTCGGCGGGACGAACGGTGTGCCGTTGCAATCACCGTCCGCGCAGGTGTCGTTCTGTGTGCACAATTGGCCATCGTTGCAGGAGCCGGCGTTGTTGACGTGGGTACACGCGCCAGCGCCGCCGTTACCGGACGGATTGCAACCGTCGTCGGTGCACTCGTTGCGGTCATCGCAGGCAACGGGGACCCCGAGCGTACCGCTGCACGTGCCGTTGCTGCAGACATCATTGGCTGTGCACAAGATGCCGTCGTTGCAAGGAGCGGTATTGAAGTTGTGGGTGCATCCCCCTTCGAGGTTGCAGCCGTCATCCGTGCACGGATCGCCGTCATTGCATTCGGCGGGGACGGTCAGGGTACCGGTGCACACGCCCTGGTTGCAGGTGTCTCCCGTTGTACAGAACAAGTCATCATCGCAGCTGGCGCCGCTCAACGCATTACCGGTGCACTCGCCAACGTTGTTGCACGAATCGGGGCCGGTGCATTCGTTACCGTCGAAGCAGTCGGCCCCCGCGCCGACATACTGGCAATTGAACTTGCAGCAGCTGCCCGCGTAGTAGCAGTTGACGCTTCCCGGACACTGCGCTCCGGTCGAACATGTACCTTGGGCCGGATCGCCGTTGCAGTAGCGCTGCCCCCCAGGATCGCACTCCTCGTTGGATTCTACGACTCCGTTGCCGCATACGGCCGCGGTTGCCGCCACCCCACCCGCATGCAGCGCCAGGACTCCGGCGACAACGATCCAGCAAAATCGGCCAGATCTTCCCATAATGATCCCCATAATGATCCCCATGATCGGTTCCCCTCACATTAAAGCCCGTATGGCGTCGACGCCGCACGCCACTCTCAGCCGGCTACGCCACGATGCGCTCAGGCTTACGCCTGAAAAAGAGATTGATGCAAGCGGATTTTTTCGTCGGATCGGCTTGGGGGCCTCGAGGGACTCAAGAGACACCAACACCGGCTTGGAATACTGCCCCTATGACTGCGTTGACCCGGAATGCGCCGCGAGTCCAAATTAGTGATTTCAAAGCAGGTTCACGCGGACGTTCGAGTGGATGTCGCCTGTATTACTTCTGCGCCGCTTTCGGCGGCTGAAGTCCTGCACGGCGCAGCCGTTGAGGTAGCGCATGCTGGCGGCGATCTCCCCGTGGCCACGGTCGCGGGGAGGTCGCAATCGGAGGCGGCCACAGGATTGAGAATGCTCTGGCCCGCCGTGTTGCTTCGCCTCGAAGAGGAGGAGCCGGGTCGAATCCAACTCGGGGCGCTGCCCTACCGGGAGTACAGGCCTGGCCAAAAGGCGCCGATGATCCCGCGCTTGCCGAGTGCACGCCTTTCGAGGAGCGCGACGATGCATTGCTACGCTGGGCGCGTCGAGACGACCCGCCGAAATTGGGCATATCCCCCTTTTACTCCCCGGGAGATCGACAGGCGGCAACTCATTCCCAGCCCTTGCGCTTCAACCCCAACGCCTTGATGCGAGAGGCCAGCGTCGTCGGCTTCATACCGAGTAATTCCGCCGCACCATCTACACCGAAAATTTTCCCACCCGCCTGCCTCAGTGCGGCGGCAATGCTCTCGCGTTCCTTCCGTCTGAGTTCGTCCCGGGTGAGGAGAGCGCTAGCGGTAGCGGCGACCTGCCGGGCGCGCGCGGCAGCGGCTGGCTCGATGTCGGGCAATTCAAAGCGCAGTGGGCCGCCTTGCGACAAGATCACCGCCCGCTCGACTGCGTTTTGAAGTTCCCGCACGTTGCCCGGCCAATCGTGCCTGGCGAGCTGCTCCAGTGTGGCCTGCGCGACGCGTGGAACGGGCCGGTTCATGCGCCGAGCGGCTTGGTCGACGAAATGCGCCGCCAGCAGGGCAATGTCGTCGCGGCGCTCGCGTAGCGCTGGAATTTCAACGGGAAACACACTCAGGCGGTAGAACAAGTCCTGCCGAAAGCGACCGGCCTCGATTTCCTTTTTCAAATCGCGATTCGTGGCGGCGATGATGCGGACGTTGATCTTTCGGGTGCGGGTGTCGCCGACACGTTCGATCTCCTGTTCTTGCAGCACCCGCAGCAGCTTGGACTGCATCGCCAGCGGCACTTCGCCGATTTCGTCGAGAAGGATCGTGCCGCCGTCCGCGAGTTCAAACTTCCCCGGTTTGTCCTTCATCGCGCCGGTGAAGGAGCCCCGGACGTGCCCGAAGAACTCGCTTTCGAAAAGCGTCTCGGGCACAGCGCCGCAATTCACCTTGATGAGCGCGCGGTCCTTGCGAGGGCTGTGATCGTGGATGGCGCGGGCGACCAATTCCTTGCCCGTGCCGCTCTCGCCGGTGACGAGCACCGTCGCGTCCGTGGGCGCGACGAGTTGGATCTGCTGGAGCACCTTTTTCAGGCCAGGACTGTGGCCGATGATGTCGCCGACGCCGAGCGCGGTGGAAACTTCCTGGCGGAGATAGTCGTTCTCATCTTCGAGCCGCGCCTTGAGGAATTCGATTTCCTCGAATGCGCGGGCGTTGGCGATGCTGACGGCGGCGTTGTCGGCAAAGACGCGCAGCCAGTCGAACTCAGCTGGCCCGAGCACCCCGGCATCGAAGATCGCGAGCACGCCGAGGACTTCGCCGCGGAAGACAAGTGGCTGCGCGGCAAAGGTCTTCACGCCCTCGCGCACGACCCACTCCGGTTCGGCAACCCATTCCTCATCGCCGCGCACGTCGGGCAGTAGCAGCGCTTCGCCCGTCTTTCCGACGCGCCCGATCTTCCGCACGCCGAGCGGGAAGCGGCGGAACGCGCCGCCAAGGCGCGAGTAATCCTGCGCCGTACCGCGAGGATTTCCCGCACTGGCGGCGAGATGCAAGCAGCGAGTCTGGTCCGGGCACTCGGCGCGGAAGCGACACGTCTCGCAGAGGTCGCCCGCTTCGATCAACCAGATGCGCGCAAGAACGAGATTCGGACACTCGGCAATGCCGCTGACTACCGCGCGCAACACTTCGGCGAGAGAACGCTGCTGCGCCATGGACACCATGACGCGCGGAAGGTTGGCGCAGTTCACCGCGCGAAACTACGAAACTTCGCCGGTAATCACAACGAAAGTTCGTATTCTACGAATTCCCGTAGCCGCCTTGGGCGGAGGAGTTCGATCGAAACCCGGCGATTTCAATGGCTTCGGAGATACCCAGCGATTGGCACAGCGATTGAATAGGGAGTGTCTCAGGCGCAAGGGGCGGTTGGAACGACAGAAAATTGAAAACGCAGGCACAAACATGAAGCGCACCTCACAACTCGGTCCCGCCGTCACGACTGGTCAGCCCTCGCAACTCTGTGGCGGCGTGCAGCCCAAGCTGGATGTCGCCGCGCAAGCGTGGAGCAGCGGTGGCGGCCGCGGCCCGTGAACGAGGTCGCCGAAATGAGCTCCTGAAATCGCACCATCAACCTGGAAACCGAAACCCACTTCACAGAAAGCGAATACACCATGAAACTCGCAATCGTCATCACTTCCGACCCCAAGAACGGCGATGAAGCGCTCGGCCGCGCCTTCAATGCGCTCGCGCTCGCCGCCGAAGCTCAGGACAAGAACGACGAAGTCAACGTCGTCTTTGCCGGCGCAGGCACGCGCTGGCCGGCCGAACTCACGAAGCTCTCGCATCCGGCTAACGGGCTCTACAACGCCGTGCGCCCGGTCATCACGGGCGCATCGTGCGGCTGCTCCGCCGTGTTCGGCACGACGAAGGAAGTCGCCGCGTGCGGCCTCCCGGAGATCAAGGACAATTCACTACCGGGCACACCCGGACTCGCCAGCATTCGCCGTTACCTGGCCGAAGGCTGGCAGGCGCTGGTGTTCTAACCGCCCACCTCTCCCCCGGTCCTCTGGCCCGGATGATTCACCAGCGATCCTATGCGAGAACGCCCAGAGATGGCGGGTAGCGGCGCTCGCAGCAGATTGCTGGTGAAATATCCGAGCTAGCCACAATGCCGGTCACGTCAGAATAGCCGCCGGGTGGATTTCCCTCTCCCGCATTTTTGCGGGAGAGGGCGAGGGTGAGGGTCGGGGTCGGGATTCCGGGCTTGGAAGTGATCGCGGGCACAAGGCTTTTCGGGAGGTGCCCCTCACGTTCATCCTCTCCTCTCCTCGCGAAATTGCGGGGAGGGGAGATCGCTCAAATTCGATTCTACCTCCGCTCTTAAGTGACCCGCATCCGGGCTAGCCACGGCGAGGAATGACGATGAAGCGCCTCCACTCGTCGTTGGGGCCTTCGCAGGCGAACCACCAATGCGGAGCAAACCATGGCCCGTCGCTATCTCGAAACTCTGTTCACGCCGAAGGTTCTTGCAGCGCAGCTGGACTACTTCGGACGCGCACATAACATCCGGCCACAACCCGAGCGCGATCCGCTCGGCGCTGACGAGACCACGTTCGTCCAGGCGCGCGACAGTTTCTACATGGCGACGGTGACCGAAACGGGCTGGCCCTACGTACAGCATCGTGGCGGAGCGCCGGGATTTCTCCGCGTCGTCGACCCGACGCGGCTCGCATTCGCCGATTACAAGGGCAATCGCCAGATGATTTCCACTGGCAATCTCGCGGCCAATGACCGCGTTGCGCTGTTCCTCATGGATTACCCGCAGCGCACGCGACTGAAGATCATCGGCCACGCCCGGGTCGAAGATGCACGGCAACATCCCGAACTCGTCGCGCAGATTGCCGAGCCGGAAGCGCGCGCCATCGCCGAGCGGTTGTTCTTCATCGAAGTCGTTTCCTTTGATTGGAACTGCCCGAAATACATCGCGCCCCGCTACACCGCCGCCGAAGTAGCCGAAGCCATTTTGCCACTCAAGCAGCGCATCGCCGAACTCGAAGCGCAACTCCAACCAAAGAACTAGCGGGGGCGCGGCCCCAGCGAGATTTGCGCAGGACGCTCCCCATTGGGTCGCTGCAGCATCCGTGCGCGAAGACTCGACGCATCGTGAACGTCTGCCCACGGCCAAAGGTCTCTAGCGGAGGCGGTGCCCCGACCCAACGATGCATGGAATTCAAGAACCCTAGGCCCAAAGGACAACCCGATATGAACACACGCCCCCCGCTCCCACCGTTCACCGAAGAATCGGCCCGCCAGAAAGTCCAAGCAGCCGAAGACGCCTGGAACACGCGTGACCCGCAACGTGTCGCACTCGCCTACACCGAGGACACCGAATGGCGAAACCGCGCGGAGTTCCTGCGCGGCCGCGCGCAAGTCGTCGAGTTCCTCAAACGAAAATGGACCCAGGAGCGAGACTACCGCCTGAAGAAGACGCTATGGGCGTTCACGGGCAACCGCATCGCCGTGCGTTTCGAGTATGAGTTCCACGACGCCAGCGGCCAATGGCATCGCGCCTACGGCAACGAGAACTGGGAGTTCGCTGCCAACGGACTCATGCAGTGTCGGTTCGCGAGCATCAATGACCTGGCCATCACCGAGGCCGACCGAAAGTTCCGTTGGGAACGTCGCGCTGTCTGAGCCCAGCAAACGACCTCGATCAATTCCCGCAAGCGGCCCCCCATTTCGCAAGCGGCTCGGTCAGCCGTCGAGTACCGCGTGCCCGCCGCGCGCAATGCTTCGGAGCGCCATGTCTCGGACTTCCGCTCCTTTCCCCTCCGCAGGTTTTCCCTCAGACTTTCCTGGATTTGGGGCTGGGGAAACGGAGGCTCTTCGTAATGGGTCGGGGTCGATACCGAGACGATGGGCAGTCGCTTCTAGGCAGCAAGGGAAGGCACCGGAATCCTGCTTCCCGGTGGCGCAAGGACCCGACGCGCGTGCATGCCGCTGCCACCGGCGTGGACGGCTGGTACGCCGCTCGCACGGTTGCCCGCCAGGCGATTCGTCGCGCTGACGGCGGGCTGTGATGATCGCACCGGAAGCCCGATACCCAAGGCCGCCCTGGCCTCTGGTCGTCCGCCTTTGCTTCGTCGCCCTGTTCCTCGCGCTCGTCGGCGGAGTGGCGCACGCCGACGACGAGGACGGGGACGAGGAACCGGATCTCTCGAACTAAGCCTGCGTCGACTGTCACGGCGACTCGGAACTGAAGAGCGACGACGGGCGCCCCATGTATGTTGACACCGACGTCTACGACGCATCCATCCACAGCGACAACGACTGCACCGAATGTCACACCGACGTCGAAGACGACCCGCACGGCGAACTGGGTAAGGTGGAGGTCGATACCTGCGCTGACTGCCACAAGGGCTCGGTCGCTCGGTACACTCGCGGCGTTCATGGCAAGGCAGCCGCCGAAGGAATCGAGGAAGCCCCGTCGTGCGTCGCTTGCCATGGCGACCTGCACACGGCGACGAAAGTCGATGACGAGGAGTCGGCCGTATACTGGAAGCGTCAGGCGGAGATGTGCGCGGGCTGCCATGGCGACACGGCTCTCGAGGAGAAATTTCAGATTCCAGTGGTACGGCCCGTGGACGCGTATCTGCAGAGCGTGCATGCGCGTGCTGCAGCGTCCGGTAAGCACGGCGCCACCTGTGTCGACTGCCACGGAGCGCACACGAACCTTCCCAGCAGCGATCCGAGCTCGACCATCTGGCGCACCCGGGTCCCGGAGACGTGCGGGAAATGTCACGAGGAGATCTTCGCGCAGTATCGCGCAAGCGTCCACGGCACTGCGCTAGAGCGGGGCAACCAGGATGTTCCGGTGTGTACCGACTGTCACGGGGAACACAAGATTCTCGGAGCAAAGGAGCGGTCGTCACCGATCTTCGCGGGAAACATATCGGCCGACACGTGCGGTCGCTGCCACTCCGACGAACGGTTGGTGGAAAAATACGGGATGACGGTGGGCAACGTTGCCACCTTCGAAGACAGCTTCCACGGTCTGGCGTTGCGCTCGGGCCGAGTGAGCGTCGCGAACTGCGCCAGCTGCCACGGGGTGCACGATATCCGACCGTCGAGCGATCCGAAATCGTCGATCAACGAGGCCAACCTGGCGGCGACCTGTGGCGAGTGCCACCCGGGCGCCGGCGAGAAGTTCACACTGGGCACCGTGCATAGCACCGGCGAGGGCTTCGGGGACTGGCTCGTCGGTTGGATCTGTTCCGTGTACATCTGGCTGATCGCGCTCGTCATCGGCGGGATGTTTCTCCACAATGCGCTCGACTGGATTCACAAGGTACGCCATCCCGAGCCGCGTTCCACACTAGCTCCGGAGGAGGTTCCCGAACGCATGCCGCGCGCGCTGCGACGCCAGCACGCGATGATGATGATCAGCTTTCCCGTGCTCGTGTACACCGGGTTTGCGCTGACCTATCCGGATGCATGGTGGGCCAAGCCGCTGTTGCAGTGGGAGGGCGACATGGATCTGCGCGGCACCATCCACCGCGCCGCGGCGACGGTGATGGTCTTCGGCTTCGTTTCGCACATCGTCTATCTCGCCGTGAGCCGTAAGGCTCGAGCCTGCATGAGCGGGCTATTGCCGAAGTGGCGCGACCTGCGCAACTTCTTCGGCACCCTGGCGTGGTACGTCGGTCTCCGTCGGACCCGTCCGCGCTCCGGGGCGTTCAACTACGCGGAGAAGGCGGAGTACTGGGCCTTCATGTGGGGCACACTGGTGATGACCATCACCGGATTTGTGTTGTGGTTCGAAAACACGACGCTGCGCCTGCTGCCTAACTGGGTGCCGGCGGTGGCGACCGCCCTGCATTTCTACGAGGCGATCCTCGCTGCACTGGCGATCCTGGTCTGGCACATGTACTGGGTGATCTTCGACCCGGATGTCTATCCGATGGACTGGAGCTGGCTCACCGGCAAGCCGCCCGCCAGCCGCGTGGAAGAACGACAGGAGCCCGAGAACGAAGACTGAGGCATCGCCCCTTTGGACGGTCCCGCGATTGGGGTCGCAGCGGCTAGTGGGCGCATATGCTCGCTCGGAGTCGACTTCGCGTGGCGACGTCGACCTGCTCGTCTCCCTCGGTGGCGGACTTCGATCAGCCGGGGTCCATCCAGGGTCTCGATACCTTCGCGGATCGAGGTGCGGTTGCCAGCTTCTGGATGATCCGTGCGGGCCTTAGCGGCCTGTTGAACTTTTCGAGCTTCCGTCGCCCTCGCGGACGCGGGGGCCCAGAATCGCGTATCAATCGTGGATTCCCGCTCCCGCGGATGCTCTTGGTCCAAACAATTGCTCAACTCATCATACGCCCGTCAAGCCGATGCCGCACGGGCAGAAGTCCAACAACAGTCAAAACAGCAAACAGGGCGCCGGCAATAAATGTTGCCTGGGGTCCGATCAGATCCCACAGCGCCCCCGCGACGACGCTCGCCACCAGCATCGCGATGCCGGTCACCAGGTTGAACATGCCGTAAGCGGTTCCTCGGAGATCCAGCGGAGCGGCATCCGCGACGAGTGTTGCGAATAGGCCTTGTGTGAAGCCCATATGCAGCCCCCAGAGAACGACACCGATCCCGATGCCGGCAATGTTGGGCGCGAACGCTAGCATCAGATCGGCTCCAATGAGGAATAGAATGCCGATCAGCAGGATCGTCACGCGCTCCATTCGGTCTGAAAGCGCTCCGGCCGGATAGGCAGACATGGCATAGGCGAGGTTCATGAGGACCAGGACCGCTGGGACCATCATCAACTGAACGCCTGCGGACTGGGCACGCAGAATCAGGAATGCCTCGCTGAAACGGGCAAGGGTGAAGAATGACCCCACGACCACGATCCACCAATATGTGGAGCCGAGCCGCGCGAGTTCGGCACGGCTGAGGGGCATTTTCACCTTGCGCAGTCCCTCTGGCCGCTTGGGCTCGTGCACGGCAGAGATAATCAGTGCGAGCGCCAGAAAGGCGGGGATGACGGCGATCCAGAACACGGAAATGAAGTCGTCGGCAAAGAGCCACATCAATCCGATGGCCGCGAGCGGTCCCAAGAAAGCGCCTACGGTGTCGAGTGATTGGCGCAGACCGAAGCTTGCGCCGCGTAGGTTCGGAGGGCTGATATCGGCAACCAGGGCGTCGCGCGGCGCGCCACGAATCCCCTTGCCGACGCGATCGATGAATCTTGCGGCTATCAGCCAGGCGAGCGAGGGCGCGAGCGGGAAAATGGGCTTGGTGAAGGCCGCCAGCCCATAGCCCACGGTAGCCAGCAACTTTCGGTTGCCCAACCGGTCGCTCAGGGCTCCAGAGAAAATCTTCGTGATGGCGGCGGTCGCCTCGGCAATTCCCTCGATCACCCCGACGGCGAGGGCCGATGCGCCGAGCCCAACGACAAGATAGACAGGCAACAGCGCGTGGATCATCTCCGAGGAGACATCCATCAGCATTGAAACAAAGCCGAGCGCCCAGACGCCTTTGGGGAGCTGTCGCCAGGTTGCGGGACGTTTCGCTTCAGCCAATGCGGGCTGTGGTCTCATGCGGAGATCGCCTCGGTACTACCAAGATACAAGCGGAGGTGTGTGCACCCGAACGGTAGGTAAAAGTCGAGGGCATCGGGAAGCGCGTTTGTGATCAATCCATACTTGAAGGAGAACGCGATCTGGGACTCAAGAGACACCCAACACCGGCTTGGAATACTGCCCCCTGACCGCGTCGACCCGGAGCGCGCTGCGAGGCCAACGTACAGATTCCAAAGCAGATTCGAGCGGAGGTTCGAGTGGATGTCTTCTGTATTATCGACAGGTTGTCTACGCCTGACCTACATCTCCGCGGCAGGAAGAACCAGGGGTGGAGCCGCGGCATGGCATGGAAACCAGTACGAGCACCGGTGGGGACGGCCCCGGCCCGAGCGTCCGATACAGCCCGTCATGACGGTTCCCGCAGGTAATCCGGACTATCAGCTTTCGCTGGCGATGCCGGGCTGCCGCGCTCCGTGCCTAGGGTCTGAGCTACACTCTCGCATGATGAGGACGACCGCGGCGGACGGGTGTTGAGATCTTTTCGCGCTTTGCGGGGGCGATGAGTGACCGTCCCTCGAAGCGCTTCGATTGCGGCAAGATCATGCGTGAGGTCCGCGAAAAGTTGAACGCCGAGATGGCGCGAATGACGCACGACGAGTTGCTCGGGTGGCTCAGACGCCATCGGTACGCGGACCCCGTCCTTCAGCGGCTATAGCGGACAAGGCTTCCCAGCAAGCCGATGCTGCGGGCCGGCGCGCGGCTCGATGTCCTCGTGTTCCGTTCCTCTCGACTCGACCCACCGGGCGTCTTGCGCCACGTCGTGGCGCAAGGCATCGAGCGCCGCAGGGTCTTCCGGAACGACTTCGGCCGCGAGGACTGAGGCGCGCGCCTGCGTATCCGCGTGCCCGCTCGCGGTGCTACTTGGCCAGCGCGAGGCGGGCCTCCGCCCAACGCAGAACGGCGCTCGACGCGGCGTAGTCCGGGTCCATCGGCGATAGTCCCGCCATGGCCGTCGTCGCCGCGTCGGCATCGGTCCGGGCTGCCGCCTTGTCGACGTCTTGGGGGAAGACGGCGTCATCGACGAGCACCGTCATGATGTTGTTCGCCACCTCGGCGAAGCCGCCGCGCACCGCCAGGCGCTGGTCGCCCTGGTCGGTGCGGTAGCGGAACTCGCCGATTTCGAGCGAGCCTAGGAAGGTGACGTGGTCGGGCAGCACGCCGAACTCGCCGGCGGTGCCCGGCGCGGTCACTTCGCGAACCGGGCCGTCGAGCAACAACCGGCCCGGGGTAACGACCCTGAGTTGGAACGAATCAGCCATGCTTCCTCCGCCGCGCCGAATGCCTCAGTCCGCCAGCTTACGCGCCTTTTCGAGCACCTCTTCGATGGTACCGACCATGTAGAAGGCCTGCTCCGGAATCTCGTCGTGCTTGCCGTCGGCGATCTCCTTGAAGCCGCGGATGGTGTCGGCGAGCTTGACGTACGCGCCCGGAATGTTGGTGAACGCCTCGGCGACGTAGAACGGCTGCGACAGGAAGCGCTGGATCTTGCGTGCCCGCGAGACCGTGAGCTTGTCGTCTTCCGACAACTCGTCCATGCCGAGAATCGCGATGATGTCCTGGAGGTCCTTGTAACGCTGGAGGATCTCCTGCACCTGCCGGGCAACCGCGTAGTGCTCCTCGCCGACGACGCCCGGGTCCAGGATGCGCGAGGTCGAGTCGAGCGGGTCGACCGCGGGGTAGATGCCGATCTCGGTGAGCGCACGCGACAACACGGTGGTCGCGTCGAGGTGGGCGAAGGTCGTCGCCGGCGCCGGGTCGGTGAGATCGTCGGCGGGGACGTAAATCGCCTGCACCGAGGTGATGGCGCCCTTCTTGGTGGTGGTGATGCGCTCTTGCAGCTCGCCGAGGTCGGTCGATAGCGTCGGCTGATAGCCCACGGCAGACGGCATGCGGCCGAGCAGTGCCGACACCTCCGAGTTCGCCTGGGTGAAGCGGAAGATGTTGTCGAGGAACAGCAGAACGTCCTTGCCTTCCTCGTCGCGGAAGTACTCGGCCTGGGTGACCGCAGTGAGGCCGACGCGGGCGCGGGCGCCCGGCGGCTCGTTCATCTGGCCGTACACCAGCGCGGTCTTGTTGATGACGCCGGACTCCTTCATCTCGAGCCAGAGGTCGTTACCCTCGCGGGTGCGCTCGCCGACGCCGCCGAACACCGAGTAGCCGCCGTGGTGCGTGGCGACGTTGTTGATCAATTCCATGATCAAAACGGTCTTGCCGACGCCGGCACCGCCGAACAGGCCGATCTTGCCGCCGCGCGAGTAGGGAGCGAGCAGGTCGACGACCTTGATGCCGGTTTCGAACGCCTCGACCTCCGTAGCCTGATCGACGAACAAGGGTGGCGAGCGGTGGATCGGGTAGCGCTTCTCCGTAATGAGAGGTCCGCCTTCGTCGACGGGTTCGCCGACGACATTGATGATTCTGCCGAGGGTATTCGGGCCGACCGGCACTTCGATCGCGGAGCCGGTGTCCTGCACATCGATGCCGCGCACCAAGCCCTCGGTGCTGTCCATGGCGATACACCGCACGGTCTTCTCGCCGAGGTGCTGCGCGACCTCGACGATCAGGTTCCATGGCTGGTCGTTGATCTCCGGGTTCGTCATCTTGAGGGCGTTGTAGATCTGGGGCAGGTCGCCGTCCGGGAACTCGACGTCCACGACCGGGCCGATGACTTGGGTGATCTTCCCTACGTTCATGCGGTGTTCCTCTCCGACTTCTTCTTTACAAGATCGCTCTGGTTCCAGCGCTGCGGGTCAACCGTTGAGTGCCTCTGCGCCGCCGACGATCTCCATCAATTCTTTGGTGATTCCGGCCTGGCGGGCGCGGTTCATGTCGAGCGTCAAACGGTCGATCATGTCGGAGGCATTGCTGGTGGCGCTGTCCATCGCCGTCATGCGGGCCCCGTGCTCGCTGGCGACGGATTCGAGAAAGGCACGATGGACGAGAAGGTTGACGTACTGCGTGAGCAGGCGACCGAGGATCTCTTCGGCCGCGGGCTCATAGACATAATCGGTGGTATCGGCTCCCGCTTCGGCCGCGGGCGGTTTGATCGGCAGAATCTGCTCGACCGTGGGTTCCTGCACGAGTGCGGAGCGGAACCGATTGTAGACGATGTAGACCGCGTCGGTTTCGCCGCTGGCGTACGCATGGCGCAATTGCTCGCCAAGAGCAGTCGCCAGCGCGATGTTCGGTCCACCGAACAAGTTGATGTGCTGATCGACGACGTTGACCGGGCGCCTCTTGAAATAATCGTAGCCGCGCCTGCCGACGCAGGTCACCTTGATGCGCTCGCTGCCCTCGGCGGCGAAGAACGTAGCCGCCTTGCGGATCAAATTCGAATTGTAGCCGCCGCACAGGCCGCGATCGGCGGTCACCAGGATCACGTGGATCGAGCGAATCTCGTCGTGCTGTTGCAGCAAGGGGTGCGCCGCCGCGCCGACACGGGACGCAACATTGTTGAGCAGGTCGGTGAGTTTACTCGCATAGGGCCGCGCTGCCAGGCACGCTTGCTGGGCGCGGCGCAGCTTCGCCGCCGAAACCATCTTCATCGCTCTGGTGATCTTCTGGGTGTTCTTCACCGAGGAGATACGCCTGCGAATGTCTTTTAAGCTGGGCATTCGTCCGGTCGTCCGCGTTCGTCAGGCGTGAAAGGTGTCCTTGAACTCGGTGAGCGCCTGGTTGAGCGCGGCTTCGAGTTCCTCGTCAAACTTCTTCTTCGTGCGGATGCCTTCGAAGACGCCGGGGTGGCGGTTCTCGATGAACTTATTGAGCTCGGACTCGTAGCGGAGCACAGCCTCTTGCGGCACCTCGTCGATGTAGCCCTTGGTCGCCGCGTAGATGATGACAACCTGCTTCTCGACCGGCAGCGGCTCGTATTGGTTCTGCTTGAGGATCTCGACGAGACGCACGCCGCGCGCTAGCTGGCGTTGGGTGGCCGCGTCGAGGTCCGAGCCGAACTGGGCGAATGCGGCCTTCTCGCGGTATTGCGCAAGTTCGATGCGGAGCTGGCCCGCGACCTGCCGCATCGCTTTGATCTGGGCATTGCCACCAACGCGAGACACCGAGATGCCGGGGTTCACGGCCGGACGAACGCCCGAAAAGAACAGATCGGTCTCGAGGAAGATCTGGCCATCCGTGATCGAGATCACGTTGGTCGGGATGTACGCCGAGACGTCGCCGGCTTGCGTCTCGATGATCGGCAGCGCCGTCAACGAACCGCCGCCGCGCGCATCGCTCATTTTCGCCGCGCGCTCGAGTAGCCGCGAGTGCAGGTAGAAAACGTCGCCAGGATACGCCTCGCGACCCGGCGGGCGGCGCAGCAAGAGCGATACCTGGCGGTACGCGACTGCCTGTTTGGAAAGATCGTCGTAGATGACGAGCGCGTGCCGGCCGTTGTCGCGGAAGTACTCACCCATCGCGCAGCCGCTGTACGGGGCGATGAACTGGAGCGGCGCGGCTTCCGAAGCGGTAGCGGCAACGACGATGGTGTACTCCATCGCGCCGTACTTGGTGAGCTTGTCGACGACCTGCGCGACCGTGGAGCGCTTCTGGCCGATGGCGACGTAGATGCAAACGACGTCGCCGCCCTTCTGGTTGATGATCGCGTCGATCGCCACCGCCGTCTTGCCGGTTTGGCGGTCGCCGATGATCAGTTCGCGCTGGCCGCGGCCGATCGGAATCATCGAATCGATGGCCTTGATGCCGGTTTGCAGCGGCTCGGTGACCGGCTGGCGGTCGACGATGCCCGGTGCCTTGAGTTCGATGCGGCGCATCGCCGCCTGCGCGATCGGGCCCTTGCCGTCGATCGGCGTGCCGAGCGCGTCGACGACACGGCCGAGCAGCGCATCGCCGACGGGAACCTCGGCGATGCGCTTCGTGCGACGGACCTCGTCGCCTTCCTTGATCTCATGTGCCTCGCCAAAGATCACCGCGCCGACGTTGTCCTCTTCGAGGTTGAGCACCATGCCCAAAATACCGTGCGGGAACTCGAGCAGCTCGCCGGCTGCGGCGGAATCGAGACCATAGATGCGAGCGATACCGTCACCGGCCGAGAGCACGCGTCCGGTCTCACGAACTTCGACCTCGCGGCCGTAGGCTTCGATCTGCTGTTTGATGATATCGCTGATTTCAGCGGGGCGAACGTCCATGGCGAATCAGTCCTCCTAGAGCGTAGCGTTGCCCGCGAGCTCCCGGGCGATGCGAGCGAAATGGGTCTTCACGCTGCCGTCGTAAACGCGGCCTTCAGCCTCGACCACGACGCCGCCGAGGAGCGCTGCGTCGACGACCACGGCCGGGATTACTTCCTTCCCCGTGAGCTTGGAGAAGGTGGAAACAATGTCGTTCTGCTGCTGCTCCTCGAGCGGCAGGGCGGTCCGCACCGTTACTTGGACGCGGCCGAGATCCTGGTCGTAGAGGTTCTGGTACTGACGTTCGATGCCGGGAAGCGAATCGAGCCGCTGGTTGTCCGAAAGCAACCGGATGAACTTGTCAACGAGCGGCGATGCCTCGACCTCGCCGATGATCAGCTCAGCGATATCGGTGCGCCTGGCAGCGCTCAGCAGGGGGTTGCGTAGAACCTGACGGACGCCGGGATCGTCGGCGATCGCGGCGTCCG
>Ga0163153_10004053_pt1 | contig 18815 bp, 24 predicted proteins | sample OliLakLV19MP6IB1_FD_148629 | JGI IMG/M metagenome (GOLD analysis project Ga0163153, IMG submission 148629) | Freshwater microbial mat bacterial communities from Lake Vanda, McMurdo Dry Valleys, Antarctica - Oligotrophic Lake LV.19.MP6.IB-1 | ecosystem: Environmental > Aquatic > Freshwater >... | reverse complement strand
ACCAGATCCTCGCCGTGCCCACGCTGGTGCGCCGGCTGCCGGAGCCGATCAAAAAAATCATCGGCGATCTTTCCAACGAAGAACGCGTGCTGGTCGGCCTCGATGTGCAACCGGTGACGGCGTGAGTTTCTATGAAAAAAAGGGCGCCACTTCTGACGACCTCGCGGCCTTTGAAGCCGCCGCCGCGCCGGACACAGCCCACTACGTTCTGCGGCTCTACGTCACCGGCACCACGCCGCGCTCCGCGCGCGCCATCGTGAACATCCGCAAAATCTGCGAGGCGCGTCTGCACGGGCGCTACAACCTGGAGATCGTGGACCTCTCGCAGCACCCGACGCTAGCCGCGGGCGAGCAGATCCTCGCCGCGCCGACTTTGATCAAAAAACTGCCGCTGCCGCTGCGCCGTTTCATCGGCGACATGTCGCAGACCGAGCGCATCCTGCTCGGGCTGGATCTCCGGGAGGCGGGATCCTAACGCCCTTTCACGCGAGGCACGCCTGGACACCATGACCTCCAACAATTCACCCGAACAAAAACTCCGCGCGGAAAACGCCGCGCTGCGCGCGCGGCTGGAGGAGGCGGAGGACACGCTGCGCGCAATCCGCAGTGGCGAGGTAGATTCGCTCGTCGTCGAGACGGATGCAGGCCCGCAGGTTTTCTCCCTCGACACCGCGGAGGCTGCTTCCAACCGCCTTCGCGGCGAGATCCTCGCGCAAGTCAGCGACGCGGTGATCGCCGTTGATCGCGAAGAACGCATCACCTTTTTCAACGCCGCGGCCGAGCGGCAATACCGGGTGCGATCCGACGAAGTGCTGGGGCGCAAAATCTCCGAGATTTACGCCCACCATTGGCCGAGCCCGGACGCCGAAGCCGCGACGCGGAGCGCGTTGCGCGAGCACGGCGCATGGCGCGGCGAGATCGCCCAGCGCCTCCACGATGGCCGCGAGCTGCACGTCGAATCGAGCTGGACCATGCTGCGCGGCGCGGATGGCGCGGACATCGGAATGGTCGCCGCCATCCACGACATCACCGAGCGCAAGCGCAGGGCGGCGGAATTGCACCGTGTCAGCATCTTACTCGACACGCTTCTCCACACCGCGCCCATCGGCTTTTGCTTCCTCGATAGGGATCTGCGATTCGCGCGCATCAATGAACGTCTCGCGGAGATGAACGGCATTTCCGCCGAGGCGCACCAGGGCCGGCATGTCTCCGAAATCTTGCCCACACTCGTCGAACAGATCCGCGACGTGACGGGCCGCATCCTGGCGACGGGCGAAGCCGTGCTAAATCACGAGTTCTCCGGTGAGACGCCCGCCGCGCCCGGCGTGAGGCGATTCTGGAAGGAAAGCTGGTATCCGGTGCCCGCCGGCGGGGGTGAGGTCATGGGTTTCGGCGTGATCATCGAGGAGATCACCTCCCAGAAGCATGCGGAGGAGACGATCGCGCGGCAGGTGCGCGAATTGGAAGCGCTTTACACGACGAGTCCGACCGGGCTGTTCCAGTTCGACGCGGACCTGCGTTTCGTGCGGGTGAATGCCTGGATGGCGGCCATCAACGGGCGATCAATCGAAGCACATATCGGGCGGACGGTGGGCGACATGATGAACCCGGAGCTGGCCGGCCAGTTCGAGGGCTTCTCCGCCAAGTCCTGCAAACCGGCGAGCCGGTGCTGGAACTCGAAGTGCATGGAACGACGGCTGCGCACGTCGAGGAGCGCGACTGGCTGACGAGCTACTATCCGGTGCGCAGTGCGGGCGGCAAGGTCGTCGGGGTGCATGGCGTTGTCACCGACATCACCGAACGCCTGCAAACGCAGGAACAGCTTCGCCAGCTGGCCAGTGCGCTCGAAGCGCGGGTCATGGAGCGCACACAGGAGCTCGCGATGTCATACGACCGGCTCCGTAATCTCGCACTAGATTTGACGGTGGCCGAACAGACGGAACGGCGCCGGCTTGCCACAGAGCTGCACGACTTTTTGGCCCAGCTGTTGGTGGTGGCTCGCCTGAAGATGGCACAGGCCCTGAGGCAGGATCACGAGCCGAACGTACGGAATATTCTGCAGGAGGCAGATCAGATACTCCACCAATCGCTCGACTATACCCGGTCGCTGGTGTCGGAGTTGACGCCGCAGGCTCTGTATGAGCGGGGATTGGGCGCCGCTCTCCGATGGCTGGCGGATCAGATGCGCCAGCAGCAGATACTGAATGTCGAGATATCTGTCGAGGGACTCGAGTTGCCTGTGCCTGAGACGGAAGCGGTGCTCTTGTTCCAGTCGATTCGGGAATTATTGTCCAACGTGATCAAGCACAGCCACACCGATCGGGCGTTCATCTCGATGCGATACGACCAGAATATATTATCCCTCACGGTGTCGGATCATGGATCTGGCTTCGAGGTCTCAGGATTGAGGCATGATTGTTCCGATCGGTTCGGTCTGCTGAGTATTCGAGAACGGATGCTGGCTCTCGGTGGCGGCTTCGATCTGCAATCGGAAATGGGCAAGGGCACGGTTGCGTCGCTCTACCTGCCTGTGACAATACCAGACAACCGTGTCGAGACCACAGCGGTCGGAGGGGACGAAGCACCTCCCGTGCAAACGGCGTTAGAGGCAGCCAATCAACGTACCCCCAGACCAGTCCCGGCGCCTCTCCCTCACGGCGGGGCCCATAGCGTGACTCCGATCCGGGTATTGATCGTCGACGATCACCACATGGTTCGAGAGGGTTTGTGCTCGATTTTGAACGAGCATGACGACTTGACGATTGTGGGAAAGGCGTCGACAGGAGAACAGGCGCTTCAGCTGGTCGGTACGCTGACGCCCGACGTCGTGATTATGGATATGCACATGCCGGGTTGGAATGGGGCTGAATCCACACGACGAATTTTGTCCGCACACCCCAGGACCGTGGTGATCGGACTGTCCATTCAAACCGATCCACATGTCGCCCAATCGATGCTGGACGCCGGGGCCGCGGCATTCTTGCCGAAGGAAGCCAGCGGAGAGGCACTGTATGCAACGATTCAAGCGGCTGTTGGACGGAGCTAATGCTCGCGACTTTGAATTCGCTCCCGCCACCCCCTGGAGGGTGGCGGTGATTGACGTATCTCAATAAACAGGATGGGCGGGTCCTAGGGGGACTCGATGTGGCTAAGCATCGACACTTTCGCTCCGATCATGGACATCTCAATGCTTCAGACTCGCTAGTGCCGATCATTTTCGTGAGAGGGGGATATGAAGGACATGAACCCCTGGCGACGATTTGCGAAGCCTCTCTGGTGGACGTCACCCCAACCATACTAGACATTCTCGAGCTGCTTCCGTCGTTTAATGCCGCGCTGCAGAATCGGCCTGATGAAATGAAGGGGCATTCACTCAGACATGCCATCGAGCGCATTTTGACCAACGATCACCCGGCGGCTAGTGAGAACGTTGAAGCAACAATCGCAGCGAGATGGGAAAAAAGATCCATTTAATATGTGCCATTCATATCGATCGACATGAAAACCTCACCAGTGGCGCAGTTTATATTATTTCAGAGCTGTAGCCACTAAGGAGCAGGAGAAAACAAGAGTTCTTCCGCAGGCTGCTAATGCTCACGTGTGCGTGAGTTTACTTTTTCGGCACAAATGCGACATCCGTCACTTTGTGTTCTTCGTCCACCAAGAGCACGACGGCATCGCCTTTGACTAACGTCGCCAGCCTCGGCTGAATCAGCGGACGCACCTCGTAGGAGTGCACATTGCCGTCTTCGGTTCGGATGCTAATGGCATTGTCAGCCAACGGCTTCAGGATCACACCCGCGACTTGGCGGAGGTTGCCCTTGAGAGGAGACTTCTTTTGTTCGAGTTCCGCCGCCCGCCGCACTGATTCAACGCTCCCCATCGTCACATCTACGATCTTATCCAACTCGTCGATGAGAAAGATGACATCTGCCCCGACAGGAATTGAGGCTACCTTGCTTCTCGCCACCGGTCTCACGAGGTGAGACCCTTCTTTCCCATCCGTGGTACGAATCACCGCCTTATCGTGTCCGGTATCCACGGGTCTGGCGAGTTGCCCTCGAACCACACGATGGTGGCTGACCTCGCCGAGCAGATGCACATCGACCAGCAGATTTTGATCATTGACCGTGATCTCGACCAGGTCCCCTGCTTTCAAGTCCTGCAATCCCTTGGCCTTTCGCAAGTTCATGGGGATATACCGAGGCTGTCCCTCACCGATATCGATTTTTGCCTGGCCGCTTCTGATTTCCTCTACTGTGCCAAGAAGAACCCGGTCCCCGAAAAGAAGCTCGGCATCAGTCCCTTGTCCCTCGGCAGCAACAGCACTGGATACCGCTCCGATGAACCACATTGTGAGCACTGCTAGTCGCCATAGCGCCTGTTGTGCCATACACGCTCCTTTCAATTGTGAGAATTTCAATGCCGTGCTCATATAACGCGACTGCTAATTCATATGGCCGACCCTGGCTGTCCACCCTTGCCCATGTCGCTTCCCATACCCTTTTCACCACCCTGCCGATTCTTTCCTGGCTCCATAGTGCCGCTGCCTTTCCCCATGTCCTTGTGGCCGCCCGGCATGCCAGGATCCGTCGGACCGCTGGGCATTCCGGTCCCCGAGCTGCCACCGGTTGTACCGCCGCCAGTGGTTCCGCCACTGCCCGTGCTCTGTGCCATCTCGAATGGGTGTGAGGTCGTCAGGTCCAGCACGGAATCCGAGGCCTGGGCATTGCCCTCACTGCATATCAGCCCTGTTGCGATTGTTCTATTGACATGAGTACCTTCAGATTCATAGCAATACTCCTTTGTTAGGTAGTGGAACCCTATGACTGTCTACGGCCCATTTCTTGTGTCAGCGGCATGAACATCGCTCGAGCTAGGCTTGAGCCATCAGTTCTTCCTTGCGTTCCATCACCTCCGCCTGGAGCTCCTCCCAATCGATCTTCGCCTTCTGAGCTTGAGGAAACATCACGCCCTCTTCTTCTTTCACGTGATGCTTGACCAGCTCGCCCAGTACGATGAATTTAGCTTTAAAGGCCTCATCGCTGGGCTCCAGTTCTTTCAGTTCAGGTATCAGCACATGCACGAGATGATGCTCCTCCTTGGCCTCATTCATCACCTCGTCATCCTCGATCCCTGCTCGAATTGCGGGATAGATGAGCCCCTCTTCCAATTCCGCGTGCACTTGGAGCTCCTGAATAGCAGTCCAAGCTCTGCGCGTTTCCGTGCCGTCGCGTCTTCGAATTCGGCGAAGAGTGCCCTCACTTTCTTATGGTCGGCTTTCAGCATCGTGAGGACCGAATTAGATGTTGTCGACATGAGAATCCCTCCTTGTTGTAGAGTGTTCGAACCGGCTCAGAATGTCCCTCACTGTGCCACGAGCCTAACAACAGTGGTCACTGGCACATCCCCTAGCGGCCCCCCTGTGCTTCATGCTTTCACGCTTGCCGCAAATAGGGGGATGCATAAAGCGGAGCCCTGCTATCCTAATAATGGTCTTACGCAGCTTGCGTACGATGCCCAACTAGGCAACTCCCCAGTTATGACGCCTGTGTGTAGACCATAAAATTGCCAGCATGAGGGTCATGTCTGACCAAGGAGGGCTTTGATGTTAGGCATTTCTAAATTCGTAGGGCTATCGTGTGTGTTGCTCGCCTTCATCGTCACGTTGAATGGTTGCCAGTCCACCCCTGGCAAAACGTCTGGCCAGACCGTGTCTGGAACACGTGCATCGGAGTCAACTACGGGGCGTGGAACATCCTCCACGGAAGACTATAGGAAGGCTCCTCCTTGCGAAATCAACACAGGGGAGGCGGCGCTAAAGGCCGAGCAAAATCAGGCGGAGCATAATCATATGATTCGGGGCGAAGTGATGCAGGTGGAAGGTTCGAACTATGTCGTGAAGGAGCGGGAAGGGAAGCCAGTGAGCTTAAAAACCGACGAGACGACCGCGCAACCGGTTATTGAACAAGGCCAACACATTGAGGCAAGTGTGAACGAAGAGAATCGTGTGCTCTGGATTCGAACGGATAATTCGACGGATCGTCGAAATGAGCATGCGGCATCTGACTGCGGGCCGAATTAAAGACCTGGACACCTGCGTAAAACCGCAGGAAGCTCCCATGTATAAGGAGATTGAGGTATGGCACAGGTGAAAGAGGACGTCGGAACGGGCTCGCCCTCCCCAAAGAAGCGTTATCGGCCGCATAATGAAAGCCCTGATATGCAGACAGAGCATGCCGGCGGTGGGTATAAAAATGTAGGTTATAGGGAACGGGTGATTACCGCTTTACTCGGGGGTGGCCTCCTCTTGCGCAGCCTGAGAGGGCGATCTGGTGTGATGGGGGGCGTGACAGCCATGATGGGAATGGCGTTACTCAATCGCGCTGCAAGTGGCTATTGTCCGGCTTACCACGCCATGGGGATCAGTACTCATGACCGCAGTGACACCTCTTCGTTAGGTCGGCCGAAAGTCCTCACCAATCGAGCGATCAAGGTCACGCAGTCCATTACGATTCAGCGTTCCTCTCAGGATCTGTATCGTTATTGGCGTCAAGTGGAGAATCTGCCTCAAATCATGAGTCATATCCGCAGTGTGGTGGCGACTAACGAGCACCAATCACATTGGATCGTCGATACGCTCCCTCATGCGCCAGAAATCGAGTGGGACGCTGAAATCATCAATGAAGTCGATGACGAGCGGATAGGATGGAGAACCCTGAAAGGAGCGGTCGTTGCTCATGCGGGTTCCGTCGTCTTCGAAGCGATAGGGGGCGCCACCACAAAAGTGACGGTTACGCTGCAGTATGATCCCCCTGGGGGGCCGTTGGGCGCCGCCCTGGCCTCGCTGCTTGGCCAAGACCCTGCCAAGAAAATAGGAGGGGATCTCTCTCGCTTCAAAGAAGTGATGGAGCATGAAACCATCCGCCAATGAACATAGGATCTGAAGAGGAGTTCGCAAAATGAATCCTCTGGAGACGATGCAGCACGAAGAAATTCGGTTATGGAATGCTGCACTGGGGCCAAAACTTATTGAGGATCTACTCACAGGAAACCCCAGTTCGACTGAGAGGAACTTGCCATGGATTTCGTGACGCTATTACGACGCGATCACGAGAGGGTGTCGGCACTGTTTAGCCAGATACAGTCCGGGTTCGAGCAACCGGACACGCCGGAACGCCATCGGTTATTTCGACAACTCAAAAGAGAATTGGACCTCCATGCAGCGGTAGAAGATTTGCACGTCTATCGAGTCTTTCAGCAAGCAGAGCCCACACGCGACGCGGCACACGAAGCCATAGACGCGCATAGCAAGATCAAAACGCTTCTTGATGAACTCGAAGCTGCGCCGGTTTATGACCATAAGTGGATACCGAAACTCCAGGAGTTGCACACGCTCGTCCAGACACATGTGGCCAGCGAGGAAACCGAGCTATTTCGCAAGACCGCGGCGGTCATGACGCCCCAAGAAGCAGAGGAACTGGGTGTCACCGTTGAAACAGCCAGGCAAGCGATCAGCCGTAACGCCCCTCCGACGGAAGGGGGGACCCCAGAGCAAACTTAACTGAGTGTTGCGTCTGTCCCGTGGTAATAAACTTTACCTGCCGGATGCCGAGTTCTTACTCGTAGCCGGTCCCCTCATTTTGCACCGTAGCAGCTGGCTTCTGTATCGCTCCACTGGGTCTCATTCCGCACCACCCGACGTCTTGATTTATCACAACCTGGCCCGTCGGGAGGACGACGGGGTGGCTCGACCCGGGAACGCGGGGGAACGCTTGGCCTTCGGGGTCAATTCTGGCTATGAGTCGAGGAGGCTGGCGCCACGAATCCTGCCACGCAATTCTGTGGATCACTGCTCCAACCGACTCTGTGTCTGCTTCTCAGCCACTACGCTTTCCATGCCATATTCCGGACCTCGGACCCAACGCACGGTCACGCCAGGCACTAAGAGGCCTTCTTCAAACGGCACGGTGACAGTCAAGGAACAGGTCTGTCTACCCCGCAGCGGCACATCGCCGGCCCCGCTGGGGATGGAAAGCTTCTCTGCAGAGTTTACAGTGCTGCGCCTCATGACGCCGCGATAGAGCGGGCTTCGCCCGACACGAAGATTGCCGACCTGTTGCCGACGATGCGACGGGATACCGTCAATCTGGCGAACATCAGTCGACTGAGGCGGCGCGCTTCCTTCCGACCGATTGTTCACCAACACATACGCCTCTCGTTTCTCGCTGACGCTTCAGACCAGAGAGACCACAAACCGATCCGTGAGGGGACGGATAGGCAAGTAAAGCACAGTGAGTTTTTGACACGAGAGTGGTAGCGAAATACCGGGTTAGCCAGCCTGACCGCGCCGCCGGGTCCGTGTCTCAAACGGTGAAAACGTGTATGACGATAAGGCCTTGAGAGCAGTTTCTCTGGCGGTGCGGGCTCTCAGATAGGCTTCATCTTCTCCGTACTTAGTGATAGAAAACTTCTTGTGCCGAGCTTTCCCATTGCCGATCGGCCATTGCGCGTCCCAGTAGAGTCTGCGAAACCGTTCGCCCCTTCTACATCTCCCTCGTATCCACTCGCGTCAGGCCCGAGATACCTGAGCGGTTGTTCTTCTTGCGAATGGCACAATAGGCAGCCTTGCTCAGGGGGGATAGGCCTTGACGAGCTTGTCCCGATACATTTGAGCCGCCTGGAGAGCGTGCTCCTGACTTGCATGGTGCCCATCGCTAAAGTCGCGAACGAAGACTCGCTTGCGGCGCTGGACGGTCACACGCCAACAGTGCGTATGTGAGGCGGCATGATCAACGCGCCGGATATTCAGCATGGGCAGGCTCGCGCATTCCCCGTGTGATGATTCTCCTCAAGAGAAAGCCGCGTCAGCAGTCCGAGCAATGTCCTCGCGTTTCCGTGCCGTTGCGTCTTCGAATTCGCCGAAGAGCGAACCGGGACCACGTCTTGCCGTAAAATTAGGGGATGCACGAAGCATAGCCCTACCTATTTAATTTCACGGTCTTAACTTACACGATGACCTGAACTAGGCCTTTGCCTAGTTATGACGCCTGCGGGCAGACCATACAATTCCTGCATGATGATCATGTCTACTCTGAAAGAGGCGTGCGCCCTCATCGAAGATCAAGAGGATGAACATTTTTACCATAGTGCAGGATGGTCTCGTGAACTCTGGATGGATTCGCTCGGCTTACCAGCCGTACTTCCTCCCCCGGAAGAAGAAAAGGATGTGAAGACTGCGGCGGATGCGGCCAGGGCAAAACAACTCAGAAAGAGTATGGCCAGGACCTAATCAATGGCCACAGGGAACGCGTCGGTTTCCCGGCTGCCAGCACATGGGCGTCTAGCATGGATCTGCTGAAAGATTTTTCGACGTTCTCGTTTACTCACCGGGAACGCGAGCGAACCGTGTATCGAAAAGGCGGAGGCCCCGCCGTGCTCGTCATGCACGAGGTGCCGGGGATCTCCGTCGAGGTGGCGCGGTTCGCCCGGCGCGTCGTGGACGCAGGCTTCACCGTGTTCATGCCAAGGATGTTCGGCCCCGTCGGGGTAAAGACGTCGCCGCTCAACCGCATACCGGAGCTCTTGAAACTTTGCATTAACCGCGAATTTCATGTACTCGCCGAAAATCGGTCGAGCCCGATTGCGGACTGGCTTCGCGCGCTCGCGCGCCATATCCACGAGAAGATGGGTGGCCGCGGGATCGGCGCAGTCGGCATGTGCGTCACCGGCAACTTTGCGCTTACGCTTACCCTTGATCCATGGGTCCTGGCCCCCGTCATGGGGCATCCGTCGTTGCCGCTGCCGATCACCCGCGCCAAGGCTGCCGCTGTCCACGTGACGCCCGAGACGTTCGCCAATGCACGACGCCGATTCGCGGAGGAAGGGCTGAAGGTGCTGGGGGTGCGCTTTCATGGCGACACGCTGTTCTGCAGAGCGCCGCGCTTCGAGACTTTGCGCCGCGAGCTCGGCGACGCCTTCGAGGGGATTGAGCTTCCCGCCATGTCGGCAAAGCCTCAGCCCGAGCCGCCGCACAGTGTGCTGACCATCGGCCTCATCGATCGCGAAGGCGAGCCGACGCATGAAGCGGTTGAGCGTATCCTGAGTTTCCTCTCGGAACGCCTGCGCTGACCGCGAGCCGATGCAGAGTGCTACTGCTTGGGTATCTGTCCTCGTGACAATCCCTTTGATATGCCGCAATCATGGGCGGAGGGACGTGCTGATCGAGCGATTCGTCGTGACTGAACGTCGGCAACTCCTGGGATCAGTTACGGGAGCGTTCTTGAAGGTGCCGGCGTCGTAAGCCGCGGCCTGCGGGACTTGCGGCCGCGGCTTCCAGCGCCATGCGGCCATTCGATGCTCTGGCCGCCGAGCGTGAAGTGATTGCGCTCGACCTGCCCGGCTTCGGCGAGACCCCCGTGAGGTCAAAAAACTACATCTGCGTGGAAGGGCTGTCGTTTCATCGCTACAGGGCCGTCTACACGTCGTGGCCTAAGCCGCTTGTCGAGCGTAACCTCACACGCCAAGCGGGATCACGAGCCTGAGGGAGCCACGAGGGAGTGGGCGCGTCTGTTGGCCTCCATGACGGGGACGGTTGATGAGGAGTGACGGCGACGAAACGCGTATCGTGTGGCGGAGCATCGCATTCTCAGAGCCCCAATCACGGGGCGTCTGCGGTGGACTGACCCAGAGAGAGCCACGCGGGGGGAGATGGCCCATCGTTTGGGCCGCAAGGCGTTGGCGGAGGTGGCCCACGCGGTGACGCCGGAGACGCTGCTGGGGTGGTATCGCAGGCTGGGGGCCAGGACATTCGATGGTTCCGAGGCCGCAAGACTATCGGCCGGCCCCGTGTTGGGGCAGCACGTCAGCCACGCATTGTCCGCATGGCTCAGGAGCACCGGGACGGGGGCTACGACCGCAGTGTCGGGGCCGTCGCCCATCTCGGCTCTGTGATCTCGGACCAGACCGTGGACCACATCCTCGCCCGACAGGGGATCCCTCCTGTGCCCGAGAGGCACTCTGCCACACGGTGGTCGGAGTTCATTCGACGGCACAGGGCCGTGTGGGTGGGCCCCGACTGCTTGAGCGTGGAGGTCCTCACGCTGCGTGGCGTGGTGACGTACTCCGTCGGGTGTTTCATTCCCCTCGAGAGTCGGCGGGTCGAGATCGCGGGGAGCACGCCGCACCCCATGAGCGGTGGATGATCCCAATGGCGAGAATTGCCACCAGGGCAGGAGGAGGCGGCCTTCAGGATACGCGGTGTCTCCTCCCTGATCGGGATGCGAAGTATCCCCACTCGTGCCGCGCGATGGTCCGATCTGGCCTGTCCGGCCACGCACCCGGCCCGCCCGGAGTCCCACCCTGAATGCGTCGGTGGAACGGGGGGTGAAATCGGTCACGGAGGAGTGCCTCTCGAAACGCATCCTCGTGGGCGAGGCTTCCGTACGACGCGCGCTCCGGCAGTCTCTCGTGCATGACCATGGGGAGCGCAATCGCCAGGGCAACAGCCATGTCGTGCTGTTGTCCGAGCCACTCGACACCGCTCCGATGAAGCCCGTTCGGTGCCGCGAACGACTCGAGGGGCTCTTCCACGACTATGATCGCGCAGCGGCGTAAAGACCGGACAAGTTTTTTGACCACACGGGGTCGGGTCGTTCGCAATGATAATGGGGAACACGTGCACAACTTCCTCGAGTCCTGCGGGATCCCGTTGTTATTTTTCCAAGTTGAGCCATTTTGACCAGAACATGACCTGTCTTACAGGCAGAATGTGCCTACTCTATGATATTCGTCCAGAAAAACCGAGCCTTGTACTGAAAGGAAGAAGATCATGACGACCAAGACTCTCAGCGTCTGTGCGGCCAGCTTGCTCGGGCTACTTGTTGTCTTTAGTGGAACGGCAGGAGCAGATCCTAACCAAGACACGAAAGGGGCCGTGGACGCGGCCACCCTCGATGAACTCATGGGCCAGTTCCCGCCTAGGCCACGGCTCGCCGCACAGCAGATGCTCGCGAAGTATGGCCCACCGCAAGAAGCGACATCAGAGCAGTTCATTTGGCACAATGTGGGACCATTCAAGCTCATCACCGTGACGAAAGCGGAGCATCCGCACGATTTCCCGATGCCCCATATGGATTATATCGAACACACCATTGATTATCGCGTGCCGGCGGAGAAAGCCGCCGCGCTCACCGCGTACGACGGGAGCCTGACCTTTGATCGCACAAAAGGCGAAATGTCGGCACGGTGCGATTTAGAGGGACACAATATTCTGACTCTCAATCTCGCGCACGATATTGTCCGGGGCAAGACCGACACGAAGGCTGCGCGGAAGTCCTTCGGTCGCATCGTCGTGGAGGACACGATGGGCAAGCATCCGCCATACGTCGAAGCGCTTCAGTTCGATCCGCCGACAAAGAGTACAGAGTTTGTTGATAAGCCTGTCATCCCCGGTTCCCCGAAGCGCGCGGCGGGGATGGGGACCGACGCCAAGAAGAGCGGCGATGCGGAGGTGCTGGCATTCGTCACGATGGTCAATCTTAATGAAGTGTTGGCTGCCGCCCAAGCGGGGACCGAGAAGGCCAGCCCGCAGATTCTTGAATTTGCGAAGAAGCTGCACAAAGAGCATGGAAAAGGTGTTCAAGAAACCCTGAAGCTCGGTCAGCGCATCGGCGTGACACCGATTGAAACCGCAGCGGTCACACAACTGCGCATCAAGGGGGCGGAGGAATTGGGTGCGCTCGTTCCGCTCGATGGCGAACCATTCGGCGCGGCCTACATCGACGCGATGATTAAAGGGCATACCGAGGTGCAAGACATGATCGACAACCAATTGCTCAAAAACGCCCAAAGCGAGGCGGTCAAGAAGCATCTTGCGGAGACACGGAGCCATGTGGCCATGCATCTCGATGAAGCCAGGAAACTGCAAGGCGGCGTGAGTCGCTAATTCACTTGAAGAGAAATTGACATGGACACCGCATCACCACGCCATCTCAGAAGCCCGATTCAAAATTCGCCTGGAATATTCGATGACAAAATGATTGTGATCGATGCAAGCCTTCACGGATCGAAACGAGGGAACGCGCTCCCCTTGTTCGTTGACCTGGATCGAACGACCCTCTTCCTGCATGACGCGTCGGTGCATAGCTTAGATGAATTGCTTGATCCGAAGCGGGGGGAGACTTCTCCCCACCCGTTCTATGTTCGTAAAACATCGGATCGCGCCGACATGGTGACGTTTCTGCGAAGTCTCGATGCGCAGGACACAAGAAAATGACAGGCAGCAGGATCACGTAAAACCCGGTTCGGCAGCCATGACATTTTCATGAAAGTAGAAAGGCGCTGCCCATGAAAGCGCTCTGTTGGTATGGTAAAGGCGACGTCCGCATTAATATCGTTGCTGATCCGAAGATCGTTGATCCGCGTGATGCGATAGTCAAGATCACAGCCACCGCCATTTGCGGCTCCGATCTCCACCTCTACGGCGGCATGATGCCGACTATGGAATCGGGCGATGTGCTCGGCCACGAGTTTATGGGTGAAGTGGTGGAGGTTGGTACAGGCGCCGCCGCCAAGCTGAAGCCCGGAGACCGCGTCGTAGTGCCTTTCACTATTTCATGCGGCGCGTGCTTCTTTTGCCAGAAGGGTCTGTTCTCCCTTTGCGATACCTCAAATCCGAACGCCGAAGTGGCCCGCAAAGCCATGGGCCACTCGCCGGCCGGCCTATTCGGTTATTCCCACATGCTGGGAGGGTTCGCCGGCGGGCAAGCGGATTATGTCAGGATGCCGTTTGCCGATGTGGGTCCACTCAAGATTCCTTCCGGGCTGCGAGACGAGCAGGTGCTGTCCTCTCTGATATCTTTCCCACGGGCTACATGGGCGCCGAAAACTGCGAGATGGAGCGCGGAGACACCGTTGCAGTGTGGGGTTGCGGCCCGCTGCGCGATGCGGTAGGGGGGGCAGCATTCGAGGAATGCAATAGATCGGTTAACCCGCTGTCATTTATGCCGATAATCGCGTGGTTACAGAAATAAACGAGACCAGCGCGCCGGAACTGTCCAAGGGCGGTGCTCACCGTTTCTCGGCTGCAGCCAACAAGATTGGCCATGTTCTGGTGGGTAAGATTCGAACAACTGGGGAGGCAGTCTGTTGCTCCAGGCGGCTTGCGATTACTGAGCAGGAGACGGGCGAGCCGGTGCGGCACGGTGAGGAAGACGTGATCCTCAACACGTTGCTGAGACTTCCGAAGCTGATGATTGATATACCTGATGAACGTCGCCGCGAAGCTCTCGCATCTGCGCAGGTACCCGACGAAGTCCGCCTTTGCAATAGCACCGATCAGCGAATCTTCTAAGGATTGGGCCGAGGTATCACGCGGGTTCGCTTCGAGTATGTCCCTCTCGCCAAAGATATCTCCCGGCCCCAGAATGTCCAGGATGCTCTCCCTCCCCTGAACGTCGACTTTAAGGGTTTTGACCTGTCCCATCATGAGGAGATAGACGAAGGCAGTCGGCTCGCCAATCTGGTAAACCAGCTGCCGCTTCTTGACCTTCTGCATCCTGGTCATGTGAGCGATCTCTTGCTGGTTGGCCCGGGTGAGCTCTGAGAATAGGCGGAACTGGTTCATGTCCAAGCATGATGGTGCCATGGCTGTGTTCCCTTCTCAGAACGAGACACGAAAGAACCTGAGACCCGCGTGCCGACGCGGCACGCGTCCTGGTCATGCCCCTCAGGTGCGATCACTGTTGTGTGGCGTGATATGGGTAGCGTGTCGAGCTTACAGGAGAGGCCGGACACCAATCTGTGCAAAACAGCACATATTTGAAAAATCAGTGTGGCCTGAAACATGGCGCCGTATGGTGGAGCAAGATACGAGTCTTACAATAGTCGATCCGAATCGTGCAAAGGGACTGGGTTGGCTGGCCGTACCGTGGGCACAGCCTCTTGTTCTGACGATGAGCCTGGGGATGGGTATCGCAGGATGGCACAGCCCCCGTTCCAATTCAACCAGTAGACCAGGCGGCCCGGTCCGCATCACCACTCGCAATGTCTGCCCCAGAGCCGATGCCGGCCTCTCCGATTGCAGGAGCCGGCGCTGGGTCGAGTGAGGCTTCAGATCGCGGTGAGTTTTACGATCCCTTTGCCAAGTCGGATGGGCCGGCAGACGATGAGTACGACCCGTGGCAACCGTTCAACAGCACGATGTTTGAGTTCAACCGCAAGGTGGACCGCTTTGTGTTGAAACCGGTCGCTCAGGGGCTACAACTTTATTTTGCCGGATGCGGTGCAAGTCGGGGTCAGTAACTTTTTCTACAATCTTCGCTTCGTGCCTCGATTTGTGAACACCGTCTTTCAGGGCAAGGTCAAAGGGGCTGGAGTGGAGATGGGCCAATTCCTCGCGAACTCAACCCTCGGCGTCGCTGGCTTCCTTGATGTGGCCAGACACATGAATTTACAGACGCCAGAAGAAGATACCGGTCAGACGCTCGGCTTCTATGGAGTCACACCGGGTCCGTACCTGGTACTTCCGTTCCTGCCGCCCCTCACTCTCCGCGACGGGTTCGGGTACGTTGTAGACATCTTTCTCGATCGCATCAATTGGCTTGTCTTACCGCTCATTGAGGTCAAGGGGGTGCCGTCGGTGATTGCCCATAAGAATCGAACAACGACATCTATCGCGCAGCTCGGAAGACGTGTAGGAGAAATTACCAACGACCGGTCTCTCAATCTGGAAAAATTTCAAGGAGTAGAAGACGCGACGCTCGATCTCTACTCGGCAGTCCGTAACGCCTATCTGCAGAAGCGGGCGAAGGCAGTTCGAGAGTGATGGTTGTATGGCGGTTCATTCGTAACCGGTGGGAAAAGGGGGATCGTATGAAGCAGGTGAACAACAAGAGCGCACTGTGGTCGATTGTGTTGGCCGGCGGCGAAGGGACACGCGTCGGCTCCTTCGTGCAGCGGTGGTTAGGCAAGCAGAAACCGAAGCAGTTTTGCACCTTTGTCGGCACACGATCTCTCCTTCAGCATACCTTGGACCGCGCGGCGCGCCTCGCACCGGCGGAGCGGTCCGTCCTCGTCGTGGCACAAACCCACCGTCAGGAGGCCATGGCTCAACTGAATGGACGCGGGGTCGGGACCCTGTTGTTTCAACCGGCCAACCGGGATACGGCAGCCGGCGTGTTTCTCCCATTGACCTATGTGCAGGCGCGCAATCCTCTGGCGACCGTGGTTATTTACCCGTCTGACCACTTTGTCTACCCGGAAGAGCAATTTCTCGACACCGTACGGGACGCGGTCCTGGCTGCCGAGCGACTTCGCAACCGCATCGTCTTGCTCGGGGTGGCGCCGGACCGTCTTGAACTGGATTACGGCTGGATTCTGCCGGGCAAACGACTCGCTCATGCTGGAAAGCAGCCGGTCCAGACGGTCCAGAGATTCTTGGAGAAGCCTACGGCGCAACAGGCCGACGAGGCCCTGTCGAGCCAGGCGCTCTGGAACACGATGGTAATGACGGCCAAGGTGGACACACTCTGGCAACTGGGTTGGCAGTGTTTCCCCGATCTCATGGAACGGTTCGAACGGCTCGGGTGCGCCATCGGCACCCAAGATGAAGGCCGGGTCTTGGACGCGATCTATCACAATATGCCGGCCAGGAATTTTTCGTCCGATCTGCTCCAGCAGGTGTCGGACCGTGTGGCGGTGACCGAACTCACGAATGCGCTGTGGAGCGATTGGGGGAGGCCGGAACGCATCGCCGATGCACTGCACCGAATCGACCGCACACCGGCCTTTCCCTTGGAGGCTCTCGGCATCCCTTTCGCACCGATTCCTCACGAGAACGGTCTTGCAACGAGGATCTGAACAACATACTGATCGGACCATGAAAGAGTGCGTATCCAGATGGGAAACGAATCACGAAAATGCCTTATTTTACGGTCATCGTGAAACGATAGCACTATTTGATGATCTTCTCAGTATGTAGGCAATCCAGGGCTCGTTATCAGCCTGTGATAGATGACGAGGTGACTGTGAGGGATCGCAGCGCGCAGCGACGTTCATCGAACAGGTACCTGTGTTTTCAGAAGGCCGTGAACAGAGGTTGGATGGTACCTCTGATTGTGCCATCCGAGGCTCTTGGCCGGTGAGCCAGGGCGCGGGCGCGTAACCCTGGTGAAATCTTTCATAGGTGTGAGCTGCCTTACAGCCGGCACGGTGAGAAAGCTGGTAGAAGGAACGCGTGATAGGACGCGGCAGGGCCATCGTATAACGGATGGAACTATGGGCAAGCTTATTATAATAAAGGGGGGGACTATGAGTAAGCAGAAAAAAGGCCCAGAGACCACGGAAGGGAACGAGCCCAGGACGGGACGAGAGGGGGGGGCCTCCTGGGGTTGGCTGGAAAAATGCTCGTTCATTGAAAACTCACGCGTTCGAAAGTCTTAACCAAAGAAATGCAAACGACTGGAGATAAGCTGCCATGAGCCCAGATGTAACTGAAGGTCATACCTACGTCGGTGGTCATAAAATCGCCTATCTGGAACAGGGCAGCGGCAGCCCCGTGATTCTGATTCACGGGATTCCGACCAACAACCGGATGTGGCGGGCCATCATCCCGCAACTCGCCGCCACGCATCGCGTGATCGCTCCGGACCTGCTCAATTACGGCCAGTCAGAGAAGCCGAAGAGCGCCGATGTTTCCATCAACGCGCAAAGCCGCATGATCCTTCACTTCATGCGGGCATTGGGGATCCGGAGCGCCGACGTGGTCGCGCACGATATCGGCGGCGGGGTCGCGCAGTTGCTCGCGGTCAACGCCCCGGAAGCCGTTCGCAAGCTGGTGCTCCTGGACAGTGTCTGTTTCGACTCGTGGCCCATCCCCGAGTTTGAGCCTTTGCAACGCCCGGAGGCGGAGGCGAAGATGAGCTTGAAAGCCTTCATCGCCATGATGCGCGGCTTTATGCCCACGGGTGTCGTGAACCAGAGCGTAATGACCGACGAGGTCATTGATCTTTATCTCACGCCCTGGTCGAGCGAAGGCGGCAAGCGTGCCTTTTTCCGCAATCTTAGGCGCTTGAACAAGGAGTATACCCAGGCGATTGCCGACGAACTGAAGAATCTACCCCACCCAACGCTGGTGTTGTGGGGCGACCGCGATCCGTTCCAAAAACCGGAGTATGCCAGCCGGCTGGCCACAACGATTCCGAATGCCGAGCTCATCTGGATCAAGGACGCCGGGCACTGGCTGATCGATGAAAAGCCGGGCGAGATCGGAGCGCACATTAACAAGTTTCTGAGTTAATAGCAGGCAGGCTGCCTGCCGATGTGATGCGAGTTTGGCCAGCACCACTAAAAGTCAGCCGCCGAGGAACAACACCATGAAAAAGAAACCAAAGCATCAATCCCAGTCCGATGCCCTGGTCTTCTTTGGCGCCACGGGCGATCTGGCCTTCAAGAAAATATTCCCGGCGTTGCACGCGCTGGTAAAACGCGGTCAGCTCGACGTGCCGGTCATCGGCGTGGGCCGCTCGGACTGGTCCGACGACCAGCTCCGGGCGCAGGCGCGCGCGAGCATCAAGAAGCACGGAGTTTCCGATTCCGCGGCGAGTAAAAAGCTCTGCGGGCGGTTGCGCTATGTCAGCGTGGATTATGCCTTGCCGGCAACCTTTCAGGTGCTGCGCAAGGCCCTGGGAAAAGCTCGGCGCCCGGCGCATTACCTCGCCATCCCGCCCCAAATGTTCGACGTCGTGGTGAAACATCTGGCGGCATCCGGCTGCGCCAAAGGCGCGCGCGTGCTCGTCGAAAAGCCCTTCGGGCGC
>Ga0163153_10004052_pt1 | contig 18818 bp, 21 predicted proteins | sample OliLakLV19MP6IB1_FD_148629 | JGI IMG/M metagenome (GOLD analysis project Ga0163153, IMG submission 148629) | Freshwater microbial mat bacterial communities from Lake Vanda, McMurdo Dry Valleys, Antarctica - Oligotrophic Lake LV.19.MP6.IB-1 | ecosystem: Environmental > Aquatic > Freshwater >... | reverse complement strand
TGGCGCCAGCCGGGGGACTGCGGTTTGAAACACAACCTGCCTTCTATCCCAAGCGGGCCTGCCCATGACCCGCCGTCCCCTCGCTATCGCGAGGGGCTTTTATGGAGCATCACTCGCATCCCATGACCCGCCGTCCCCTCGCTATCGCGAGGGGCTTTTATGGAGCATCACTCGCATCCCATGACCCGCTGGCCCCTCGCTATCGCGAGGGGCTTCTATGGAGCATCACTCGCATCCCATGACCCGCCGTCCCCTCGCTATCGCGAGGGGCTTCTATGGAGCATCACTCGCATCCAATGACCCGCCGTCCCCTCGCTATCGCGAGGGGCTTCTATGGAGCATCACTCGCATCCCATGACCCGCTGGCCGTAAAGCATCCCGTCCGGAGACAGGGCACGGGCAACCCCCGAAGCCGCGGCACGCTCCGCTTCAATTGCCCCACCGGCCGTGAAATCAGTTCCACGTGAAACTCGGCGACGTGGGAGGGCTGGAGAACATAGGCAAGTCGTGCGGTTTCACGTGAAACTTCGGCCGCGACCTTGAGCAGTGCGCGGAGCAGGGGGCGGTCGCGGGCGCAACGTATCGGTCGTGCCCGATGTGGCCGATACACCGAAAGCACTGAACGTGCCTGGGCGACCGTGGGGAAGGATTCTGCGCGTGGGAAGGATTCTGTGCGTGGCTAATCAGAAGGGCGGCGTCGGCAAAACGACGACCGCTTGCAACGTCGCCGCGGGACTCGCCCACGGAGGCCAGAGGACGCTCTTGGTCGATCTCGACCCGCAGTGCAACGCCACCACCGCCTTTGGGGTCTCGCCGGCGGCCACCCATCCGCTGGTCTCAGAGTCGCCGCTCCACGAGTCGATCGTCGCGACCAATCTGCCGGGACTCTTTGTGCTGCCGGGCAGCCGAAGCGTACGCGATGTCGAACGGATCGCCGCGCTTGCTCAGCGGGGCTCGGCAGTCCTCGAGGGCCATCTTGCCAGGGGGCTTGCCGCCTGGGACTACTGCCTCATCGATTGCCCACCGTCGGCTGGCGAGCTCACTCGAGCCGCCCTCGCCGGGAGCACGGAGGTACTCATGCCTATCCAGTGTGAGTACTTCGCACTCGAGGGCCTCACGCAAATGATCGAAGTGATTCGCGACGTGATGCAGGAGAGGCCGGGCCGGCTTTCCTTCAGCGGCATCGTCCTCACGATGCACGACGCGTCGCTCGAGCTGACGGCCGAGGTCGAGGCTGAGGTGCGGGATTTTTTCGGGGAGATCGTCTTCGAGACGGTCGTGCCCCGCGACGTGGCTGTGTCGGAGGCCCCGAGCCACGGCCAGAGTGTGTTGGATTACGCGCCGCGTTCGCTGGGAGCGCGGGCCTATACCGAGCTTGTGATGGAGGTCCGAGACTGTGAGTAAGGAACGACGCCTGGGACGCGGACTCGAAGCCCTCCTCGGACGCGCAGGGATAGACCCCGCCGCGCCGGCACCAGTCACGCACGGTTCAGCCGCCGTCGCCACCCAGCCGGCCCCGCGGTCGGGCCTGGGCACGGGCGCGGCCCGCCTCATGCTCCATGCCGCCGAGGAGATCGAGGAGGCGGCAGCGGCGGTGCCAATGAGCGACCTGGCCATCGCACTGATCGACCCGAATCCGTGGCAGCCGCGAAGCGTGCTTGGCGACGTCGACCTAGCGGATCTCGCCGACAGCATCCGCGAGCACGGGCTCGTGCAGCCGATCGTCGTGCGGGCGCGTGGTGATCGCTATCAATTGATTGCCGGTCAGCGGCGGCTCGCAGCGGCGCGGAATCTCGGATGGGAGCGGGTGCCCGCGCGGGTACTCGATGTCGAAGATCGTGAGATGGCGGAGATCGCCATCGTCGAGAACCTCCAGCGTCGCGATCTCGACGCGCTCGAGAAGGCGGCGAGCTTCAAGCAATACCTCACCACCTGGGGCTGCACCCAAGACGAGCTTGCGAAGCGGCTCTCGATCGACCGCTCGCATGTCGCGAACTTGATTCGGCTCCTCGAGCTTCCAGGTTCGGTTCAGAAAAAGCTCCGCGAGGGAAAGCTCTCGATGGGGCATGCTCGGGCGCTGCTGCCGCTTGGCGACGAGGACGAGCAGGTTCGCCTGGCCGATCGCGTGGCCGCCGAGGGGCTCTCGGTGCGGGCGGTTGAGACGGAGGTGCAGGAGATTCTCAGGCGTGATGAGGCTGGGCTCGAGGCCGACGACGAAGACATGCTCCCGCCGGCACCGCCGGCGACCGGCGCCAGCGCTGCGGCGACTCCGCGGCGGAAGCCGGGCCGCCCGGCCACGCGGCGGTCGAGTCAGGTCGCGGCGGTGGAAACGGAGCTTCGGCAGGCGCTCGGGGTGAAGGTGGTGGTTCACGCCAATGGCAAGGGTGCCGGCCGAATCGTGATTCCGTTCGCGTGCCTCGACGAATTCCAGCGTCTTCTCGAGCACATTACCGACTGATCCTGACACTGGTGGCGAACCTGGTACACTTCGGCACGCTCGGGGCGTAGCGCAGTTGGTAGCGCGCCTGGTTTGGGACCAGGAGGTCGTGAGTTCGAACCCCACCGCCCCGACTTGATTTGAGACTGGAAAACAAGGGATTTTCGATTCGACCCTCGGTTCGAATGCATCAGCCGAAAATGCTCGGGGCAACCCCGGGGCAACCGCCGGCGGATATCACGGAGGCCTCTCGGGGGCCCTGGCGGTACTTAGCCGGCCGGCTCGGGGACCGTCGAAACCGGAACTCGGGGGTGATCCGAACGGCCAGGATCTCCAAGAAGAACGGCCCTCTGGTGCCCGACTCGGGTCGGCCGCAGCCGGCGGCGAGCGCATCATCCTGTATTTCGCCCCGTAGACCCTGGTCGCGGTGCCCTACCAGGCAGCAATCTCGTGAAGGCCTAATTCGGCAATGTTGGCCAGCTGACTTCGGGGCAGCTATTGAGCCCGAGGTGGCCTCCGCATTTTCGAGTGGGGACCGGACCGCGAAGCCTTCAGGGTGCACCCTCAGCGGGGACGAGCCGGCTTCACGGTGGCACTGACTCTTCCCAAGGCGAGCCACCGCCGGCGGACGTGCCGCCACCGCGATGCTCGGCGAGAGTCACTTCAGTCGAGCAGGCTGGGGATGGTCACTGTGTATTCCCAGTGGCCCTGTTGAGCTACCAGCCAAGCCTTCGGGAAGCCTGCATATACTGCCCACCCTAGCAGTAGCGGTTTCACCCGCCTTTCCCCGCGTCGTCACGCAGAAATGACAGGGTGTGTTGACGTCAGTCGAGGAGGAAGGCTCTCATCGCCAGAGTCTTGGCAAGGGCATCTTCCGACCCGAAGAGCGTGTAGTGCGTGATGTTGTGGGCGTGGAGATCCCGAAGGGCGGTTCGCTTTTCCGAGGCTGGAAGCGTGATCCTGATGAGCATGTCTTGTTGGGCGTTCGGCTGCCTAAGGACATCACTATGACTACAGATCTCGTAGTCGTTGCGTTCGTCGTTCCTTTTGACGCACCAGGTGTACACGGACTGCTGCATGAAGTGTCGGCGATCGGTCGTGACGCGCGGGCCATGCAAGGTGATCGTCGGAGCACCAACAAAACCGGCTTTCGTACCGTGCGGTGTCTCGATGTACGTGTATATGGCCACACGGTCATCGCTCTTCGGATCCGCACCCTCAAACGCGAAAAAGGCGGCGACGTACGCAGACAATGACCAGTCGAGGAGGGGCGACGGAAACCCGTGGTGACGGAGGTAGACGAGATACGGATACGCAGGAGTGTGGACCCACAAGGCTGCAGCGTTGCGATTCACAATCTCCGGGAGTTCATCAAGCGTGGGCAATGGCCACTCGCGACCAGTGATCGATTCAATGTCGCGGTGATATCGTGTCGCACACTCAAAGTACGTGGTCGCCGTGAACTCTTTGGCCACTTCACGCTCGAGTGTGGTCTTCAAGGGCCACCGTGCTGACTGCTGGCCGCGGTAGGCGATGCAATTCTCGAAGAGGAACCCTATGCCCTTGTCGTGGTGGCCAAGCTGTCGTTCGATATCTGTGATGGTTGGCCGGTAAGCGTCCCATGAGGACAGGGAGATCTCTTGAATCGTCGGGGGAGGCTCCGCGGTTCCGTGAGTCGTGACGTGGTCGCTCATCCGCCCTCCCTGACTGCAAGACGCTTCCTGTGGTTCGGCTTCACGGGGTGGCAGCCAAGATCGTTCCGATGTAAGTGTCGCGGTCTTCTTCCTGGAAGACGATGTGGCTCCCCAGCATCTTCGCCTTGGGCATGCCCCACTGCTTTTCCATGACGTAGGACGGCGTGTTGGACACGATGAACGAGGAGAGCGTCACGTCCGGGTCACCGAGTCTGGTCTCGATTTCCTTGATGGTCTTGCAGAACCGGATCTTGTCATCGTTGGCGGACAGGTTTCGAATGCCCTTGGGATCGATGAACGTGATTCGCTGCTTCCCCGCCTCGACGACCCAGGCGATGAAGTCGGGATGGAAATTGCCGGCCTCGAAGAAGCCCACGCCCCGGCCGCGAGAGAGATTTCGCAGAAGATAGGCCTGCCGCCCCTGGAAATAGCTCGGGTTCTGCTCGGCGAAGAGCATCAAGTCTTTGACGAACCGCCATTCGCCCTTGTTGAGTGGTGTCGGTGAGAGCCTCTTCGGCCGCGAGCACCATATCTTCCGCCCAGCGTTCGAGCTTTTCCCGTGCCTCCTGGAAATGCTTGTTGTTGGCTTCGAGCGACCGGCTGATGGTTGCCCCGGCGTGCCTGACGGAATCCGCCGCAAGACGATCCACGATGGTGGGTGGAATCACGGTCGGGGCGCCGGCCATTCCCGAACACAGAAACATCTTCTCGCATGCCTCAGGGGCGACTGCGATGCCATCGTCGTCAAATGCCGAGAAGAGAAGATGGTCTTCCTCCTCGTAGGAGGCGATCGAAAGCCGCGTGAGGCGGAGGTAGCCGCTCTTGCCGCGAAGCTGCTCGACGAGTGGCTCACGGACGGTGTGCTTGGAAACATCGAAGGCGATATCCCAGTGAGGCTAGGATTGTCGCCGTGCAAACGGGCATCTTTCAGAAGGCCGGGGCCATCAAGGCGACGCAATGGAGGCACGTCATCCCTGTCCTCATGCAGCTGGTGCCCGAGTTGAGACCGGGCCTGAACCTGCAACTTCCAGGGGAATAACCCTTAGCATCGACTGTTGACGGCGAATTGCCGAAGCGGGCGCCAAGCCAAGAGTTCAGAATTGTCCGACGGATGCTGCTGAAGGTGCTCAATCACGTCGAGCCGCCTGGATACCGGCGGAAGTCGACGCGTAAGGAGCCGGATCTTAAACCGCTTGTGCTGGATAAAAACACTGCCCCACAGCTGGCAGATTCTTCTGTGATCCTGCGTGAAGACGCACTTCATCCGACGGAGAATAGCAGGAGAACTTGACCATGCCGCACTTCACACGCCCTTGGTGGCAGCGCTTACTGAAATCCCGCACGTGGAGGGGCGGGAAATCGCTGCCCTGCCCGACCTGCGCTCGAGTCCTTGTCGTGCCCACGACGAACCCGGCGCGAACCGATCAGTGCGGACTCACCACCGCACGGCCATCATTTGCCGCTGTCTCGGCCTCGGAACCTTCAAGCCACTCAAGCGAGGCAGATTCGGACTCGGCAACCGTCATCCTGACGATCGAGGATGAAGACGATGCCCTGCTCCCGTACGAACAGCTCGCCTATCGCATTGCTGGTCGGGTAGGCCAAGAGTCGCGATACCAGAAGCCACATCGCCAGCAGCCGGAACCAACGGAGAGCGTGCGGCTTCCGTCGCTACCCTGGCCGGCCACCGCTTGGGTGCGCCGACTCCTCACCCTTGTCGGGTTTTCGCGTTGAGCCTCCAGCGGCAGCGACGAAAGACCGGTGGATAGTAGGTTTCGCTGGTCAAAAGACCCGAAATACACGGCATGGAGCCGAATTCTGTCCACCGGCCTGAGGGTCGTACGCACCGGGTCGGCCACAAGCCAACTGAACCGCTCCCCAGCCGGCGGCGATTCCCGCCATCTGCTGCTCACTCCCGACCACACCCACCCCAGCGAAACAATTTCTCTCGCTGTCCCAGAGCTGGCAGTAGCGACTTCTAACGTGCTCTCCGACTGCTCCCCGCAGGTATGGGGAGCAGGAACAGGAGTCACCCGAGATGTTGCGGTTCACGTGCCCCTCATGCCAGCAGCCGCTCAAGTGCGCTGAGGACAAAGCAGGAAAGTCGTCGTCGTGCCCCGGTTGCAAACGGCCGATCACGGTGCCGTTTATGAGCAACGCCCCGCTGGAGGTCATAGAACGCACGACCCCGAGCCCCGTCGCACCATCTGCAGTGAATGCCTGGGACGTGACCGGCGACAAGATTTCGGACGATGTCCGCATCACGACCGACCGCTGCCGCAAGTGTGGGACCGTAAGCGAGTTCCCCCCATCGGCCGCGGGGAAGATCGGCGAGTGCGCCGAGTGCGGTGAACCCATTCTCGTGCCGACGGTTCGGCAGCATGAGTACCGACTGAAAACTCGCGCAGAACGGAAGAAGGGGCTTTGGTGGGGGGTACTGGGCGTGATGCTCCTGCTGCTCCAGGTTGGACGGTGTACGTACAACGAGATCCGCTCGCCGGAAACCCTCGCCCGGGTGTACGTCCGAAGCGTCCTGAAATCTCCTTCGCAAGCAAAGTTCATCTCGACTCGCGTCGTCAAGAGCGACGAACACGGCACCCATGTTGAGGTTGTCTTCGAGGCTCCAAACAGCTTCGGTGCCACGGTTCGCGACACGATGATCGTGACGGTCCAAGATGACGGAACTGTCATTCCTTGACGATCGCAGAGCGAGAACAGCTTGCCGAATAGCAGGATCGAAGACGGGCCATCCCGGAGCATCCGCTGCCAGGGGATCCGACATACGGGGAAGAACAAGGTGTGCTCGACACAGCCACTCGCACAGGTAGGCGGCCGTTTCAGCTCACACACGGCCCGCCCTCAGAGGACACGATGGCCTTCTACCAGTGCCGGTACGTCGGCACGGGTGGCTTCGTGAATGACCGCGTCGGTCATGTCGTGATCGCGCAGGATCAACGAGGGTTGTGGTTTGTGTCGTCGACCACGCAACTCATGGGAATCGAGTTCTAAAGGGGCTGTGGTCGGATGGCGGTGAGCTCTGTGGCGGGCATGCGACGGTTCCCATGATCCCGAGCGTTGCTCACCCTTGCTTGGAGCTCCGCGTCAGCTCCTCGCTCAAGTGCGAGAGCAGCCCCACTGCGCGATTCAGTTCCGCAAGCAGCGTATCGACGGTGTGCTTCAGAGCCTTGCGGTCGATGATCGGTGCCCCGGACTCTGCGCCATCGGAGCCCGGAAGCCGGAAACCTGGACGGACCCGATAGCAGCCCTCCTCTTTGCAGAAGTACCAGGGCACGTTGGCCATGGACAGGGTCTGCATGATGCGGTGAATCGTCCGCGGACTGACCTCGATCTCGCTGGCAAGCGCATCGGCATCCCAACGGCCCGGCCCCATGATGCAGTGCAGCACTCGCAGGAGTCTGCTGAGACGTTCGCCCTGACGGACACGTCGCTCGGCGTCAGTCCGTCGAAACACCTCGGCTTTTCGCTTCTTGGCCATGCCCTGAAACGTAGGGATGGCCGCTGCCACAAATGGGTCGGCCTCTGAATCGCTCAAGCCTTTCAAGGCTATGCGAATAAAGGGCTTCTTGCATCACCGCCCCATATGTGGCGATGGCATCCGCGAACCTTTCCGCGAGCAATCACCAGTCTCCGGCCGGCGCCGATCGTCCAACCGTGGTGACTCTCCTCCGGGGAAACGCGATGGCCACCACAAAACTGCGCGAGCTCTACCATGTGCTCGGCAGGCACTCGACCCATACCCAGCAAGCCATCTGTACGGATCTTCTTCGGGCGAGGAAACGCGATCTGAGGGGCATCAAGGTGGCGAGGCTGTTTCAGGACGCCTTAAAGCAGATGCAGGCCTTTGACGCACGGGAAGTTCCGTTTGTGCCGAAGTCCCGCAAGAACACCAAGGGCACAAATCCAGTCACAACTGTGATGTCCACCCAACAACAGATCGACGTGAAGGTCGGGCACGTTGAGACCTACAGATTTCAGTACCTGAACCGTGAAATCCCACATCTGCGTACGGCCACGGCCGATGAGGCAGAGGGGAAAGCATGGATCGATTGCGTTGGCATCTCTGATAAGAAACGCCCCGTTGTCTTTGAGATCAAGTGGAAAGCTGACAAGAACGTCTTCTATGGGTTCATCCAGTTGCTGACCTACCTTTCGGAGTTAGCCACCGAGAACCAGATGAGTCGATCCCAGAAGGCCAAGTTGTTCGGGAATTGGGACGGGACTTGTGCCCAACATGACCTCGTGATCTTGTTGGCCAATTCCAAACATGCGGGAAAGAAGCAATCGCTAGCCGACGACACCGTCAAGTTGGCGAAGGGCTTCGCTAAGTGCTTGAAGCTAGCTCCGTTCAAAGAGGCCGCCCGTGTCGTCGGAAACATAGCCTGCCTTTCCTGCACGATTGACGAGAAGAAATCCGTTTTCAGTGAACCACTGAAATCGGAGTGGTTCATCCCACGTTGATTCAAGCAGACCCTTTGGCTGCCTCAGTCTTCCGGTCGAGTCTTGCCGTCCCGTGTTCAATGAAGGCGCAAAGACGCGGTGTGCAGTCGGCGAATACACCCGCACACTCTCTGCGGGCCACCTTCACAGATCTGCCTCAGCGAGCCTTTGAGTCGCGCCTGGCTTCGCTCGGGTCTGCGGTCTGGCTGAACTTCGCTCTGGCCCACAGATGGCAGCAGAGCTTTGCATCATCTCGGTGAATCGTTGCTGGCGGACGAGACCGAACGCGGTTTCCCATCGTGGAATCCCTGCGACGAAGGAGTCCGCCCTAGGAGCAATGATTTGGCAGGCTTGGATGCCTGCCTGCTCACTCACTCCCGAGGCTTACGATGATCTCCGCCACCCCTTCCATGGATACTGAGGACGCGTGCGACGCAGTCATCGCGTCCGCACTGAGCCCCTTCACCGCATACAACGAGCTGTTGGCCCAAGCGAGTGCACTCTTTCAGTCGCGTGCCCTATGGCGGGACGCGATCAAGGAGGACAAGCCTCTGGAGATCATTGACCACAAAGAGCTGCGGTATCGGGCCCTCCGGAGCGAATGGCACCACCGTTTCAAAACTTCGGCGCTCCCGTTCTGCCGTCAGGACAACGATCTCCAGTTGAGTGATCTCGAACGTGAACTTCTGTGGGGCGTGATGTGTCACCATCTCGGCGAAGTGAGAGATGATAAGACCACCATCAATGTCCTCTCCCTTCTTGCTTGCATCGCGATCGAGCCCACTGACCGGATCACGGCGCTCACATGCCTGACTCCCGAAGGAACACTTTCCGTTCACAAGCTCATCATGATTGCGGGCAACGAGGACGGTGACCCACTCGAGAGCGAGATCATCCCTGACTCAGGCCTCGTGCGCGAGGTTCTGCAAACAGGTGAGTCCCGATTGGACTACTGGGATCTCGAGCATGAGGAAGAACTCTACGTCGCGCTTCGCCCGCTCTATCGAGTGGCGGAACAAATCTCCGATGACGTCGCGAGGGGTCGGGGATATTTCCGCGACCGGGCTGCCGTCGCTCGACAACTGAATCGCCTTGAGCGGGAATGGACGAAACTGGAACTGACCCTCAAGCACCATCCCACTTGGTCGTGGAATCGGCCTGAGGTTCGTGCGCTGCCTCCCGATGTGCTCAAGGTTCTCGTTCTTCTCACCGCTCGCGCGCTCGACGTTCTGCCGGAGCAGGAGCCGCTCTTCAGTGGCCAGGGCCTTGCAGCTGTCGCGTCGTCGGACCTGATGAACTACGCGATGCGTTACAGGTTGTTTCGGCCAGACCGCACTCTGCTGAGCGAGAACTGGATTCGGCCTGTCGGAGAGAATGCGGAGCACTATTCAGGGCAGCCATCAGAGATCGAGCAGACCAGGTTCGAGCTTGATGATCGTGCGTATGAGACGCTGAATCTGAAACGGTCGAAGGGCGATACGGTTGCTGGAGTCACTCTTCGCGACCCTCGCATCACACTCGATCAGGTATCTCTCTTGCCAAGCATCGCGGAAGCCGTGCAACTGACGCTCGTCCATGCCCGATCGGAAGACCGGCTGCTCAAGGACTGGGGTATTGCCGAGCGAGTTCAGTATGGATTGCACCCCGTCTTGCTCTTTTACGGTCCGCCAGGGACCGGCAAGACTGCAACGGCGGAGGCACTGGCACACGAGCTTGGACGACCCTTGATGGTGGCCGACTACTCCAAGATTCAAAGCTGTTACGTCGGTGTGTCCGAGAAGAACATCGTCCGCGTCTTCAGGGAGGCCCAGCGCAAGAAGGCTGTCCTGCTCTGGGACGAGGCCGACGCAATGCTCTTCGATCGCGACAACGCCACCCGAAGCTGGGAGGTCCGTGAGGTGAACGTCATTCTCCAAGAGATCGAACGGTTCCACGGTGTCTGCATTCTGGCAACCAACCGTCGGCAGAACCTCGACAAAGCTCTCTCGAGAAGAATCTCGATGCAGGTGGAGTTTCAGCGACCACAGACTGCGGATGAACGACTCCGTATCTGGAAGGCCATTCTTCCACCACAGCTACCCCTTGCTGGCGATGTGGACCTGGCCAGGCTCGCAGAAGAGGACCTAGCCGGAGGTGATATGAAGAACGTCATGCTCAACGCAGCCCGTTTTGCGGCTGCACGCGATGACGTGGATCCGAGACTGTCGAATGCCGATTTCGAGCGAGCAGTCCAGTGGGAGGTGCAGGCCCGAGATCGAAAAAAGAGTGAGATCGGCTTCCTGGTTCGCCAGACTCCGGAACCATGCCAGAGTCAGCGATCACCACGATAGATGCTGAGGGCGCTACGGTGACTTACCGCCGCATGCACTCCCTTGAAGTCTTCCGGGTAATGGGCCTTGAGAAACGCGGCCCTCAGGCAGTGGTATGCCGTCACCAGATAGTGGGCCTTGCAGGCGGCACCGGGACACTGCTCGCTCAACTGTTCCCAGAGTCGATCCCTTGCATGGGCTGAAAGCGGCTCCGGCGGAATGACCCCTGAGAACCACTCCCTTGCTTGGGTCTGCCGATGCGAATGCGATGCCGAGAGCACCCTGATGAGATTCCAGGCTGTTCGCAGACCAATCCCGAGCCGGTCCCCCAGAAACTCCATCAGATCTTCCTGATAGATGACGGGGCACTCCGGGCTCCCAAGACCGTGTGGCCGACTCACCGCCAGCACATCTGCGAGTGCGAGCAATGACCGTGGCTTCCGGGACCGAAGCGCCGACTGAGCTGTGAGCGATTCAAGCGAGTCGATCCCCTCGGTCGCACCCGCGGCAAGCAGGTGCCAGGTCTGCACGTCGCCCAGAAGTTGGCCCGAGTCGATCTTCCCCGCACAGTTCGAGAGAACCGCCAGGGTCGACGTGTCCATAGCCAGTTGAATGCGTGGCCCCGGGGCACCATGCTCCCGCATCTCGGCAGTGACGGTGCGTGACGGATAGCCAGGGATGGAATCGCTCTCCACACCAAGGCTGTACCCACGCTGCCTCAAAAGCGTCACCAGATCCGTCCGGCTCATGCTGACCTGTGCCACCATGAACTCAAACGGCGAGTCGCTCGTCTCGTCGAGCGGCCAGTCACGAGCCATCCCAGTATCCACGAACCGCTCGGTGAACAGCCCATGCTCAAGGGGGTTCAGAGGCGTCAGCCCCACAATGGAAAACAGCGTTGAACCGGCTGCCGCACCTTCCAGGAAGATCGTGTGGCCTCGTCGCCCGATCTCGAGGCAGAGGCGAATGAGCTCGGCGACTGCAGGGTTATAGCCCCCTCTCCGCATAGCCCGGCATTCCAGGTCGAAGCGATCGATCAGCTCTGAGTGAGGCCGCTTGGTGCTGCTGGCTTCGTCGCTCGCGGAGCGAGCAGTCACCCAGTCACGAGCGTTCCCCGACAGGGTCACGGTCAGGAGCGGAGCGTCTACCGAGGAGTCAAGAACTGCACTGACCATGTTGGCCTCCCTGTCACTGGGTCTCTATCACAAGTACCCGGCCGGAGGAACATGCACCGTCAGAGATCACTTCACCCGAAACCGCTCGCCGTTCGTGAGACGCGTGACGTTCCCAAAATGCTTGTGGAACCCAGCCGGCTCGAACGTGTGAATCGGGATTATGGTTTTTGGAGCGACTCCCTCCACGAACTTCACCAGATCCTGCTCGTAGATGTGCCCGGAAGCATGACGGGGCACAAGATCGCCTTGAGCGTCCTCAAGGTGCTTCTGGCACTCCTGCCAGGCTGGCCTATCCAGGTAGCCCTTCCAGCAGGAGTAGATGCAGCGACTCCCCTGCGGAATCTTCCCCCCAAAATCCAGATCGACCATTGATGGCCGAAACATCATCACGTACTTCTGAGGCTCGCGAAGAATCTCATCAAGCGTGATCGTGGCCCCCTCGAAGATATTCGTGATCTTCTCAATGCGTTTGCGGGCAGCCAGGACGTTCACGTAGATCCTGATGTCTTTCGCCTGTGCCGGATGAGGGGTGTTGATCTCGCTTTGCACGAGATGCATCACGTACGCCGTGTAGGCGTCCGCCACGAACACTCTTCCTGCTCTCACCGTGGCCTTGTAGTAGGTGACGACCCGATCCACGTCGATCGGCGAGAAGCTCCCGAGGACAAGTCCCTTGGACTCCTTGATCGTCGCAAGGATCTTCTCTTCGAGTTCGTATTCCGTGCCTCCCCTTTCTCGACCAGCCCCGACGTGCGTTCCTTCCATGATGAGAGCGTCAACGTTCCTCACCTGCATGGCAGTCACAAGGTCGTTGATCATCCCTGGCTTGCGTCCATGCCATCGCAGGTCACCGGAATAGAGCACGGTCTTGCCATCCGCCTCGAGCAAGAAGGCCACGCTGCCATACGCCGAGTGGTCGACTGCATATGGCGTCACGGTGATGTCGCCAATCGTTTTTGATGTTGTCGAGCAAACCTCGACGTGGCGGTTGCGATCGAGGCTCTTCTGCCCACCGAAGATGGCCCCGGCACTCATCATCTTGCTTGTGCCGCTTGTGGCGTAGACAGGGATTTCGGGGGCAGTGAGGTGGAGAAGCCCTGTGTGGTCCATGTGGCTATGTGACAGGAGAATCGCATCGGGACGATCTCCATCCACGTAGAGCCCTGGCACCTTTGGAATGACGCCTGCCTCAATGAGCTGCTCGACACTCTTGCCCCTCATAAGCCCCGAATCAAACGGCTCTCGCTCCGGCGTCACCAGCGGCAAGCCCGTATCAATGATGAGCCGTGTCTTCTCGGTCGACACTTCGACACAGCTCCCGCCGATCTCGTCAGTCCCCCGGTGAATCGTCACATCCATAAAACTGCTCCTGTGCCGGGGAACATGGCCGTCCCCGAAGGCGATTGGGAATACGTCGCGAATGAGTTGAGGTAGAAGACGTCTGGTTTAGCCATTGAGGGCAATCGCCTTTCTGTGCTGGTCCACGACCTTGGCCCGAAGTTCGTCGGGGGCGACCACCCTCACACGACCGGCCCATCCGACGATCCAGCGGACGATCTCGTCGAGGCCGTCTACCGTGAACGACATGGTCACGGTGCCATCCTTGTTCCGACAGGAGGTTTGGGTGGGATGCCAGATGGTTTCGGTAACGATGCCCGCGGCATCCTTGCTGAACACGAGCTCGACTGCGTGTGTGTCCGCACCCCGGTACACGCCCCATGCGTTCCCCAGGTACTCCCGCAGGTCAAAATGCTGTGGCACGACGGCCGACTGGTCCGTCATGCGAAGCGACTTGAACCGCACGATCCGATAGGTTCGTGGCTGGTCAGCGTCTCGGGCCTTGCCGATCAGGTACCAGGCACTCTTGATGAGGCACAGCCGGTATGGGTGAAGCGTGAGTTTGAGGGACTTGCCCTCGTAGGGGCTTTCGTACTGGCCAGTGAGCTGCTTCTTGTGGAGGAGCGCCCACTGCACGGTGCGGATGTCGCTGGCATGACGACTGTGGTCCACGAGCTTGAGATCGAGGATCTCGGTGAACTGCTGGGCCTCGCGGAGCAGCGACTCAGTCCGGTTGTCTGCCCCGGAGATGAGCTTCTCGGTGGTTGGCTTAGCCCCAAGCGTGACGTCGAGACCGGTCGCCTTCATGGCGGCTGTGGCAGTCGCCTGCCCAAGAAGTTCGTCGTCCGTCAGATGCAGCACCGGAAACTGAAAGTCCGGCCGGACCTTGTAGGTGGAAGTCTCCTTGTCGAATGCCCACGGAACGCCGGCCAGTTCGAGAACTGCCAAGTCCCGGTACACGGTTCGGATCGAGCACTCCAGTTCGCTGGCGATCAGCTCTGCATCCCAACGGCCCGGCCGCTGAATGAGCTGGAGCACCCGCAGCACCCGGGCGATTCTGTCTGCCTGCCGCACCCGCCGGTCGGCATCGGAGCGGTTGGTCACGGGCAGCGGTTTGGGCGTAGGTTTTCGGGGGGACGGCATCGGTTACTCCACTTCTCAGGCCAGCAGGGTACCGACTGCCACTGCCGAGTGTGGGTCACTCTTCAGATTCAAGCCATGCCCTGATGGCACGCACGCTGGGTGCTCCGCGCCAGAGGAGTGCTCTACGTACCCGATCGTTCAAGATGGCTGGCGGAGGGACTTTGAGCTGTGCCGTGATCACGCTGGCGATCCTGGCGATGACGGAAGGGTGACCGTTCCATCGGACGTACTCGTCGCCCTGGGTTCCTGTGGCGGCCAAGTGCCCCGCCGCAAACCGTGCCATGAAGGCGTCGGCAAGATACGGGGGATTCCCATCCCGCTGGCGGCCGGGTGGCCACCCAAACCGCTCGACGAGCGACTCCGTGAGCCGGCTGTTGCACAGTTCGAGGACGTGTCGGTATATTCATAGGTCTGGATCTCGTGGCGGCTTCCCATGAGGTCTCGGATCCGCCGGAGTTGTTTGGTGTTGCCGTAGGGGCAGGCGATCCGCAGAACCTTGCGATGCTTGTGTTTGACGCTGCCACATGCCCAGATATACCCCACCACGAACGCAGTCGCGGGCGTCGTTGTCTCGAAGAACCGGGTATTTACGGTCGATGACTTGGCGGCTCGGGTACGACCCTGCCGATGCCGGTAGTCGCAACTCACGACACCATGCCGGCGGGCCTGGCTGCTGACGGAGTCGGCACTTCTCCCGAGCGTGGCGGCAAGTGCCACCGCACCCCGCTCGGCGTAGTTCTCAATCACCTGGATACGTTCGTTCGCAGTCCACGTTCGTCGCATGATTCGTTCTCCCGGGGATCATTGCTCGTCCACATTCGTGGTGGACCGAACCGGAAGTTCTTCGATGGGTCTCCTCACACGGCAAGCAGACGAGCGAGCCCACAAAAGCCCTTCTAACGAGGACTGACCCACTGGTGACGGAAGCTCCTGGGACAGTCTCCATCCGATCTGTGTTCTTGAAGTTCTTGAAGGCCCAGGGGACCAACGATGACCACTCCGACAAGCATTCTGTCCGGCGTTCCCGAGATGATTGACGCGTGGTGCGGACTCACGGACGCCACTCGCTATGGAAAAGCGGGCGAACCCCGCTATGTCTCCAAGCAGGCTGCAATCGATCTGTCAGGACATGGAAAGCCGCTCGGAGCATCCCCGGACGCCCCCGATGCTACGGACTTGTTCAAGCAGATCCTTGAGCAGATCAAGAAGAATCATGCGGCAGGTGGTGGAGCGGAGCCGGCGGCCATGGTGTGGAAGCTCCGGAAGGCGCTCACACTCAATGCAGAGAATCCGAGTTCCGAGGTAATACTCGAAAGGCTCGTGGTCCAGCTTCTGGGCGACCATTGGAGCAACCAGCTCGTGACCGCGAGCGGAATGATGCCCGGGGCAGACACCCATCGCAACATCGACCTCGTCCATGACCGTGGAGACGGTGCCTTTGAGTTCATCGAACTGAAGTACGGCACCGCGGAGCAAGGGTTTGGGTCAAACCATCCGCTCTTTGCCGCGTGGGAGATCGTCCTCTACGGCCTGCTCTACACCTACGCACGCCTCCATCTGGGTGGAGACGACTCGAAACCCTTGCTCAAGGCCAAGAAGGTTCACTTGGTCGTGCTGGCCCCCGAAGGCTACTACCGATACAGCCAACGCGGTGGACCAGCCGCGCCGTTTGAGCTGGGATGGCTCGGACAGGCGATCAACAAGGGCCTTGCCTCGCTCCGACTTGGGGATGGAGCGACCATGGAGTTTGCGTTTCAGAAGTTCACGGAGGAGTTTGCAGCGATCTACGACGAGCCGAAGTCGCTCCCCGTTGGTGCCCAGGCGTTTCGGAAGGCCGATCTCGGCGATCGGACGAACGTCTATGGGGACCCGCGCCCCTGAATCAGAAGACTCGCACTTGCGAGCCGTTCATGGCTGTCGTTGGCGAGTAACGGCTCTCGCGTAAGGCCCGCTCACGCCATCCGCTTCTTGATCTGGAGATACCGGTCGAGAGCTTCGACCACGACCCTTTCCGCTCGGGTCACGAACCGGCTTTTGTTCCGGAAGATGGCCCGAATCTCCGTGTAGCCGATCTCGCCCACGAACGGAGTCCGCGGCAGCCCGACCAGCAGCTCGCTTCGTGGAATGGATTTCTGGAGGGTCGGGACGCTCCGGTATCGATGGACAAGGGAATGCTTCGCGAAGGGACTCAGGACGATCACCGCAAGATCCCGCGGACCCCACTCAAACAGTTGGTTCCCCCGAAAATAGCCGCAGTGGTGGAGGCCCACCCGGATGTTTCGGATGAGCTGGTCACCGGGATACGTGCGGGACGTGCCGCTGTTGGAGGTTTTCCAGGAGAGTTCGGCTTGGTACTTGGCCTCGATGAACACCGTGGTCGGTGGGTTCTCCCACGAAATCTCAACGTCCACCTGGGTGCTTCCCTCGCTCCACGGTAGAAGCTCCTTGGGGTATGGAACATGATTGATCCAGGGTTCGATTCGGAGCCCCCTGTAAACCTGCACTGGGAACCGATCGGCTCCCACGGCGGTGTTGAGGAACTCCGCAAGCCACCAGCGGGGATTGATCGTCCGCATCACCTGCACGAGCTCGCCGGTGATCACGTCCTCGGACGAGCTTCGGATGAGAAGCGGGCATCGCAACTGCTGGAGTCGGGCGGGTTCGCAGACCTGCCCTCCCTTGCCGTGTAACTCGGTGAGCACTCATGCCTCCACGTCAGTGGCAACGAGCGATGTTGTGAGCAGGGACTTGGACCGTCCCCATTCCCGGCATGGCGTGCGATACGGGCAAGTGGAGCAGTTCATCGGGGTCTCGACGGGGTAGTAGATGTTGGCTTGCACCGCCCGCTCGACCGCTTCGACGATGTCGCCTAGGCGACCGAGGTCTTCTGAGGAACGGGTGGTATCTAGGTGTTGGAGTTTGGGAGTCTTGGTCTTGACGAGGACGGTGTACTCGACCGAGGTCGGCTCCCCATACACCTCCTGAACCGCGTTGACGTAGCAGGTGGGCTGGAGGGAGGAAGTGGTTTCGGACTCAGAATAGGCCCGTGCTGCGGTCTTGAGCTCCCGCACCACGAGTCCGTCGTCTGTGGCGACGATCAGATCGGCGATGGCAACGATCGGAGTCTCTAGATATTCACCGCGGCTGTTGTGGACCGGGGCGATGATCTCTTCCTCGATGGCCACGATTCGCTCGGGCGGAGGTTCTTTGAGATAGAGCTCGACGAGGGCGAGCCCTTGATCCATGAGGTCTTGTCGAGTCTCACTGTCCTTGAAGGTGACTTCGGTGCCGTCTCGGCGATCCCACTCATGGATGTAGGCCTGCATCAATCGATCGCGTCGGGGAACTTTGCCGTCTTTCAGGTCACGGTGGTACTCCGCGAGGGCGGCATGGACGGCCGAGCCGAGGACGAGGCCGCTGCTTACGGTCGGCTGCGGCAGGCAGAGAATCCGCTGGAAGTAGTAGCGGAGCGGGCAGGTGAGGTACTGGGTGATGGAGCTGTAGCTCCAATGCGGTCGGCGGTGCATGCGAGACTCCCTTCTTCTGGGAGTACCCGCGGGACAAGAGCGTATAATTAAGATCGGGGGGCATTGCCATGAGCAAGCCCTCTGTTGGCCCTAGTCGTGCCCCGGTCAAGAGTTTCCTTCACTGGTGGATATATGCTTCTTGATAAAGATGGCGAGGCTGTCGACGGTGTCGGCGACGCACATCACTGGAACTACCTCATCAAAATCCTTACGGAAGAAAACCTCTTTGGCCCGCTCGAGAAAGAGGTCGAGTTATTGTCAAGAGTTGTGTTTCAGGGTTCTGAATTAGGCGGCGTTCTGCAGTACTCCGTCGGTGAAGATTCTTCCTTCGAGAACAAGAACGATCTGGTGATGGGCGTTGAGTCTTCGCCAGCGCCTGCTGGCTGACTGAGCGAGCTTGAACATCATCATCAGGCTGGCCTTCCTCGAGCCACTTCCCTTCGTGCGTCGAGACGTGAGTCGGATCGTCGCGAAGGTGCTCTCGATTGGGTTCGTGGTGCGCAGGTGGCCCCAGTGCTCGGCCAACCAGATCTGGTGAAGGTCGCCCTTCGGCTGGAGGCTCTTGGGCATCTTGTTGAGCACGTTGGCTGTCTTGTGCACCCAGCACCGTTGCTCCTTGGTCGCGGGATAGACCTCTCTCAGAGCCGCCCAGAAGCCAAGTGCTCCGTCGCCAACGGCAAGCCTCGGCGGCTTCGTCAGCCCTCGCTGCTTGAGGTCAAGGAGCAACTCGACCCAGC
>Ga0163153_10004051_pt1 | contig 18819 bp, 18 predicted proteins | sample OliLakLV19MP6IB1_FD_148629 | JGI IMG/M metagenome (GOLD analysis project Ga0163153, IMG submission 148629) | Freshwater microbial mat bacterial communities from Lake Vanda, McMurdo Dry Valleys, Antarctica - Oligotrophic Lake LV.19.MP6.IB-1 | ecosystem: Environmental > Aquatic > Freshwater >... | reverse complement strand
CGCCTGAGGGCTCGATAAACGCTGCCGGAACTCCCGCATGTCCTTCGGATACCCCGGACGGCCCATGCCGGCATAGTCTCAATCTACCCAACCGGAGTCAACCGTAGAAGCAATCGTACTCATATTGCCGTCTGGTCTCTCCAAGGTGCCTGGTCAGGGGTTCTTTAACCGTCATAGGCAGCATCGTATAGCGGTCTTTGTTCCCTTTGCCCACTCGAATGACGATCTGATTTCTGGCGAAATCTACATCTTTCACTCTGAGGCGGCAACACTCCATGAGACGAAGGCCAGCGCTGTAGAGCAGTGTCTCCATGACACAACCGATCTCTTTGCCAAGAACCTCGCGGTAGAGAAACAACACGGCGTTTTAGTCTTGGTTCTGTGTTGAAGCACTCACGCGGGAGCGTGTGGCCAAGTGAGAAAGGTATTGGCCGATCTCTTGTTCGGCCATCTCTGCCGGGTGACGCTTTTGATGAAAGAAGACGAAGCGCTTAATCCAGCCGACATACGCCTCTTCGGTCTTATTGCTATAGTGTTTCCGTCGAATGGCCTGACGGACTTGGTTAAGGAGCGCCTGACTCGATGCCAATTCTGTATGGGCCTCCGACTTATGTCCTGGGTTCTGGCCCATAGCTACCCGGAGTGATGCTTCGACATCAACCGTCTCTCCCTCAAACAGTGCAAGAAGATGAGATACAGCTTCATCGGTCTTTGGCACAGTCCAATATCGGCCCTCGGCATGCCAGCGGCAACTCTCGATATCCTTGATCTTCACGATCCGATCCGGGCTATAGGGGGGCACGACCTTGAGCCGCCCGGCTTCGGATAGGGCGATCTGGATCGATCCGTTTCCCGCTGTCTTTCGTGAGAGCATGCGCGCCTCAGAACCTCGCTTGTGCTTACTGGCTAGTTACTCAGCAGGTCCTCCTGTTTGCGAATCCCCTGTCCCTGAATTTTCTGGGGCCGCAAGTGAACGGCGAGGCAACGTTGACTTGATGCTTTGGTCTATTGAGCGATGGGTTCCCTTCGGGTTCTTGTGCGGGCGCAATCCTTTTTCACGGCGAAGTCGTTGAGGTCGCAGGTCGCTTCCCGGTCTTTTTTCTAGTTTTCGGCAAAGATCGCAAGATGGGCGAAGTTCGGACTCGGTGTGCCCAGGGGTTAAGGGTCTTGTGGATAGTGATGAGGGGGGAGCAGTCGATTGTTGTGCTGAGACCAGATGAGGAAAGATCAGGATGATGCCGATGAGTGCGCCGAACATGGTGTGATTATGTGCCATGAAGCTTATGGTAAGGCACACTCCATGCCAGAGTGGTTTGGTTGACAATGCAAAAATCCGCGTGCTGTTATAGCGATGTCTCTCGTCGCTTGCGAGGTCGCCTCACAAAATACGAGATAGAGCTCACGAGTTCTGCTGTACGATTTTACGGAGGTTTCTTTATGGATATGATGGGACGTGTGGGGCTGGTCGAGATTCCAATCTTGATCGCACCCGATCAAAAGGTCTGGATGGATCGCATGATTAAGGAAGGCAAGATCGCCATCCCTCCAGGCGGAACGCTGGAAAAAGGCTCGCTCCATTCAATGTTTATCAGGATGCTCCTGCATAACGCCATGGAAGAGCAGAAGCGACAAGAAGTACTCGACGCGGAGGACGAGGACGACGAATAAGCAGGATGCTGAAAACGGCCCCTTGCGTCGTTCTCACTTCGCTCAAAGCTTCAACGTGCTGAGAGTACGCCTCAGCCTTTCGCTCGTTGCGGCCTTACTGAACGGTCATTTTGAACAGCTTCCCAACAGGGATAACCGTCCGTCGTGACACCCTGAAGGGGATTTCGCCATCGGGATTCGGGGACCATTTCACGATCAACGGCTCTGTGCTGTATCTGAAAGGATTCAGGACTGTATCGAAAGAGATTCACCCGCCTACGCAGGAAGCCAGGGCTATCAAGCTGTGGAAAAATGCGTAGCGGGTGTCCTCCGAAGCCTTGGCGAAGGAGGACATGCTCCGGCGGGTTTCGCCGAGGACACCAGAGGGACCACGGCTGTAAAGCCGTGGGGCTCCACTCGCAGCGAGATCAGAGTCTCTTCATTGCGGAATGTGCGGCTTTGATGGTGTATTCGATATCACGGGTTGAATGAGCGGTTGAGAGGAAGGCGGCTTCGAATTGAGAAGGGGCCAGGTATACCCCCTGTTCCAGCATGGCGTGAAAGTATTGCCCATATCGTTTTGTGTCGGACAGTTTCGCGGTATTCCAATCCACCACAGAGCCTGACGTAAAAAAGGCCCCAAGTATCGAGCCAACTCTAGTTTGCGTGAGCGGCACGCCAGCCTTTTTTGCGGCCTCTCCAATTCCTTCGGCCAGAACTGACGACTGCTCTTCCAGTTTCTTGTAGACCCCGCGGGCTTTGAGCTGCTTGAGCGTTTCAATGCCTGCAGACACGGCTAACGGGTTTCCCGATAACGTCCCCGCCTGATAGACCGGCCCCAGCGGCGCGATCAGATCCATGATTTCTTTGCGTCCCCCATACGCACCGACCGGCAACCCTCCTCCGATGATTTTCCCCAGCACCGTGAGGTCAGGTTTGATGCCATAGAGCGCTTGGGCTCCCCCGTAGGTCACGCGAAACCCGGAGATGACTTCGTCGAAAATCAGGAGGATGCCCTGTTCTTCGGTGAGTCGACGGAGCGCATGAAGGAATTCAGGCGCTGGTGGTACGACACCCATGTTTGCGGCGATCGGTTCCAGAATAATGCAGGCCAACGTGTCCCGCTGATCCTTGACGATCTGTTGTACTGCCCGGATGTCGTTGTAGGGGGCGGTCAAGGTGTGTTTTGCAAAGTCCACCGGGACTCCAAGCGAATCTGGAATCCCCAAGGTAGCCAACCCTGAACCGGCCTTCGCCAACAAGTAGTCGCTGTGGCCGTGATAGCACCCTTCAAATTTGAGGATGTTGTCTCGCTTGGTAAAGCCACGTGCGACACGAATCGCGCTCATGACCGCCTCGGTGCCGGAACTGACGAGCCGGACCTTTTCCATGGAGGGGAAGGCGTCGCGGATCATGCGGGCGAGCGTCACTTCCAGTTCGGTCGGCGCGCCGTAACTGGTCCCGCGTGCGGCAGCTTTTTTGATCGCATTGATGACCGATGGAGCGGCGTGGCCCAAAATCATTGGGCCCCATGAGAGGACATAGTCGAGGTAACTGTTCCCATCGACATCGTAGAGGCGGGCCCCTTTGGCGCGCGCAATAAACCGGGGTTGGCCTCCGACGGAACGAAAGGCGCGCACCGGACTATTCACCCCTCCAGGAATGACTTGCTGCGCGTCGGCAAACAGCTTGGCAGAACGAGTGGTTTTCATGATGGGCGCGCACAGTACCATGCGGTCGAGTCTTGGTCAAGAAAGAGACGGTGCAGTGGTGGGATAAGGCGATCGGGGCCGAAAAGCGTCTGAAGAGATACACTTGTCAGCACTTTCTGATACAGGCTATGCGGCTGTGAGGCAGGGGATTTCCGTAATCCCTTACAAACATGCCGATTTAAGTGACGAGTCGATTGCGGCCTGACTCTTGCTCAGATCATGCGGGTACTAGCCGAAATTTTAGACAGCCACCCTAGGGATTGAGCGATGAAGATTATCTGTTCGTGGTGCCGACAAGAAGGGAAAGCTGCGCTGGTATGCGAGAAAGCCCCGCTCGACGATGCACGGGAAACACATGGGATTTGCGTGCTTCATCGCCACCATGTTGAAGCCCGGTTGCGGACATCGCTTCACACGGCTTCCCGCTCTGGAGTTTCAACACGATGGTCTTCCGCGCTTTTCCGCAAATGGAGAGGCGTACTGAACGTGACCAAGAAGATGCGCCCGTAGGACAGTCGCATCTTCTTGCCGATCTGTCGGAAGACGCGCTCGTGTTTATCCCTGAAACATTTTGAGCAACTGATCGATCCCGCCGGTTTCAATCTTCCCGTTCGGTGTCACTTTATCAATCACATTGGGCAGCAAGCTGGACAACTGCGTGCTTGCGGCATCCGGTGAGAGGCCGGCCTTGCTTGCAAACTGGCTTAGAAAGTCGCTTCCCAGGCCTTGCTTGATCTGATCCGGCGTGACAGGAAGATTTTTTCCCGTGCCCACCCAGGAGTTCACAATGTCGCCAAGTCCGTTCTTCTGGAATGCTTGGACAATGCCGGCCAATCCTCCCACGCTGCTATTCTGTCCGAGCAAACTCGTGAGAGCCTGCAAGAGAGGGTTTTGCCCTGCTTGCCCGCCCATCGCTCCACCGACCGCCTGTCCCAATTGATCCATGAGTCCCATCGTTGAGTCCTTTCCTTCCCGGATGTAGAGGAACACCACCGGCATTGTATACGCGCTGCAGTCTTGCCTGCGGTCTGTGAAACCGTCCTACGATAGGTGGTCTACGGCCTCAACCAGAACTTCGACCTTACTGGAAGGGCATGTTCGTTATCAATCGATGCTAGCTGGGTGAAGGTCCACGTTTAGGTTGCCGCGGTCGGGTATTCGTCTTCCGGTTCGGTTCCGCATTGATTGCGTTCATCCCCCAGTGGGCCCGCTGGGCTTTTTCCCGTTCGGATACGGCAAACAGCACGTGAAACGGCGTCGCTCGTCGCGCGCCCATTCCCGCCTGTCCGCTTCCCCAGGCCTCCCCTGCATCGCACAAGATCTCAAGAAAGGTTTCATACTCAGTCTCGTCGTTGGATAAGACAGAGGCAGCATCGGTGATGAGTAAAATATAGCCCTTGGCCGGTAGCCATTCCAGATCAGCGAGACATTCTTCCAAGGCGTCCCAGTTGTGGCCGAAGTAATCGGGGAATTCCAATGCCCGCGCAAATTCCGCAAACAGCGTTGCCGGTGTTTTGCAGAGACGGCCCTTGATAATTTTCACTACCAATCCAGGCGGTGGGTGGACGAGCGATGCGGCGGACTGCTCAGCTGTGACGATGAGCAATGAGGTCCAGGGGGCTTTCGTCGATTGAAGATAGGTGGTCAATGCTGGTGTGGATTTCGGAGTCATGGTGTCTCAGTCAATGGGATGAATGTTCGGTAGTGGTTGCCGGTATAGTAGGCTCTGCCGGTGTCTTGTTCGATGACGATCCGTTCTGCATCCCGCGAGCGGCCGCGTACTTTGGGATTCACATCGTACTCGCGATAGTGGCCTTGGGGAAGCCGACGCTCGCGATTCTGAAACTCCCTGCCGCCGATATATCCGGGGAGGGCGTTCCCCCCATGTTGCCGAATTGCCTTCAGTAGGTCTTTGGCTTTCTGTAAAGGGTCCTTCGCAGCTCGATGCCGCTGTCCATCGAGCGGTGGCGTGGCATCGTGAAGAGCTGGCCCTGCGGACTGAACAGATGCGACAGAGTCAGGCGGTACGGGTGGTTCATATGATGCGCCGGTGTTGGGAGTACCCGTGGGTCCGCCGAACAGTAGCCCTGCAAGGACGACGAGTACTCCACAAATCTTCCAAATTCGATCCATAGCGTCGCATTCGTATCACGAGGAGAGGAAGCACAGTGCGAACCCTAGCACGCACAATCTCGGAGGATCAACGGGCGTAAGAGGAGCATCCTGCGGGAGTGTGTTCCTGTGGTAGCACACGTGGGGACCTTCGAAGTGCTGCTATGTCAAAATAGTTTTTCCGCAGCCTGCGAGGCCAGAAATTGTTGCTATCGTTCATCTGCCAGCGTAGCATCCAACCTATTCATCTTGCTGATGATGTTCTCCTGTCAGGCATCTCCCGGCCACCGTGCGGGCAGGCTCCTAAGACGAGTCAACGAGGTACAGATTGGAATCCGCAGTAGACCAACTTGAATTTGTGACAGTCGAAGGACTCCTGGCCTACGGGGAGATGCTGGCGCGTCGCACTGCCAGTGAGGGAGTTACATTCCCACCCCTCCCAACTTCCTCAGTCGATCGACCACAGCGAACCCGTGATGCGATGGAGAAGATCAGGGTGTTTGTACAGGGTGCGCAAGGGGGCGTTCCTGGGGCAGAGGAGTATCGAGCCGCCCGTCGCACGCTGATCGAAGAGGGATGCCGGAGTGACGAACTGGTGTTCTTTGCCGCCTGGAATGCGCTCCTCGCAGCAGGCGAGTTGGCCCCGCTCTTCCGCGTGCCAATCGAGTCAGTGCAGAAGCCAACGCATCGTCGGCCAGTGGCAATTGTGCCGCGCGCCCAACTGACGCCGCAATTGGTCGAGGATCGTATCGTGCTGGACCTGGGCGAGGATCGGTTTTGGCTCTTGCCGCGCGATTTGACCGGTCGCACGCTTCTGTTCACGATGCGTCATGGTATCTCGCGCATGGAGAGCAGCATCTATCGAGTCGGGCGCCGCCTCGCGAACGTGCTGGATCCTGAACGAGGCATCCCCAAAGCCGACGCAGTCGGTGCAGCCCTGGCCCGGATGCTGGGCGTGGTCGGGCAACAATTGGATTTCTTGCATATTCACAACTACCTCGATCCGCGTAGTTTCGTCCATCTGGTGAGCCACAGTCCCAATACGCGGCAATTGTACGAGCGGGTAACCACGGCGTTGATGCAGGCGCACCATGCTGAGGCGCTCCCACCATCCTGCGATCCTGCGTTAGACTCCCAGGATTTCGGATGGGTCACAGGTCTGGAGAAGAAGGTGGAAGTCGAGGAGGCCGCACAGGCATTCGGCGTGGATGTATCGACGGCCAAGCGTCTGATCAAACATCCTCTCTACAGCTACCCGGGTGGGCATTCTTTTTTCGATGTCTATGTGGATATCGTCGATGGCTTCCGCCGGTTGGGTCAGTTCCACCAGGGGAAGGCCGTGTGCGTGTACAGCCACAGCTCCACATTGCGGGCACTCATGATTTATCTCGATCCTCGCCCCTTTCGCGAAGCCTTCACCGAGTTTGGCGAATATAAGGAGGGGCAGGATAACGTCGTCTTGTTGGCCTACGAACAGGGACTCTTATCCGGCTATTCCACCGCGGTGGGTTTGTCAGCACGGGAACGGGCGGTGCGGGAGACCTGGGTGAAGGTCGAGCGCGAACGCAGAGACCGGATCACGCTCAAGCCCCGACAGATCAAGCGGATCGTGGCAATGGTCTCGGGTGGCGATTTCGCCGGGGCCGGCGCCGCGCTGAAAGAATTGCGCGTAACAGGACACCGGTTTGGCCTGGAAGTCTACTTCGTGCGTCACGGGTTCTTAGGTCTGGCCAATAACTGGATCGAAGCGGTAACTGAGGACGATACCCGCGGCATGGGCAGCCATGCGAGCAGTCCGATCGGGAGTAGTCGCTTCGAAGATTTCAAGAACGAGCAGGTGCAGCAGGTCACCATGCGGCATCTCAAGCTATACATGGAAGATGGCGCTCTGGTGGTGATTGGTGGGGACGGGAGTCTTCGAGGCGCGCGGGCGCTCTACGAAGGATTTGGGGTCCAGGCCGTAGGGATTCCTGGCACGATCGACAATAATATCGCGGGAACGACTTCCCTGGGTTTTCATTCGGCCGTGTCTCTGGCGAATCAATCCATCGAGTCGCTGAAAGCGACCAGTTCCGCCATGGGCAGCGTCTTTTTCGTTGAGATTATGGGGGCGGGGTCCGGCCATCTCGCCCTCGCCTGCGCGTATCAGGCCAGAGCTGAAGGCATCTTGGTCAACGAACATCCCGACCCCGACGTGTATATCGATGACATCATCCTGGGCACGCTCAAGCGCACCTTGGGCGTCCCGAACAAAAGCCATCTGTTTATCGTGGCGGAACAGACGCCCCATCGCCATCACCCGGATGGCGGCGTGCGCGGTCTTGTCGAGTATGTTGCCGGCACACTCACCACGTGGCCACAGTTTCAAGCACGCCCTGGTGAATATCGCCTCGCCCCTGCGACTAAAGCCACGATCCTCGGCCACACCTTACGGGGGGCGCCCCCAACTCCAGAGGACAAAACCATCGGGCAAGATCTGGCCTATGAAGCGATCCGTCGTCTCGTCAAGGAGCCGGAGCGGGTGGTCGGGTGCATGTTGGCCTATCGCGGGCCAGGCACCATCGAGGCGATCCCACTCCACGCTGTGGCAGCGAAGCAGTTCGACTGGGAGATCTTCGCCCGCATGCATGGAAGTGAGCTGCTCTAGCCCGCATTATTCATGAACACTTCTGCTGCAATCGCCGATCCGCTGCTGCGACAAGCCTGGGGCCAGCGGGCTCGCCCCTCAGACCCTCCACGTACTGCACGAGTACGCATCGGGTCTTCAGGGCTCCGCGCGCTGGTCTCGCGACGCGGCTCAGCGATTTCGCGACGAACCGTCATGAGTAATGCGGGCTAGCGAGATGAATGGAACGCGGCGTCTCACCGTGAAGCCCGTGCCCTGAGTCCATCTCTCCTCATCGTCACTTGGCGATTCCATCATGGATGAACGAGGCGGCCTGCGTCTGAAATGGCGGTTGCGTTGTGGGCTTGGTGGTCGTTTGCTAGAATGGCAGATCTAGACATCATCGTGAGCAGAACGGGGAAAGCAGGGCGCGCGCGAAATGCGGGATACGTTGGAATCTCATGTCCCGCCCGTCTTGTCTGTCTCAAGCAGCGCGTATTCCGATTGACCAATATCCAGTGACAGCATTGTTTATGCGTAAAGCCAAAATCGTGTGCACGATTGGCCCCGCCAGCGATTCACCTATCTTGCTGGATCAGTTAATTGAATGCGGCATGGACGCGGCGCGACTCAATTTTTCTCATGGGACCCACGAGTCGCATGCGCGTGCAATCAAGGCCATTCGCGATGCAGCGAGTCGTCGGCGCGTGGCGATAGCGATCATCCAGGACCTGCAAGGACCGAGGATCCGTGTTGGAGAAGTCGATCAGGACGGGCTCGATCTGGTTGCCGGCCAGACTGTGAGGCTCATGACGACTCTGCTCAGGTCCGGCGGTCAACTCGGCGCACGGTCTACTGCTCCATCCGCCATGCATGAGATCCCGGTGACGTACCAATACCTGGTGAGGGATGTCCGGCCAGGCGCCCGCATCCTGATTGACGATGGGCTCATCGAGCTGATGGCAGATCGGATTACCGGAGGCGCCGTCGAATGCAGCGTCGTGATCGGGGGGCGACTCACATCGCACAAGGGCATGAACTTACCTGATACTCGCATCAGTGCGCCCACTCTGACAGACAAAGATCGAGACGATCTCCGGTTCGGCATCGCGCAGGGGGTGGACTATGTGGCCCTCTCGTTTGTCAGAGGTCCCGATGACGTGGTGGCCGCAAGGAAGCTAGTGGCCGACTGGGGCGGTGACGTGCCGATTATTGCGAAGATCGAAAGGCCGGAAGCGGTTGAGTGCTTGGACGCGATTCTTGATCAGGCGGACGGTGTGATGGTTGCGCGGGGCGATCTGGGAGTGGAGATGGGGCCGGAGGCGGTTCCGCTCCTACAGAAGCGCATTATCGCCGAAGCCAACCGCCGCCGCCGCCTCGTGATCACGGCCACGCAGATGTTAGAGTCCATGACGCACCACATGCGCCCGACAAGGGCCGAAGCGTCGGATGTGGCTAATGCCGTGCTCGATGGGACTGATGCCGTCATGCTGTCAGCAGAAACGGCGATCGGACAGCACCCGCTTGAAACAGTCCGTGTCATGGACCGCATCGTTCGAGCCGCAGAAGAAGGGACTCGATCGCGGTATACGCGTTCGTCCGACGCGCCACAGGGGGGCGGCTCATTCCCGGAAGCCATTTGTCATTCGGCCTCTTCGGCGGCCTCAGCGATCGGGGCGAACGTCATCGTGGCATTTAGCGAAGGTGGGACGACTGCGCGCTTGCTCTCGAAGCAGCGACCCGACGCGTCAATTATTGCATTGACTCCATTTGAAGCCGTACGGCAACGAATGGCACTGTACTGGGGTGTGATCCCTCATACGATGCGGCAGATCGCCCAAACCGATGAGCGGGTCGATGAGGCGGAACGCTGCCTGAAGACCGAGGGACTGGCGACAACGGGACAGCGGATCGTGATTCTGTCAGGGACCAGGATCGGTCAGCCCGGGGAGACCAATTTTATGAAGTTACACACAGTCGGCTAAACTGAACCTGTTGAGCCGGCCCGGTCTCCGCACAGCGCCAGCTGACAGAGGGCTCCATTGCCGACGTGCCCAAGGGAAGCGTACTCAGTTTTCCAGGAGGAGTAAAGATTGGAAGAACAGTACACATGGTGACATCCAGAGTTGTGGTGTGGCTCCTGTTTTCCTTGTGTCAGTTGCTTGTCCTGGTGTTGTCATCCGGAGATGGGCTCGCGCAGGCTGGGTCCATCAAGCATTCACCGTCCGACGTGGTAAAGCGGTATGTGGAGCTCGATCACAAGGGGGCGCGGCTCGATGCCATGTCGGCCGAAACGGTCGCGTCCTACACGGGGTGGAATGAAGAGCCGGCGTGGGGGCATGTTGTCGTGACGCGCGGGTTTGTGGTGGCGGAGCAGTATCGCCAATGGGAGGTGATCGATAGGCTGGAAGTGGTCATCCCTGTGACCTTTCAGGTCATTGGCTCGGTGTATTTGGAAACCGCTGGGTTCGTTCAGCGGGTTGAGACTGAAGAAGTTCGGTTTCGCGTGAAAGGCGTCAAGAATCGATGGAAGATTGTCGAGCCGATGCTTCCTCCTCACGTGGGGCAGAAGCGGATGGTGAATTTCGTGCGCGAAGCGCTGGTGAAGGAAACCGATCCAACGAAACGAGAACGTCTGGGGGTATTACAAGAAGAGCTGCGAAAGGCGAAAGAATAATGGGAAAGACCTCGGTCGAGCTGTTGATTTTCGATCTGGATGGGACCCTCATTGAATCCAAATGGGATATTGCTGCGTCGGTCAATTTTACGTTAGCAGAGCTGGGTCTGCAGCAGCGTCCCATTGAAGAAATCTTTGGGTTTGTGGGGGATGGGGTGAAACAGTTGTTGCGCTTGTCGATCGGCGAGAATAGTCGGGTCACCTTCGACGAGGCGTTACGGGTGTTCAGGAGCCAGTACTTGGCCCATTGCCTCGATCGCACGACCTTCTATCCCGGCATTGGAGAGATGCTCACGCATTTCGCAGGCAAGCGGAAGGCCGTCGCCACCAATAAGTCGATCGAGTACACCAACGCAATTCTTCAAGGACTCGGGGGGGATCATTTTCAGTACGTCGTCGGAGGCGACCACGGGTTCGGGTTAAAGCCGGAGCCGGGTATGCTGTTGCATGTGATGGAGCAGCTGAACGTATCGAAAGAACAGGCGGTGCTCATCGGGGACAGCACCAACGACATCAACGGCGGGCATAATGCCGGGATCCGCGTCTGTGCAGTCGGGTATGGCATGGGGAACCGACCCAAGATGGAAGCCTGCCGACCGGACTGGTTTATCGAAAGACCGGAAGAACTTATGGAGCTATTTATATGACGACCGAATCGTTCCTCGTATCTCGTGAAGCGTATCCCGCAAGAAGTAATCAACGAAACACCGATGTGAAAAGATCCGGCTGGCGCCTCAACGTTCAGTCCGTCGCTCTCCCCACGCTTCACGCTTCACGCTTCACGGTTTTCTTGCTTGCCATGGCTTTTAGCCTTAGCCTGATCCCTATCTCATCACACGCGGGCTCGTTCGGGTTAGCGGATCGTGTTGTGGAACAGAAACTGGCAAACGGGCTGACGGTGCTGATGGTCGAACGACATCAGACGCCGGTGGTCTCCCTCAACATGACCTTCAGGGTTGGGGGAGTGAACGAACAGGTCGGGCAAACCGGCCTGGCGCATCTCTACGAACATATGGCGTTCAAGGGTACGAGGACGGTCGGGACAAAGGATTATGAGAAAGAACGGCCTATTCTCGAAGAGTGGTTTCGAGTGGGGACCGAGCTGGAGCAGCGGCAACGAGAGCTTGCTCGGAAGAGCCAGGAGAGATCGGCCAGTTCTGAAGATCGGGCAGCCATCGAGAAACTGCAGAAACGATTCACCGAACTGCAAGATCAGGCGGGCGCGTTCGTGGCGGGCAATGAAATGGCCTTGCTCTACCAACGTCACGGGGGGGTCGGGCTCAATGCAGCAACCGGCAAGGATCTGACCCGCTATATGATCAACCTCCCGGCGAATCGTCTGCCTTTGTGGGCTGCGCTCGAAGCCGATCGTATGGCGCATCCGGTCCTCCGTGAATTCTACAAGGAACGTGGAGTGGTCATGGAGGAGCGGCGGTTGCGGAATGACGACAGCCCGAATGGACTGTTGTACGAAACCTTCACCTCGGCGGCCTTCCGCGCGCATCCGTATGGTATTCCGACGATCGGGTGGGAGTCGGATATCCTATCGCTTACACCGGCCGATACCGAAGCCTTCTTCAAGGCCTATTACGGTCCCGGCAATGCGACGATTGCCATTGTGGGCGATATCAATCCGAAGGAGGTCATGACGTTGATCGAGCACACATTCGGCACGATCCCGGCCTCGCCCGCGCAGTCTCCCCTCGTCACGGTTGAGCCGCCTCAACGGGGGGAGCGCCGGGTGGAGGTGGAGTTCGATGCCGAACCGTCGCTGGTCATCGGGTTTCACAAACCGGCGTTGGGTCATCCAGACGATTATGTCTTCGACGTCATCGACGCGGTACTGAGCGACGGACTCACCTCCCGGCTCTATACGAGTCTGGTCCGTGAGAAACGGATTGCCGCCTCGGTCGGCTCCGATTCAAATTATCCGGGGGTCCGCTCCCCGAATCTGTTCATCCTCAATGCCGCGCCGCTTGCACCCCATACGACGGCAGAAGTCGAGGCGGCCATCTATGCCGAGATCGAACGGCTCAAGACGGAGCCGGTCTCTGCCAAGGAGCTTGAAAAAGTGTTGAATAATCTCGATGCTGATTTGGTCCGTGCGCTTCGATCCAACGGAGGCCTTGCTTCCCAGTTAGCGCTCTTTCAGACGGTAGCGGGCGATTGGCGCTACGCGTTAAAGTCTCGAGACAAGATCGCCGCCGTCACGGTGGCTGATATCCAGCGTGTGGCCGCTGAGTATTTCACGAAATCGAACCGAACCGTGGCGACGTTGGTGAAGAAAACCGGAGAAAGACATGTTGCGACGGCGCCGCAGCGCGAGGTGGCGCGATGATGAGTGTGAAAGGTGAAACGTTCAACGTGAGATGGGGGTGCTTCGTTCAGGCCGCGATGGTCATCGCATTGACTGTTTCGGCGCTGACCGCCTGTGCCGGAAGTTCGACGCTGAGCGATCCCAGGCAGATGACGTTTAAGTCGGTGGAGTTCACCCCGCCCGAACCGGACCGCGTGGTGTTGGAGAATGGGATGGTCGTCTACCTCCTGGAAGACCATGAGTTGCCCTTGGTCAGTATGACTGCAACGATGCGAACAGGCGGCTGGCTCGATCCAGCAGACAAGATCGGACTGGCGTCGTTGACAGGCTCCGTCATGCGGACCGGTGGAGGCGGGGTTCTGTCGGCTGAACAAGTGGATGAAGAACTCGAACAGTTCGCCGGGGGGCTCGGTATCTCGATCGGGCGGCAATCCGGTTCTGCGTCGCTCGATGTGCTCAGCAAGGACTTGAAGCGGGGACTTCAGATTTTCGCTGGACTCATTCGGACACCTACCTTTGAACCGGAGAGGGTTGAACTGGCCAAGCTGCAGACCATCGAAGGGATCCGCCGCAGGCAAGATAACCCCGGTGCGATCGTCGGACGTGAGTTCGTCAAGCTCTTGTACGGAGAGGATCATCCGTCGGCGTGGGACAGCAGTATCAGATCCATCACCCGCATCACCAGAGATGACCTGGTCGCGTTTCACCGGAAGACCATCCATCCGAACGGCATGATCGTGGGTGTGACAGGTGACTTCGATAAATCCGCCATGCTGGCCCTCCTGCGCGACGTATTCGGCGATTGGAAAAAAGGCGAGGCGCCGGTCCTGACGATTGCCGACGTGCCCCAGAGCCAGACGCCGAAGCCCGTCGTACGGTTTGTGAACAAGGAAACCTCGCAGACGCATCTCCGTCTGGGTCATCTGTCGATCAAGCAGCAGGATCCCGACTATGTGTCCTTGGCGATCGCGAACGACATTCTGGGCGGCAGTTCGTTCCGCAGTCGTCTCTTCAACGACGTGCGAACCAAACGGGGCTTGGCCTACTCGGTCGGCAGCCGGTTGAATTCCGGAGTGCACGATCAAGGGGTTTGGCTGATGCGCGCGGAGACGAAGTTGCCGTCGACGCAAGAAGTCATCGCGCGATTCGTGGCAAACATGGAACGGATGCGGACCGAGTTGGTGACGGACAGTGAGCTGGCAGAGGCGAAAGAGGCGTATGTGAACTCGTTTGTGTTCTCCTTTTCCAGTCCATCCGCGATTGTGGGGCGGTTGATTGAACTGGAATACGACGGGCTTCCCAAGGATTTTCTCCAGCAAGTGCGTGCCCGCGTCGTCGCGTTGAAGAAAGAGGAAATCTTGGCGGCGGCAAAGAAACATTTCAACCCAGAACGACTGACCATTGTTGCCGTCGGGTCTGGCGAGGCCCTGCCGAAGTTGCTGTCGGGGTTTGGGGACGCGAAGGAAATTAAGTTGGCTCCGGAGAGCTGAGAGAAGAGTGGACGGGTAGCCTGTTGCTCTCCTGTGCTCGCGCAACGCGCGGCCTCAGAAGGCCCTCGTTGGACGCGCGCAGTGGGAGATCAACAGGCCACCCGCCCTTGGAAATGAAAGCTTCCGGAGCTTTGATGGGGTAGAAAAGGGGTAGGCGGTCAAGTCGAAGCTGATGGTTGAGAGCTGAAGGTGTATGTATGCCGCTTGAGGACGACTTTTCAGACATTATCAAGAAGGCGCGAATAGGCCAGGGACTCTCGGTTGGCGATGTTGCCTTGACGTCCGGATTGCCCGGTAGCGAGCTCACAGTGCTGGAGCGAGGCGCTCGGCCACCGGATCGTACTGAGGTTCAGGCTTTGGCGAAGGCATTGGGACTTCGCCCTGGCCCGTTGGAGCAGATCGCGATCGAGAAGTGGGAACCGGTTGCACCGCAACAGCTGGCCTGGGTGAAAACGATACAGGGCTCGATCGGTGGTTATGGCGTGCAGGGCTATGTGGTGCATGACGGTGGAGAAGCGGTGCTCATTGACACGGCGTACAATGCGCCGGCGATGATCGCGTGCTTGTCCACGCACCATCTGAAACTGGTTGGGATTTGTCTGACGCACGGTCATGCGGATCACGCCGATGGGATCGAGCAGATTTTGAAGCATCGTGAGGTGCCGGTGTATCTCGGATCTGAGGATGTTGATCTCCTCAGCTGGCAGCCCTCCGAAGCACAGCTGAAGAGGCCGAAACATGGTCAGACGATTTCGGTCGGGCGGCTCAGGGTCCATTGCCTCGCCACGCCGGGCCATACCCCTGGCGGGGTGTGCTATCGCGTAGATGCTGACTCACAACGCATTTGCTTTGTCGGCGATACGTTATTTTCTGGGTCTATTGGCCGGTCGAATCCCAGCACGTTGTATCGCACGCATCTGCAGTCGGTTCAGACTCAGGTTATCGGGCTGCCGCCAGAGTATCGTTTGTTGCCCGGCCACGGGCCGGCTACGACGGTTCGTGAAGAACGAGACCATAATCCCTTCGCTACAGATTCTTAACCAAGGCCTATGAGTGTAGACCAGCGGAGCGATGACCAACCGATCCGTAACGGAGAATTGCCAGTTGTGGCGGAGCTGTCCGAAGATCCCAGTCACCTTTCCCCGGGTGATGAATTCGAGGAAACCTCTTTCTCGAAATGGATCCTTCCCGCCAGCCTCTTTATGGCGACGATCTTTACCACTCTGTGGGCTGGTGCCTATCAGCCCCACATACAAGGCATACTCGGGCCAGTCGACTTCTTGCTCAAATCACCGGAATTGCTATGGAGCGGGATCCCGTTCTCAGCCACGCTCTTATTAATACTGGTTACCCATGAGTGCGGGCACTATGTGTTCTCTCGCATTCACGGGGTTCCTGCGTCGCTGCCTCTGTTTATCCCAGGCCTTCCATATTTCATTGGCACATTTGGGGCGATCATCCGCCTGCAGGGGCCGATCCTGAATCGGCGCGCGTTGTTCGACATCGGCGTATCCGGTCCGCTTGCCGGTTTCATTGCCGCGTTGGTGGCACTGGTCATCGGCTTGAACTTGTCGACGGTTGTGGATCGGACAGCGCACGGATGGCAACTGGGCGAGCCATTGCTCTCGCAGTTCATCGCCTGGCTGATTCTAGGGCCACGCCCTCCTCAGGCAACAATCAACTTACACCCCATCGGGGTCGCCGCCTGGTTCGGCCTGCTTGTGACGTCGTTGAATCTCATTCCCATCGGCCAACTCGACGGAGGGCATGTGGCCTATGCCCTGTGGGGCAAACACCAACGGACGATGGCCTTTATCATGGTGCCGATCCTCATTGTGTTGGGATATGTGGGCTGGCCAGGCTGGTGGCTCTGGGCATTTATGGCAGGGCTCTGGGGTTTTGGACATCCCCCGGTGCACGATATTCAGGCTCCGTTGGGACGAAAGCGGGTTATTGTCGGATGGATCGCGGTTGTCGTGCTTGTGTTGACCTTTGTGCCCATTCCTATATCTCACCACTAGCAGAAGGGGGATGGCCCGGTGAATCCCTTGTGCTCGCGCAACGCGCGTCTTGGTGTGCCTGAGTTAGGCGGGTGAGAAATATGGCATGTTTGAGCCTCCCGCAAGGGGATCTCCCGTCGGATCTATCCGGCTTGCCTATCATGAGCAGCATAAGTGGAGTGGGGAATTATGCTGGTGGCGCACTCACCTGGATTAATGCGAGTGCTTCAAGCGCGAGTATTAGTGCGTGGGTTCCGCTCCGGCCATGCCCGAGCGTTTGGACGGTCTGGTAGAGCTGGTGTGCCAACGTGAGGCCGGGGAGTACAAGCCCCATGCGTTTGGCTTCTTCCAATGCCATACCCATGTCTTTGATGAAATGCTCGACAAAAAATCCCGGGTCGAAGTTGCGCTGTAGAATTTTCGGCGCCAGATTGTCCAGGGTCCAACAGGCGGCTGCGCCGCCACGGATCGATTCGAGCATGCGGTTCAAATCAAGTCCAGCCTTGTGACCATACAGCAAACTCTCGCAGACCCCGACCATCGTGCCGGCAATCACGATTTGGTTACAGAGTTTCGCCTGTTGCCCGGCGCCGGACCCTCCCTGATAGACGATCTTTTTCCCCAATAGTTCGAAGAGCGGCATCACGGCTTGCACGGATGTGGTCTCGCCGCCGGCCATGATCGAGAGCGATGCATTCTTCGCGCCGACGTCACCGCCAGAGACAGGGGCATCGATGGCTGAGAGATTGTTCGCTGAGGCAGCCGCTGCAATTTCGCAGCTCAATGAGGGTTGCGTCGTCGTCATATCGATGAGGATCATCCCAGCTCGCGCGCCAGCCAGGACTCCCGTCTTGTCGAAGTAGACCGTGCGTACGTCCTGAGGAAATCCGACCATCGTGAAGATGACATCGGATTCAGTCGCCACTGCGCGCGGGTTCTCAGCCCATTGCGCCCCCCGATCGAGCAATGATTGTGCCTTCGACTGTGTGCGGCTATGGACCGTCACGCGATAGCCGGCCGTGAGCAGATGGCCGCACATCGACGACCCCATGACGCCGGTGCCGATCCAGCCGATCCTCGTTGTTGTTGATATAACTGGTTGGACAATCATCGCTCATGTGCTCGTTTATTCGGCGAGCGGAACGATTCGATCCGCCACCGCCTGAATGACGCCTTCCTGTTCTCTCGCCACCTTTACCCCTTGAAAACTCAAATAGTAGCCCCCGTGACTCGGTGACTGGATCGTGGCAGCGAGTTCAATCCGTTGCCCGTCTTCGACATCGGGGTCTTTGACGGTTGGGACTCCGCAACGTCCGTAGACGGCGACGTTGATCGAGGATGTCTCGTCTTCCAGGTAAAACAAATAGGCGCCGTAGCACATTGTGCCGGCCTGGAGCTTGTAGGGATCGAGGGGCGTCACATTGCGAACAGTGCCCCGCAACGTGACCTGTTTCAAGTGAAACGACTTCGGTTCGTCGACGATCTCGCGAATGGTGATGGGCTCTGCGGCGGAAACACAGGAAGGACCAACTATAGACCACCCAAGCCAAAGGACGGCGAGAAGGCCGACCAACGTGTGTGTGCGAGATGTATGGTCCTGTCCCACGGTTCTATTTTACAGAAGGTCGTGGCAGAAGTCCCTTCCGCCTCTTCGACGAACTCGGTATAATCCGCCCACCTTTTCTGGAGAATCACCCATGATCGATCACGCACAACTTGAACGCTACATCACAGACAGCCGCCGTCGGTTTGAAGACCTGCTGGGCCAGATGGTGGAGATTCCCTCGATCAGCATGGATCCGGCTAGAGCCCCAGACATCCGGCGCATGGCAGAGTTTGCACGGCAGGTTCTAGCTGATTCGGGGGCTGAGGTCCAGATTGTAGAGACCGGTGGCTATCCGATCGTGTCAGGCGGATGGATGACCGGAGTCCAACATTCGACGGTCACTATCTACAATCATATGGACGTGCAACCGGCACAGGAGCCGGAATGGAAGCAGGCGCCCTTTGCATTCAAGAACGAGAACGGGTTGTACAAAGGCCGGGGCGCGACGGACGACAAGGGCCCTGCTCTCTCGGCCCTGTTCGGCGCAAGGTACGCCATCGAGCAAGGAGTGCCGATCAATGTTCGATTTCTCTGGGAATTGGAAGAGGAAATCGGCAGTCCGAACTTTGCGGCTGGGCTGAAGAGCCACTCGGCAATTCCTCGGCCGGATTCAGTCGTGGTATCGGATACCATTTGGCTCGCGAAAGGAAAGC
>Ga0163153_10004050_pt1 | contig 18820 bp, 17 predicted proteins | sample OliLakLV19MP6IB1_FD_148629 | JGI IMG/M metagenome (GOLD analysis project Ga0163153, IMG submission 148629) | Freshwater microbial mat bacterial communities from Lake Vanda, McMurdo Dry Valleys, Antarctica - Oligotrophic Lake LV.19.MP6.IB-1 | ecosystem: Environmental > Aquatic > Freshwater >... | reverse complement strand
CCAGGAAGGCCGTGACACTCTGCTGGTAAATCAGGCCCACGATGGCCGTTATCGTAAGCAGGTAAACCAGCACCGAGCTTAGAGCCTTGAGCACCCCGGGCACCGGTCCACCGATCGCCCGGGTCAGTATTTTGTCAAACAGGATCCAGCGAATCATCTGGTTGAAAACGGCGGCAGCGGATAGCCATGCAGCGGTGAGAAACAGATATTGCCACCAGCGGTGAACCGGGTGGCCACTCGGAACGGTCAGCAGTTCAAGCAAAAACACATCGGAAGCCGCCAGCGTGGCCGACAGCAGGAATATGATGGCAGGAATGATGCGCAGCAGGCTTCGATGCTTCAATTGGGTGTCGGGTCCTTGCCTGTTTTGACCTGTAGCCAAGCAGGCTGGGGCTCAAGCCGAGAGATTGTCTGTGCCTGGTGTTACAGCACAATGACAACTTTGCAGGCAAATTCAAAATGCGGGTATTGGAACCTCAGGAACCTCTTTTTGAAGCCAGAGTATTCAACTGATCCTCGGCCACCATTGCGTGGCTGCGGCTGGAAAGGATGTGGTGTCGGCTTTCCGGGTTTTGCCTTGCCTGCGGAATTAGGACACTATTGCCTTGCACATCGATGCCGGCTGCAGAAGCTGATGTCACCACCGTGGTCTGGTCTTCTGCAGCCCGTCAAAGTCAGGAAGACAATTCGCGCCGGTGGCATCAGCTAAGCGCTTTTGCGTAGAAGGAGTTAAAAATGCCGTTACCCCATCAAGGCTCTGAAATCGCCGGTCAAATAGCCGGCAAAGAGCCTGTACGATTGAGCCGTCGCGAAGCATTGAAACTTGCCAGCCTGAGTGCAATGGCGGCAGCCTTACCTGCTTGTGCCAGCAAGGCTGTTTCCTCTGTTTCGATGGGGCTTGAAGAACCGCTGTATTTTTCAACCGCAAGTCAGTTGAGGAACGCAATTCGTAACAAGGAAGTTTCATGTGTCGAAGTGGTGACGGCATGCCTGAACCGGATCGACTCGGTAAATGCAGCGCTCAATGCGGTAGTGCAACTGGACCGTAACGGAGCATTGCAAGCCGCCAAAGAATCCGACCAGGCCATCTTGCGCGGAGATGTAACAGCGCCGCTGCACGGATTGCCAATGACGATCAAGGATTCTCTGGATACCCGCGGCATGATCAGTACAGGCGGTACCCTGGGCAGGCAAAGTTACTTGCCAAAAGCAGATGCGACTGTTGTGAGTCGTCTGCGCAACGCAGGTGCCATTTTGATGGGCAAAACCAATACGCCGGAATTGACGCTTTCATTCGACACCAACAACCTGGTTTATGGGCAAACCCATAACCCGTTTGATTTGTCCAAGTCACCCGGCGGAAGCAGTGGCGGTGCCGCAGCCATCATTGCAGCCGGCGGTTCACCATTCGACATTGGCAGTGACTATGGAGGTAGCATTCGCTTGCCCGCTCATTTCAACGGCATCTGTGGTCTTAAGCCAACAGCGGGGCGTGTACCGAGAACCGGGCATATCTATCCCTTTGGCGGAATTCAGGATTCGTTCCAGCAATTGGGTCCGCTGGCGCGCAGCGTAGACGATCTTGCCTTGTTGTTACCCATCATCATGGGGCCAGATGGCGTGGACCCCGGTGCCCTTCCGCTTGAATGGCATGATCCACTTGAGCAGCAAGCCATTAAACTGCGGGTAGCTTGGTTCACTGACAACGGTATTTCGACACCCACTCCCGAAACGCAGAATGCCGTTCAAAACGCTGCCACAGCAGTATCAGCCATCGGTGCAAAAGTAAAAGAAGATCGACCACCTGGAATTGAAAACACGCTTGATGTTTTATTACCCATATATTTCTGGGACGGCGGTGCAACCATCAGGCGTCTGCTTCGTGAAGCGGGCACCACAGAGCATACTCTGGGCGACTTTACTGATACACCTGCGTTGCAAGCAACAGAACTGGAAGCGGCTTTGTTGAGACTTGATCAATGGCGCAGTGCTCTGCTTGGGTACATGCAAGCCTTTGATGTTCTGATCTGTCCGGTGAATTCTGCACCAACCTTCACTATAGGCAGTCAATCCAATGAGATTTTAACGGCACGCGGAAGTTATGCGATGGCGTTCAACGCATTGGGCTGGCCGGCCGTAGTCTTACCAGCAGGGCAATCAGCAACTGGTTTGCCGATCGGCGTGCAGGTGGTGGCTGGACCAGGCAGGGAAGACAGAGCACTTGCCGTAGCACAAGTGATCGAACAATCATTGGGCGGTTATCAGCGTCCAATTGGCTTTTAAGCTTTGCAAACACTGAACTTAGGTATGAGATCCAACAGTAGTTACACGATAGATTCGTTCCTTATATTGACGGAAATTGCTGTTGGCTTTCAGTTCTCCCTTACAGCTAAGTTTTGACAGGTACTAAAACGCTTGTGGACAAAGCATAAATTTAGGTGCATCTTTTCGCTCATCCCCGACCAACAGCCAAGTTGAGCCTGAATCATGAAAACTCCATTGCTACTAATAAATTTTGCATTCTTTTTACTGCTCCTTACACAATCCGTGATGGCAAACGATGCCACGAGACTTTCAGACAAAAATTTGGAGGGCGCATGGGAGCTTGTTGCTTATCAGACTTCCAGTGAAAATTTGGATGTCTCAGGACTCCAACTAATGAAAGACGGTCATTTTTCCATTGCATATCACATGCGCTCGGCCCCTGGCGAATTATCGGCTCGCAGCCATGCCGGTTCATACAGCGCTGCTGCTGACTCGATCAACTATGACGTCAATTGGTGGGTTCAGGATGTTGAAGGTCAATGCTCCATTCTGACTGAGGTCAAAGAATCCCCGAGAGCCGAATTTGACGGCAAAGATTTGAAGCTGTTTTTCGCCAGCGGCAGTGTGCAACATTGGCGCCGTTTGGAAACAGGCCATTAGGTCTCGCATTCATGAGGCCATGTATTCGCAAAGCCAGTAACAAAAGCAATGTCGAATCCTAGTGTAGTGTCCTATATTAATCGTATATTAAATACTTTCTTTTTGCTATCATTGCACTGGTCTTAAACAGTGGAATGATGATCTTATGAGAGTGGCAACAACAATTACATTATCTGACTCAGACAGGAAAATACTGGAGAAAAGCACAACCAGCAGAGCCGTCTCAATACGCTTATCCGAGCGTGCCAAAATCGTTCTGTTATCGGCACAGGGGCTGGAGAACAAGGTGATTGCGCAACGGCTCAATATCCCACCCAACAAGGTGGGAAAATGGCGGAACAGATTTGTCGAAGGCGGTATTGAGTCGATCAACAAAGACAAACCCAGGGGCGCAAATCATGGCGGGAAAGATACTTTAAAACAGGCCAGATTGCGCAACAGGATCATTAAAAAAACGACGCAGGAAAAACCAGACAATGCCACGCATTGGTCCACACGAACACTGGCAAAAGAACTGAATACGACACACAGTTTTGTGCATCGTGTCTGGCAATCGGTTGGCTTAAAACCGCATTTAGAAAAGACATTTAAGGTCAGCAATGATCCGCATTTTGAAGAGAAGTTATGTGACGTCGTGGGTTTGTATTTAAACCCACCTGAAAACGCGGTTGTCTTTTGTATTGATGAAAAGACATCCATTCAGGCCCTGGATCGCACACAGCCTGGTCTGCCCATAAAGAAAGGACGCTGTGGAACCGTCACGCATGATTATAAAAGAAACGGGACAAGTACGCTGTTTGCCGCACTCAATGTGGCCACGGGTAGCGTGACCGGGGAGTGTTTCAAAAAGCATACACATAAAGAGTTTCTCAAATTCCTCAAGAAGGTTGAAAGTCAAACGGACAGGAATAAAGATCTGCATATTATCGTTGATAATTATTCCACGCATAAGCATGAAAAAGTTCAGAACTGGTTGAAACGGAATAAACGTGTATTTCTCCATTTCACTCCGACCAGTTCATCATGGCTGAATCTGGTTGAGCGATTTTTTGGCGTGTTAACACAGAAGCAACTTAAAAGAGGTGTGTTTACTTCGGTCGATGAGTTGGAGAAAACGATCATTGCGTATATCGATAACAACAACGACAACCCGAAGCCCTTTGTCTGGACAAAGTCAGCTGAAGAAATTTTACAAAAAGTGAATCGGGCACGATCAACACTTGATAATATACAGTCTAATTAGGACACTACACTAGATACTTGTAAAAGCAGACGTAAACGCTCCTTTCAGGATGTCTGCACTGAGCAACCAGGCATATCACGGTGTTCTCGGCCAAAAACACTATATTCCCATTTGGTTATATTTATACTTCTACCTGCCGAAACTTGAGAAACCTTTTCTGCTAACTCCTAACCTGTTCTCCACACTTGGCGTCCTTCACTGCCACTCCCAGTGCGTTTCATGCAACTTATGTGTTCTTGCGTCGCAAAGCGAAAAAGCCTAGGCTAATCGATAACACAACGATAATCACATAATTCGTGTTTATAAACTAGGCGTTTATCTTTAACTTTATTCGCAGTGGAGATAACAATGACAGCCTTTCAAATTTTCAGTTCTTCCAGCAGGCTTATCGCTCTCAAGGCGTGGCAGATATTCTGCGCAGGGCCTGCCCTTCCTGTTGTGTGTTACCTGGTTCTTTTTTCTTTCACCTTTTTACCCACCGCTTTAATGGCTGAAAACGTTCTCGAAGAGGTGATCGTCACAGCGCAGAAACGCGAGCAGAATCTGCAGGAAATTTCCTTGTCTATCTCGGTCCTCTCCGCCAGTCAACTCAGAAATCTAAGGATAGAACAACCTGCCGACATTGCCAATTTTACGCCGGGGCTGCATGCAACGACATCAAACTCCGGCGACCCTTTGTTTACGATTCGCGGCATCGGTATGAACAATTCAGAAAGCAATCAGAATCCCGCGGTAACGCCTTATCTGGATGAAGTCGCACTGCCTTCAAATGCCATGTTGGGCTTTCAGTTGTTTGATCTTGAACGAGTAGAGGTACTCAAAGGTCCTCAGGGCACACTCTATGGACGAAATGTGACTGGCGGCGCGATTAACTTTATTACCCGCAAGCCGACACAGGATTTTGATGCGTACTTCAGCGCCGAATATGGTCGCTTTGATCTGACTGAGATTGAAGGGGCGGCCGGAGGTGGCATAACAGACAGTCTGGCTGTGCGAGTAGCCGCAAACTCAACCACTCGCGATGGTTGGCAGACTCTGATACTTGGGCCTGAGTCCGGTGCTGGTGTTGACACCGACAATGGTGCAATTGATCGGCAAGCTGTCAGAGCATCGGCGCTTTGGACGCCCAGCGAGAATTTTGATCTTTTGTTCCTGTTCGACAGTAGCTCCAGCGAGTCTGAAGTGCTCGGTTACGAACACGCAGGCAATGTTAAACGAGATGGCTCGGGGCTTTGTTCCTATCCATTGACCGGCGTTCGCAACGAAACAGAATGTGCTTCATTCGCATTACGAAGAACCACAATTGGTGGACCACCAGTGACTGGGATTCGGGAGGTTGTGGCAGACCCGGACACTGGGCCACGCACCGTATTTGGCAGTTTCTCATTCGGCAATATTGACGATGTCGATTCCTGGGGTTTGAACAACACCATGAATTGGAATCTGGGCTCTGTGATGTTGACTTCAGTAACGGGTTATCGCGAACTGGATCGCCAAACCGGTGGAGATAATGGATCTCCATTTCTGATCAGCGACACACTGCGCACTCAGAACATTGACCTTTTTACCCAGGAAATTCGATTGGCCTCGAACACCGATCAGGAAAAACTTCACTGGTTGCTGGGCGCTTATTACAGTGAAGACGAGATTGGCGATGTCGCCTTATTCAATTTCCGCGATCACATTGGCTTTTCCGGTTTCTTCGATTCAACTTTTTTACAAAAGACAACGGACATCGCGATATTCGGTCAGGCTGAGTGGCAACTTGATGAGCGCTGGACTTTGATTGGTGGACTGCGCTATACCGACGAAGACCGCAAATTTACTTTTGCTGGAACCAATATCGGCACTGGCCCACGACCTGTGCCGCTGTTCCAGGATAAAGTGACAGCCAACGAAGCAACTGGCAAGTTGGGAATTGACTTCAAACCTAATGAAAACGTGCTGCTCTATGCCAGTTTTAGCCGGGGATTCAAAGGCCCGGGATTTCCCGCAACGATTGCTTTTTCGATTCCCCAGCTAGCGCCTTTCGATTCGGAAGAACTGCTGGCTTATGAAGTGGGCGTTAAATCTACCCTGGCCGATAATCGCCTCGTTTTTAATGCTGCGGGTTATTACTATGACTGGAAAAATTTACAAGCTACCACCGCAGTGACTCGTGAAGGCATACGTCTGATTGTACTGGCCAATGCTGGCGATGCACAAGTTTATGGAGTGGAAGCGGAAACGTCCTGGTTCCCCACTGAAGAATTTTCAGTACGAGCAGGTGTAAACCTGATTGATGCCGAGATAACCACCGGTAACTTTAAAGGCGATACTCCCGTACAAACACCCACTTTTTCGGGTAGCTTGATTGCTTCCTATCAGGCCACCAATGTCAGCGGCTCGGTTAGGCCATTCGCAGAAATGGACTACAGCTACCGAAGCGAAGTGGAACTTGCACTGGCCAACAACATCGCGGAAACCGAAGACGGATATGGCCTGCTTGGCGCACGCGCTGGTGTCAGAACGACCGATGACAAGTGGGAGTTTTCGGCCTGGGTGCGAAACGCCACCGACAAGCTCTACAAGGCAAGTTCATTCGGCGCAGGTTCAACATTCTTGCCTGGACGCATTGTCTACGCAGAGCCTCGAACCTACGGACTGACACTACGCTACAACTATTGATGCAGCCGTCATAAGTCACATTTGAATTCGCGCAGCCAACCGATCCATTGGCGGTGCCCAGCTCATACAGGAGAGTGTAAATGAAACTTGGCAAAATCAAGCTGTTTAGCCTCGGGCTCTTACCTTCGACAATTGGCCTGATTTTTTACGCTGCCGCACTTCAAGCAGAAATCAGCAAAGACGATTTAATGCACATTCTAGGTCCGCAGGAACCCCCTTTCGTTGCGACCTATCCAATCGCCATTGTGGGCGGCACCCTGATAGATGCGACCGGAGCCCCGCCCAAACTGGGCTACACCGTCATAATTGAAGGCAATAGAATCTCCCGGCTGGGGCCACAGGAAACCACTGAAATCCCCAAAGGAGCGCAAATTGTTGACGCGGAAGGCATGACCATCATGCCTGGAATTATCAACTCAAATCAGCATATTCAACTCAACCCATTGTACCCTGCGCCAACAGCGGATCTTCCACTCGCTGAGATCAAGGCGCGCTGGGAAGAAACATTTGCACGCATGCCCCATCGAGCCTGGGTTTATCTGATGCAGGGCGTTACCAGCATGCGCCAAACCAGTGGCCCATCCAGTCGAATACTTGAAGTCAAAAAGGAAATTGACGCTGGAAACCTTGCCGGGCCGAGAATTTATCTCGGCGGCGCTTTGTTCACCAGCAAGCAGCATTTTGAACACTACGTTAAGGAAAATAACACGCCGAAAGATGCCATAGCATGGATGCGTGACGAATTTGCCTACAACGTTTTGTATGATCTTGAAAAAGGCACAGATCAATTTCTTGGCCCTGAATTCAATTATTGGAAGTTGTACATGTCGGATGAGGTGTACGACGGCAGCAATGACTTTTCGGATGAGGAGCTGCGCTACATCATTGAAAAAGCTCACAAACACGGGAAGATTATTGATGTGCATGCCGGCGGGCACAACGCTGGCCTCAGGCGCATGCTCGATTTCGACGTTGACACGCTTGAGCACCCATTTTATGGACATGTTCTGATTGAGGAGGACATCATTCAGGGCTACGTGGATAAGGGCGTCATCGTCGATAGTCTGCTGCGGGTGATGGTGACAGGGCCGGAAAATGCTGCTGATCCACACTTCTTTAATGAAACCCTTTTCATCATGTCCATGGAGCCCAAGGAGTATCGTCTGCTAATGCGCTATCGCGACAAGATGCTGTTCAACAAAAAGCATCCTGATCAGAAAGGCCTACCCGTATACCAGAGTAATCTGGCAACCCTTGGCGGGCGGGCAGAAAGTGATGATACGTTCGGTATTTCCGGTCCGTCATATGACGAAATGCAAAAGCGCCGCGCCACTTCACATGAAAACATGCGGAGATTTATCAGAGCCGGTGCAAAGTTATCCCTGGGAACTGATACCCCTTCTTTCCTGAATTTCCAACAGGAAGATCCGAACGCAACCGAATACCGGCAGATGGTGGAAGAAGGCCTGACCCCAATGGAGGCAATCATTGCCGCAACCAGAACCGGTGCAGAAGCATTGGGGCTGGATGCTGAATTAGGCACCATAGAAGTTGGCAAGCTAGCCGATGTTATCGTTGTCGCCGGCAATCCACTGGCAGATCTCAATGCCCTGCAGCGAGTTTATGTGGTGATCAAGGACGGGGTGCGCTACAAGTAGCGTGGGTAGGCTATCACTGACATACTAGTATAATGTCCTAAACAAATTAATCATATATAATAACCCCTCTAACCGGAGGGTATTTACGATGACTACAGCCGTAGAGATACAGTTAAGCGAGAAGGAGAAAGATCTGCTCAGCAGGAACGTCGGTAGCCGGAAAGCGTCGATACGACTTATCGAGAGGTCGCGGATTGTTTTGCTGGCGTCAACAGGACACAGCAATATCGACATAGCGGCGCGCTTGCAGATCAGCCAACACAAGGTGGGTCGCTGGAGAAATCGCTATGCCTTGCAGGGATATAGCGGCATCGAAAAGGAACTGCCCCGAGGCGACAATCAAGGCGGTAAGAACAGCGCGGAGCAGGCCAGGCTACGTTCAAAAATTATCCAGATGACCACACAGTCCAAACCCCAAGGCGCGACCCATTGGTCCACACGAACGTTAGCCAAGGAGCTGGGAACAACCCACAGTTTTGTCAACCGTGTGTGGCAAGATTCTGGGCTTAAACCGCATTTGATGAAGGGGTTCAAAGTCAGTAATGATCCTCGATTTGAGGAAAAGCTGGTGGATGTCGTCGGGCTGTATTTGTCGCCACCGGAAAATGCCGCTATCTTCTGTGTGGATGAAAAATCTTCGATCCAGGCGCTGGACCGGACCCAGCCGGGCTTGCCGATGAAAAAGGGACGTGCAGGCACGATGACCCACGACTATAAACGCCACGGCACGAGCACATTGTTTGCAGCGCTCAATGTGGCCAGCGGTGAAGTGATTGGGGCATGCAAGCAGCAACATCGTCACCAGGAGTTTCTGGCGTTCCTGAAATGCGTTGAGCGACAAACACCGAAGGAGCTGGACCTGCATCTTATCGTGGACAACTACAGTACTCATAAGCACGAAAAAGTACGGAAGTGGCTATCGCGCAATAAGCGAGTAACGCTCCACTTTATTCCGACCAGTTCATCGTGGCTCAATTTGGTGGAGCGTTTCTTCGGCTTGTTGACACAGCGGCAACTGAAACGTGGTGTGTTCAACTCTGTGGCAGAGCTTGAGGCGGCGATCACAGACTTTGTTAATCGCCACAATGAATCACCGAGACCATTCGTATGGACCAAGCGTGTTGAGGAAATACTGGAAAAGGTGGGGCGAGCCAAGGCTGCCCTACTAACTGTATAGTATGTTTAGGACACTACACTAGCCGCTTCAGGCAACCGCCCTTTCCCATTCAATAAGCGCACCTTCCCTGCATTTTCGATAGTACTTGGCCTTGGTCAGATGGCGTCCCAGATTGAATAAATTGTAGACAGCGGCATGTGCTGCCAGAAATCGTTGGGCTTGCCCGACCGATTTGAAGCGCCTCATCCCTCGCTCCCTTACTCGGGTAGATTCATGCGATTGCTCTGCCCGATTGTTCGCGTACCGATCAGTGACGTGGGTTGTTTCAGGAATCAGTTCTCGGTGAGCGACTCCATAGCTCCGCAACTTATCTGTCACAATGTTTCTGGGCTCGCCGCCATGATTTCGCAGTAAACGCTTAAAGAACCGCTTAGCTGCTGCGCCATCCCTCTTGGCCTGGAGAAATACGTCAACCACTTCGCCGTCCTGGTCTACGGCTCTCCAGAGATAATGTTGCTTGCGATTAATTTTGACGAAGACTTCATCAATGAAGAAGGTATCGCCGTAACCTCGCTGCTTTCGTTTTAATCGCCGGGAATAAATGGCACCGAATTTTATACACCAGAGTCGGATCGCTTCTCTGGACACAGTGATGCCCCGCTGGGCCAGCAGATCTTCAATATCTCGGTGGCTGAGGTTGAATCGATAGTAGAGCCAGACGGCGTAGGAAATGATAGCCGGCGGGAACCGGTGACGCTTATAAGTATTCATGAGCCGATTCTATCAATTTGGGCGACTTAACTTGGCAGTACCGGAAATCAGCTCTGACCAGGTGTACTGATGCTGTGCGATGACGACGCCGAACGTGAGAGGGTGGCAGAACTCGGCCATGGGTCGGGCGAACCTCGATCTATTGGAATCGTACGGGGACCGAAATAACTCCGGTCATGATGATTCGATTCTAGACGACAATGCAATTTCGACCGGCGCTCCTGACGATATCGCGTGTTCCGGATCGCTGTCGGGGCATCGACGTTCCCTCCGGGACCCGAGCGCCGACGTAGCGCTGGAGTCTCTGTGCCCTGCGACCGGCCACCGCCGCTACGCTGAATTGCCGGGCGAATGTGGCGACCCAGCTCCTGCGACAGGACGTGCGAATGTGCGCCTAGACCGGAATCAGCTCGATGATCGGCGCAGTACGTCGAGCCGGCTTTCCGGTCCGGTTCGTCGGTGGTGCGATGCTGTACTTGGTGCAGTAGTAGGGGCAGAAATGGTCGTTGCAGGGGGAAAGCGGCGCCATTCGCCGGAATTCACCCGTGACGATGTTGCCGAGCCTGGTGTTTCCGCCGCATCGGTAGATATCCCCTCTGCCGTTGATACGCACCAGATCGTGGCCAGCAGCGCACTGCCGTCCTCGGAAATGTGGAATCCCCTGCAGGAAGACCTCGCGGTCGATTACCGGATCGATGGTCGGCCGATCGTCTCGCAACGAAAACTGATCCGCATAGAACGCCTCTGCGCGTTTCGAGTACTCGGTGATCAGCGCGCGCTCTGCATCGTTATAGGCATCGGGATAGCGTTTGCCGTCGTAGTCGCCCCGGAACGCTTTCGGCCATGGCATGACGCCCTTCGATGCCAGCAAGTCCCAATGCGCCCGAAAGAGCGGGAAGACCTCCGGATACATCACGGATGTGACGTAGGCGTCGAATCCGCTGGTGCGCAACGCGGTGACATGATCGATGAAATGCGGCAAACGTTTGCGCTGCGTCCGCTGCTGCAAGTGAACCGCACAGTTCATGAAATCGACCCGGTCAGGATTGATGCGCTCCACGAACTTCAGCACCTTGGGCGAATCGACATTCGAATTGATGCTGATGACGTGCCGTTTGGTGAGCCGCTCGCAGAGCTCGAGAAAATCCGGATAGTGAAACGGTTCGCCACCGGTGAGGTGCAGGTGCCAGCGCATTCCGGAGTTGTCGAAAAACTCGGTCAGCTTCTCGGCCGAAGCCGGCGGAGCGATCTTCGCGCCCAGCGATCGATTGGAATGGAAGCAATAGGCGCAGCGGAAGTTGCATGTCGTCATCAGGCTCCAGTCGGCCTCGATGTCGTAACTGGCGGACATATGCACCTCGGGTTCGAATGATCAGATAGCTTCAGTATGCGCCCGGTTATTCCGTAAGGGAACTACCAGTCCGAGAGGGAATCGTTTCTGGTCGATTCATGGCGAACTCGAAAACGGATCGTGCGGCCATGGCCTCCATTCTATCGCTCGGTCGCATACGATTGGTAAGTACAAGATCGTTCGTTGAACCGGCCGCATCTTGCAGGCAGCGAGTGCGACATAAAGGAGGCTTCTCTTGGAAACATCAGACATCATCGAAGCGATGAAGAAGGTGCGCCAGACGCGTATCTATCAGGACAAGCCCGTGTCGAAGGCCGATCTCGACACTTTGCTCGAAGTTGCCCAGTGGACCGGCAGCGCGCGCAACACGCAACCGTGGCACTTCATTGTGGTCGAGGACAAGCAGACCCTGGGCAAGCTGGCGGCGTTGCGCAGCAACATCGACTGGGTCGCGAATGTTCCGGTCGTCATCGCGCTGGTCTTCGATGGTGAGAGCACCGTGCTCGAATCGTTCGATGAGGGCCGCATCTACGAACGGCTTGCCATCGGCGCCAAGCTCCTTGGTCTCGGCGCCGGTACCGCCTGGTTCCTGGGCGATGAAGAAGAAGCGGCCGCCAAGCAGCTCCTAGGCGTGCCGACGGAGCGCGTCATGCACTCGCTGGTCGCCGTCGGCTATGTCGACGCGGACGCCAATCAGCTTCCGGGTCGCAACTATGTCGGCCGCAAGCCCCTCGACGAGATCGTCAGCTACGAAACCATGTAAACCGAGTCCGGTGGTCCGAGTCCAGGGGCGGGCGCGTTTGTTCGCCACTGGATACGGAACACAGTCTCATCGATTCAGGAGATCGCCATGACGTCATTACTCGAAGAGATTCGTAACGTTCGCCAATCCCGAAAATTTACCGACGAATTGGTCACCGATGATCAGCTCGCGACGTTGCTGGAAGTCGCCCAATGGACCGGAAGCTCGCAAAACACCCAACCCTGGCACTTCATCGTGATCCGCGACAAAGATCAATTGCGCAAGGTCAGTGAGGTGCGCGGCGACGCGATCAAATGGGTGGCGACTGCTCCGCTCGCGATTGCGCTGGTCATCTCCGCCAAGGGTGAGATCAGCGGCGCCTTCGATGAAGGCAGGGTGACCGAACGATTGATGATCGCGGCTCGGATGCTCGGACTGGGCGCCGGCACGGCATGGTACGGCGACGACACTCAACGCGCGGCGGCCAAGGAGCTGCTTGGGATTCCTGCCGAGCTGTCCGCGCGTTCGATGGTCGTCATCGGGCATCCCGCGCCCGGTGCGCAGTCGAGCGGCGGTGGCCGCAAGCCACTCTCGGAGCTCGTGAGTTACGACCGGATGAGCTAATCCAGGCTCGAATCGTTCCATGTGAATTCTCAGCAAAGGGCGTAGAATCCGCGCGGCATTCATCGATATGCCGCGCTCTCGTCTCGCTGAGGACCGATACATGGATCATCCGATAGTTCCCATTACTGTTCGATTCGACCGACGCAGGCTGCTGACAGTGGGCGGCGCGGTCTTCATTTCCATTGCTCTCGGCCGCCGGACCGACGCGCACGATCCCACCCCCGCCGCAACTCCGGCGTCCACTGCCGCCGGCGCGAAAGAAGCTTCCCCGGCAGCCAGTCCGGTCGCGTCGTCGGATCCCACCGGTCCGGTGTTCGAATCTCCCATAAAGTCGCTCAAGTTCATTCCGCAGGAAATCGACATTACCGCAGGCACGACTGTCATCTGGACCAACGAGGACGTCGTTCCCCACACGGTTACCCACAAGGTGAAGTTGGAAGACCAGCTCTTCGCCTCGCCAATGCTTTTGCCCGGCCAGACGTTCACCTACACCTTCGAAAAGCCGGGAACCTATCCGGTCTATTGCCTGCCACACTCCTTCATGACCCAAAAGGTCGTGGTGTCGGAGTAGGCGATACGTCAGCACTTTTCGCATCCCGCAGCGTGTTCTGTTCAGGATTGCGCGGATGCGGTTCAATGGAGACGACCTCGTAGCCCAGTTTCTCGAAGAGCGCGCGATTGCCCGGAAGCACTTCGCGCATGGTGAGCTGGGATACGGTCACGCCCAACTGGCCAGCCTCTGCCTCGGCGGCAAACATGAGCCCCTGGGCCACGCCGCAGCGGCGTGCCGCTGGAAGCACGGCCAGCCGGCCGATGTAGAGCCATTCGCCTTCAGGCTCGAACCGCACCGATCCCACCGCCGTCTCGCCCAATCCGGCAATGGCGGCGCCGTCGCGCTCGATCGCCGCGGCGACGTCGTCATCGGTTTCCCAAAACGCGCTGGAAGGAGGATCGAGCACCGTCTTGAATTGCTCGAACCCGGCCAGCATCAACGCGCGCACCTGCGGTGCGTCGTTCGCGTCGACGATTCTGACGATCAGTTCGCCATCCGGCTCGATCATAGTGCGTTGCTTCTCTCGATCGATCAGCCACCCAGCTCCAACTGCCGAATGGCCGCATTGCGCTCGATCATAGCCGAGCAAAGCGCGCATCGCGCATTTCCTCCGTTCCAAACCGGCGCTCGGCCAGGAAACGCTCCTGCCGCTGCGTGGCCCAGTTCCGCTCCATCTCGGTTCCATCGAGGATCAGAACGTCGGTCGTCGCCAGCAGGAAGGGGAGCATCCAGCCAGCCGCTTCCCGGTGAAAGCCCTCATCGGTCATCTGCTGGCAGGATTCGACCAGATACGGCCGCAGGTGCGCATGCAGCTTGTGGTCGAAGGGGTGTGGCCGCTGCTTGCGCAGCAGGGCCAGATCGAAAAAGCGCGCCGTCTCATCCAGCAGCTCCTGTGCTTCCACGGGTGACATGCGGTCGAGCCCAAAGATCGCCAGCATTTGCTCGTGCAGGTCGAGCCGGTCGAGCGCGGCCAGATAGCCGCGAATCGTCACAAAAACGCGCCCACCCATCTTCGGCGGGTGCAACGCCGCCACCGAAAACGCACCGGCAAGGGAGTATAAGACGAATAAAGGGGCTTTCCCCCAAAAATCAGGGGTATTGCAGTAGCCGTTCAGGCCCATTGATGCCCCTGTTGGCGGCAAAAAATGGGAATCGGACTTGCTTGCTGTGATCCTTCTTGTTCCTGCCACACCGCAATCGAGTCCATTTTGTCGCTGAGGGTATGGGCTACCGCTGCCGGTCTGGGTGACAGCCGGCTTTGTATGAGTGTTGAGTAATTTCCTTTAAATGGACCAGGCCGTTGTTGGTGGGGCACGGCCCTCTGGCAAGAAGCGAGATGCTGCTGAAGTGGGTTGCTGAGCCAGGTGCGCAAGTATTTTCCGGATCACCGGTGGGCCTTCGATACAAGCGATAATCTTCACCGCGCCCCCACATTGGCTGCAGGATTCAATATCGATATTAAATACGCGCTTCAATCTTCTGGCCCAGGTCATCGCTGCGGGGCGTTCCTGCGCTGAAGCTTTCTGCATTTTCCGCAGTGCTGCTTTACCTTTGCCTCGTTTGGCGGGCGTGATCAACCCGCGATGCTTACTATTGGGCGCGAAAACGCCATGAAAGCGGATAAGGTTAACGCGTGGTTTGGGGACCAGGGCGACCAGTCTGGAGATGAAATCCAACGGCTCGAAAATGACATGAGTCGTGCCGTTTCTCCAGGGCGTCTTTAATTCATAACGTATTTGACCATTACGGGTCAGTGACAGGCGTTGGTTGGAGACGGCAGGCCTGGCAATGTAGCGACACAGGCGCTCCAGTTTAGCCCGTTCACTTGCGCCGGCGGCGACACCTGCGTGCAGTGAGAACCCAGCCACCTCGCCCACCGAAGATGCGAAAGCGTCATCTGCGCAATCGGGTAAGGTTTGTAAGGTGAATACCTTGCGCCCTTGCTGCGGTCCCACGGCTATGCGGTACGACTGCAGGGACGCAGGAGGTAGAGCAACGCAGGAGCAGTTGCCGAGGTAATCGAAGCGCCCAGGAGATGATTCGACGGATCTTCATCTGCAGCATCCATTGCTTCTGGAGTGAGATAGATTTGCCCGGTATCACGCGCCAACAGGCCGCTACGCTCCAGGTGGCGGCCAATGCGGTGGGCGATCGTATGCGTCAGTTGCGTGAGCTCATCCCTGGTGGGTGCCGTGACCCGACGAAAGCGTACCGGCTTGCCGTGCCTGGGATCAATGTAAACCCCGTCCAGAAACAACATGTGGAAGTGGGTGTTGAGATTCAGCGCGCCACCGAAGCGTTGGATCAACGTCACTGCCCCGGTCTTTGCCGTAGTTGGAGTAAAACCTGCTTTGTGGGTGAGATGCGTAGCGATAGCGCGGTAGACGATGCCCAATGCCTTGCCCATGACAGCCGGTTGACTGGCAAACAGAAAGCGCAGCGGAAACGGGACACTGAGGACCCATTGCCTCATCGGCTGACGCGGCAGGACTTCATCTGCCAACAGAGCAGCGCTGTCCGCCATACGCCGTGCACCGCAACTGGCGCAAAAACCGCGCCGTTCGCAAATGAACGCGACCAGTTTCTCGTGGTGGCAGGCCTCACAGCGAACGCGCAGGAAACCATGCTCAAGCCGGCCGCACTTCAGGTACTCATCAAATTCGCGGCAAATGAAAGTGGGAAGGTGTTTGCCCTGGCTGGCCAGTTCGGCCTGGAACTCAGGCCAGTATTCCTCGATGACCTGGTAGAGCAAGGTCGCTTCGGGCCGATGCCGCCGGTATGCGGGTGGGTGAGAGGGTGCCAGCGCTGAGAGAGTAGCCACGGATGCGGTGAACGAAGTGATTGAGTCCGTTCACCGTGTGGCCCGCAGCGGCCATTGTCTAGAGCAAAAAATCCTGAGTATGCGTAAGCATTCGTTGCGGCATCATTAAGGAAATCCGTGAAGCACTCGGCGGCGCTGGTGCCGAAACCAAGGGTTAATCTAACCCGCTTCCATGGTGTGTTCGCACCCAACAGCAAGTTTCGTGTACTGGTCACACCGGCCAGGCGGGGCATTCGGATTGAGTGTCAGCACACTGCCGGTTTCGAGCCGCCCATGGACCACTATCCTGTCCGCATCCAAAAGAACCGTGCCCTGCCGCTGAAAGCGGAATTGTTTGATTATGCGGTCGTGTTGGCGAAGAGCGATGCTGACCTTGCGGCTCCGCCGGTCGTCCAGGTCATGCTGAATGGACCGCCAACGGGCGATGTTGATGTCTCTGATGATGCACTCCCGGCCGGCCAGGGTAGTGAGGGCAATCAATTCGTGTTTACCGATGAAGACAAGTGGCAGTTCAATCTGAAGACCGGTCAATTTGAGGCACCAGGGACATACATTGTCTGGATGGAGAGTGGTGATCCCGACGCGTACGCCTTTGTTCCACAGTGCGTGACGGAGTTTGAGATCAGGTAGCCATGTTATTGGGATGTAGCAGGAAAGGCCCGCCTTGTGTGGGCCTTTTCTTTATGGGTATGTAAAGGGCGGCTATTGGCGATAGTTTGCGGACATCCACAATTCAGGGGAGCTGCTGAAGTATTGCAAGCATGATACGGAGGCGATGGTAAGGTTGGTGGGCTTTTTTAACGGCATCGAGTCAGAGTCAAGCTCCGCCGAAATGCCGTTAAGCACTTGACTCTGATCCCATAACTTTCGTAAGGCTGATCACTTCTTCTAGCAAGCTGGCTCGTCTGCTCATTCCTCGAACAACTTTAAATAGGGCTCGAAACGGTAGCGGCGGTTTCTGGCATAACCGGTGAATTCACGCAGAATACCGATTGCCTCCAGTCGCGAGACCAGGTTATTGGCCCCGGCTGGCGTGATGTCCAGCAACTTCCGGATATCCGCTACGCTGACCATGGGCCGGTCAAACAAATGTTCCAGCATGCGATGGCCGTTGCCGGCAGCTCGCCCCAGGTTTTCAGTGACCAGGCCGCGGGCCTCTTCGCGCACCTGCAGGATGCGGCGTGCCGTCAGCGCGGCTTCGCCTGCTACTTCGGTTACGCCCTGGAAAAAAAACTGCATCCAGCCTTCCCAGTCTCCCAATTCACGAACGGCTTGCAGGTGGTCGTAATATTGGCTGCGGTGTTTCTTGAAGTAGTGCGACAAATAAAGCACTGGCTTGGGCAATACGCCACATTCGGCCAGCAGAAAGGTGATCAGCAGTCGCCCGACCCGACCATTGCCATCGAGGAAGGGATGAATGGTTTCGAACTGTGCATGGGCCAGCCCGACTTTGGCCAACACGGGCAAAGAATCGTTCAGGTGCAGAAAGCGTTCCAGCTCCGACATGGCAGCCGGCACCTCATGCGGTGGTGGTGGAACAAACACGGCATCATTCAGCCTGCTGCCTGCTGTTCCAATCCAGTTTTGGGTAGTACGAAGTTCCCCAGGCGCCGAATGCTGCCCTCGCACGCCTTGCATCAGCTTTTCGTGTATTTCCCGAATCAAACGCACGGAGACCGGCAATTCAGGCAGTCGCCCTAAACCGTGATTCATGGCCTGCACATAGTTAACGACTTCGGCCACATCATGCGGCGCATTCGGATCATGAATGGCGGCTTCTGCTGCCAACAGATCCTGCAAAGAGCTTTGCGTACCTTCAATCTGGCTGGAAAGCACGGCCTCCTTGCGCACATACATGAACACAAACAAATCGGGGTTTGGCAGCGTCATCACCGCGCCGCCCAAGTGACCAAGCGCAAGGTCGGCTGCAGACAGCAGTTTTTGCAGCTCCCGTTCCAAAGCCAAAGGTGGATTGGGCGGGAGACTGGCTGGAATAAAGGCACGATAGCCACTGGCTTGTCGCTGATAGTGGCCTGATCGGTTCTTATTCAAGGTTGTGTTAATCATGGGTTCGGAATTCGATCATAATAAACGTAGCGTTTACTATAAGCTCAAAATGGCGGCATAATCAACGTTTGTTTTTGATGAGTTAATTCAGTTAATTGCGGGCCTGGTAGTAGCAATCGCCATAATCCGAGCTTCCACAAACATAGCGAAAGCGGTAATAGAAATAGTCGTCGGCCACGGGACAGCTTTCTTGAATGGCTTCGCATCGCTGTTTGCAGTAGCTGTCTCTCCAGGTGCTTTCGCGCGGATCATCCGCTGCTGCCAATGGGCGTTCAAGTTCA
>Ga0163153_10004047_pt1 | contig 18824 bp, 9 predicted proteins | sample OliLakLV19MP6IB1_FD_148629 | JGI IMG/M metagenome (GOLD analysis project Ga0163153, IMG submission 148629) | Freshwater microbial mat bacterial communities from Lake Vanda, McMurdo Dry Valleys, Antarctica - Oligotrophic Lake LV.19.MP6.IB-1 | ecosystem: Environmental > Aquatic > Freshwater > Lake... | reverse complement strand
ACAGAAAAAGGAGTTCCCCTACATGAAACAATCGCGCGCCGTCTTGAAGGCGGAACTCAACGCCAAATATAGAGTTACGTCTTAACTTCGTGGCATTAGAGACGCAGCTGCCGCGTTGCCCGAGGGGCTTGGCGCCATCAAAGCGGCGACGCGCGCCAACTATGCCGTAGCGCGATTCAAGCCTTCCGGAGTGCGCGATACGGCATTCAGCGGCGACGGCAAACTTCAGGTTGATTTCGGCGAATTTCTGCTGGATGGCGCCAGCGGCGTGGTGGTTGATGGCAGCGGGCGAATCACGGTGTCCGGAGGCAGCCAGATTCGCAAATCGGCCGGCGATTTTTCGGTTTGTCGTATCTCTCCCGGCGGCGCGCTCGATAGCGCATTCGACGGTGACGGCCGCCGAATCATCGATTTTGGCGGCAGCGAAGGCGCATTCGGCATGACGATTCAGAGTGATGGCAACACGGTATTGGTCGGTCATACAAAGCCCAACCGAACGCGCGGGCGCGTTGCGGTCATCCGCCTGCTGGATGAATAACCACCGCCGGTGTCAAGCTGAGTAAGGTCGCGGCGTGCGCAAAAGTGCATCAGCACTCAAGAGAATTCCAGAAAACCCATCTTCCCCGGGTCACTCCAGCACGGCCTCACGGAATCAAAAATTCCTATTAGTACACCTAAGTCAGCTCGCTCTCCGCCGCCGTGAGTTCCTCGAAGACCGAGGCGATCGGAGCGGACGAAAACAAGCCGCGCGTTGCCGTCGATGCGGCGACCACCGCGCCACTGCTGAACGTGCGGGCCGAGGCGGTGTTGGTCTAGGCGGAGTTCCCGTCGGTGTTGTAGGCGCGGACGCGATAGTAATAGGTCGTTTTCTTACGCAACCCGCCGTCGAGGTGGCTCGTGGCGTTGGCGCCGGGGGTGGCGACCTGTGTCCAGTTCGTGCCGTTGGTCGAGCGCTCGATCTTGAAGCCGGTCTCATTGGTCGAGTTGTCAGACCACGCGAGGCGGATTTGCGACGCCGATGCCGCGGCGGCGTTCAACGACGACGGCGCAGCGGGCACCGGCGTGGCCGCGGTGGTGGCGCTGGCGGTGTTGGTATAGCTGGAGTTGCCAACGACGTTGTATGCGCGAATGCGGTAGGCGTATGTCGTTGAAGCAGCCAGCTCGGTATTCGTGTAACCGGTGACGTTAGCGCCGACGGTGGCGATTTCCGTGAAGGTGGCGCCGCCGTCGCTGGAGCGCTCGATGCGGAACCCAGCCTCGTCGGCGGCGTTGTCGGCCCACGCGAGGGTGACGGCGTTGCTGCCGCCAGCGGCGCTCAGCGCGGATGGCGCGGCCGGGGCCGTGGTCGGAACGGCGAGCAACTCCAGCGTGCGCCGCGCATTCAATCGTCCGCCACTGACGGATGTACCGGACATCGCAGCGATGGGATCGGTTCCGTTGAGCATCGCCGCTTTCACTTGCGTTGCGGTTGCGCCGGGCGCGTAGCTGAATGCCAGTGCCGCCGCCCCCGCCACGTGCGGCGACGCCATCGACGTACCGTCCAGGTACACGTATTGGTTGCCCGTGTAGGTGCTCGCGATGGCGACCCCCGGCGCCGCCAGATCGACGGTGGTCGCGCCGTAGTTGGAGAATGATGCGCGGGCGTCGTTTCGATCGGTCGCGGCGACGGCCACGATGCTGTCCAGCGCATAGTTGGATGGGAAGTTAGAGGTGGTGTCGTTGTTATCGCCGACGCCGTCCGCGCCGCCGTTTCCGGCGGCGGCGATGAACAGCATGCCCGCGTCGCCGTTGGCCTTAATGGCGTCGTACAGCGCCGTCGATCCGCCGCCCGCGCCCCAGCTGTTGTTGGTCACACGGATATTGATCCCGGACTGATTCAGCTTCGTCGCATAGTTGATGGCCGCGATGGCGGCGGAGATGCTGCCCGAGCCTAAAGCATCCAGGAATTTCAGCGGCAGGATCTTCGCGTTGACCACGCCCGCCACGCCCGTGCCGTTGTTGCCCGTCGCTGCGATCGTCCCGGCGACGTGCGTGCCGTGGCCGTTGTCGTCCATCGGGTTGTTGTCGTTGTTGGCAAAGTCCCAACCGCGCGTGTCGTCTATGTAGCCGTTGGCATCGTTATCGATACCGTCGCCGTCGGTTTCCCTGCTGTTGGTGAAGATCGCGCCGGCGAGGTCCGGGTGGTTGTAGTCAACGCCCGTATCGATCACCCCGACGATCACACTGCCGTCGCCGCGCGTGATGTCCCACGCCTCGGGCGCGTCGATGTCGGCGTCAACCGTGCCGGCGCTCTGACCGGTGTTATGCAGTCCCCATTCGACCGAAAAGTAGGTGTCGTTCACGAGACCCTGCGCCGTGACCGCCAGATCCGGTTCGATAAAGCGGAAGCCGGGCAGCTTGCTGAGCGACGCGTTGATGTCGGCGTGCTTCAGCGCCTTGGGCGCATCAATCACCGCCAGCCCGTCCTTGCCCAATAGTCTGGTCGCCTTGGCGTCCTTGCGGACATTACCCAGCAGGTTGTTGATCGCGTTAAGCTGCTGGTCGGCCCCGCCGTGCACGTTATCGACGCTCAGGATCCACTGCCCCGCTTTCGCGTAGGTCTGCTGCCCGTTCCACGTGATCTGCTCGAAGCCATTTGCCTCGACGGTGGCGGCGATAGTGATGCTCATCAGACGGCGGAATTCGAGCGGCTCGAGCATCTGAGAGGTACGGCTGGTGAAAGGCTTATTGCTCATGGGGGCTTGATTTCTCGTTGTGCGGACCGGGAAGAGCCGCGGGTCGCACCGAGCGGGGCAACCCGCCCGCGTGAAGAAACGTTCATCCACCGCGGGCCAAGCAATTTTACGCTTGCGACGAAATGGGGTTCGCGCGAATTACCACTAATGGCGCGCCCTGCGCCCTACATGCAACGAATATGGGCGGTAAACCCCTCTTCCCCGGGTCACTCCGGCACGCCTTCACGGAATCAAAATTCCTATCCACCGAAACGATGATGCTGGTCGCGAAGGTGGCATAATACACCCAGCCTGATCCCCCGATGATTTAGGAGAACCGTGCGGGGGGTATGGGGGTACTATCGTCATGGGCGGCGACGGAAGCGGCTACAAGTGGGCGGCGAAGGCGACGGTTGCATCCTGCCCGATCCTGTCGGCGGCGCGGCTGCAAAGCCTTGGCATCCTGCGCCCCGACACCAACGCGACAACGGAAATCACCTGGACGAATCGCCACAGCGAAGACATCAGCGGCGGGAAATGGGAAATCGACTCACGGCGTCCTTAATACGGTATTGGGTTTCTTAATACGGTATTTTTGACCACCTGAAAAAGGAAAAACCGCTGTAACTCTTGCGAGCCACAGCGGTTATATGAAGTAGCGGGGGGGGATTCGAACCTCCTCGAAATTCCCCCGCAAATCCGCCTGTTCCCACCGAAGGCGGCACGGATTCCGGCACACTGACCGCCGCGCCGGCCCCTGCCTTGCCCGATGACCTGGCGGACGTCGTAACGGCATGGGCGGCGCTGCCGGACGCGCTCAAGGCGGGCATCTTGGCGATGGTCAAGGCGGCGAATGGCGGTGTGTGATGTACGCACCGTCTACAGCGCCAACGTCTACACAACCCCCTGGCGATAGCGCTACACAGGGTTTCGTTGGCGCGGGGGTTGCCTAGCGGGAGGTTCCGTAGACGCAGGTTGCGTAGACCGCTCAGTCTCCCCTCCAACGGGTACTATCCACCGAGGTAACCAACCGGCTCTGGACGCACTTTCGTCAGCGTGGTAGTCGGCATGCAATCGGGAAGCACTGCGAGGGGATGAGATCGCCGCGAACTCGGCCGTCCCGTTATCCGCGCTTACCGCCGCTGCAGCGCCGCCCAGCTTCCGCCGCCAGGCGAAAAACGACGAGCACGGGATTGATCGCCGGTTGCAAAACTGTTTGACCGACAGTCCGCTGCTTCGCTGCTCGTCAACGATCCGCGCCCACTTCTCTCTCGCCGATTCTGATGGTGTCATCCCGACAACATGCCACGCCCAATGCGCAGCGCGAAGATGCGGATGGCGTAGCGCTTACACGCGGCTTGAACCCCAACGACTCCACGACGCAGCATGAGTTGAAGAGCGTGCCCGGCAAGTTCAGCGCGGTGCATCTGCTGTGCCTGATGTACGTGGCATTCAAAATCATCGCGCCGGACGAGACGATTGGATTTGATCTCTCAGCAGAATATCAGAGCGCGATGGCCATGCACCGCCGACCTAGCTCGGAGATGTCATCGGGCAGATGTGCGAAGAATATTTCTATCTCACGGGCGGTGCGCCAGGACGCGCGGCGAACGCTTCCTTCCTCATGAACGAAAGCTGCCCAGTCCTCGCCGTCGCCGTCGACGCAGCACCGCCCCAGCCGCGGCGAGCAGCAGCATGCCGGCGCCGGGTTCGGGCGTCGCGATCGAACCCGTGCCGACCACCGGAACTTCGTTCGTGAAATCGCTGTAGCCGATTTCGGCGTTGGTGATGGCCACGTTGTAAAAGTTTGTCATCGCGTTTCCGGAAAGTTGAAAGTTGATGTTGACCAGCGTCGCCGTCGCACCGCCCGCCAAGGGCACCGGCGTGAAGAAGGTAAAGCCATTGGCGAATACGCTCACGGTAACGAAGCTTAGCGCGGGCGGATTCAAGCCCACCCCCGAACTCGGGAAGATATTGTTGCTTGCCCCAGTGAGCTGCAGATCAGACGCCGGAAACGCCGGCGTAAAGTTCAACTTGAACTGCCAGCTAACCAGGTTTACCGAGGTTACGGCATTATTAGTCAGCGACAGGTTCAGGAAGAAATTCTGCGGACTGGCCGATGGCGCCAGACTCACCTCGCTCACGTCCAGCGTGACATTCGCATTCGCCGGGGTTTCTGCCAGCCGCAGCGAAGCGACCAAGCCCAGCGCCAGCGCCATCACGGCCACGGCATCCGGATTATTCTTTCTTCGAGAGAACATCATTCACCGTCGATTTCTTTTGAGTTACCGGATCAGATCCTTCGTGGAAGCATTGGCCGTGCCGCGCTAATTGATAACCTCGTTCGAAAAGATTTCGGAAGCCAGGCTGGTTTCGTTATGGGATTCCAAGCCAGGCTTCCTGAACAGCACCGTGCTGATCCGCTCGGCAAAGGTAACGCCTGCGCTTTCGTCGATGCCCCTCACGTGAATCCCTGTGCTGCGGATCCCCGGTGCCGACACGAGGCGTCGGAATGACAGCGTCAGCAGATCGGCGTTGAGTGTTCCCACCGGCACGCCACCGTAGATGGCGATCCGGATACGGCCCGGTTGGTTGAAGTTACCCAGAATCGTCAGCCCCAGCGAAGATGCCAGCGCCGTCGGCCGCATGCCAGTGACAGCGTCGATGCCCAAGGCCGCCGCGTCATAGTTGACATCCAGTGTAATTGCCGGTGGCGCGCCCTGCGGATGCGTGGTGCTGACACCGACGGTCATCGTCGCTGCGCCGCCACGGTCGCCGGCGATCGTTTGTTGCACCAGCAGGCCAGGCGATTCAGTTACGATCGATGTGCGCGGCGCAACAAGCGGCGGCGGATTGTTGGGCACCAGCGGCGAATTGATGCCGATGGCTTCCTGCGCGACTTGAACAGCGTCGAACGTGGTGATCGATCCACTGTTGTTGACGTCGCCGATGATGGTCGAATCGGTGTTGGCGTAAGCCGGGAAGCTGTCGATCAGGAGGATGGCGGCAAACGAAATTGCCGCTGCATCGATCGTGGTGTAGGTCTGGCTTCCATTGGCGTCGCCGACGAATGCCGCAGCATGGACGGCGGTGTCGCCGATCGCCGGCACTGTGACGAAACCCTGCGAAACTTCGACATCTTCGATGCGGATCGCTTCGTTTCTACCGTAGGTGGCAGCGCCGGGAACACTGGCGACGATCTTGAGCACCTGCCGCGAACCACCCAACAGACCACCCGGCGACGGGTTGAACGCCGACACTTGGATTTCGCCCGGCGAGATCGTGTTTGTAAACACGGTCCAACCGGCGTTGTCGGCGCCGGCGGTGATCGATGAAATCGAGAGAAGATTCGGGTCGAACCGCAACGTGAACTCGATGGCGTTGACATTCAATGCATCACTAAGCGTAACAGGCAGATCGACTGCCGTGGCGGGGATATCGACATCCTGTCCGGGACCTCGCGTGAAGTCGGCGATACGAATGACGCGGCTCGGCGGGGCCGCGACGGTCGGTGACGCTATGTAGTCATCGCCTGGATTGTTGTCGCTGTTGCCGTCGAGCTGATCGCCCGGGGTCGCGTCAGCGTCGACAAATGCCACTGCGCTGCCACTCTCTAGCGTAACAATGTATGCGCCGCCGGCGAGCACGCCTCCGGTTGCAACCCAGGAAAGTGTGTCGGAACCAGTGAAGATAAGCGAACCCTTCAGGGGGTTGCCGCCCAGCGTCACCAGCACGTCCGGCGAAGCGCCGTAGAGATTGACGACCGATTGGTTGTACGGCCGGTTGAATGTGATGTCGAAGCCGCTGGGCGTCGTGCTGACCGAACTGACGCGGAACGTCACGGGATTGACGGCGACCAGCGTTGTGGTCTCGAAGAAGCCGCCGTCTTTATCCATGATTCGGCTCTTCACGTTGATACTGGGCGCCACCGTGAACGAACCCGGAACATTGGTGAACGAACTGGCCACACCCGAGCCGTAGATCGGTGAACCCAAATCCCAAGTGCCGTTGTTGTCGAAGTCGTAAGCATACCGGAACGAGGTCGCATCGATCGGCGACGGATCGCCCTGTGCAATCCAGGACACCAACACCGGATCGCCGGCATTGACCGGCCCGCCGTTGGTCAGGCTGCCGAATGGGTTGAGATTGTTGACGTCAATCGTGAGCGTACCGACGCCGTTGTAGATCCCCTTGGTGCCGTGCGTGGCCGACGCAATGATCGTGCGCGCCGGCGAGGCCAAGCCGTCGTTGTAAGTGTGGTTGAGCAACAACGACCCGGTCTTGATCGTGGCCAGCTCGCCGGCGGTGAGAGCTTGAAGAACGCCGTCACCCCAATTGATCTGCATCGAAGTGATGGCGGCGACGTCGCCCGCGCCCGGATCGACCAGTTGGCCGAGGTTAAGCGAGTACGAGCCGCCTTCTCCGACACTGGCGGCGCCAGTGAACGCCGAGGTCGGCGCGACATCGCTAACGGTCACGGATTGGTTGTAATTGGTAAAGCCGCCATTGTCGTCAAGAATCCGCGCGCCGACGTTAAACGTCGTCGGCGGGCCCGGCGGAACGCGGTTGCCGTTGGCCAGCGCCGCGATCATTGCGGTGTTGGCCAGGAAGCTGTTCGAGACGTTGGAACCGCCGTAGGTTCCATCGCCGCCGCCGTTGGCGACGTCAAACCCGTCTCCGAAGGTGCCGTTGCCGTTGATATCGAACGCATAGCGGAAGCCGGCTGCGGTGTCGTCGACCGACGGATCGGTCGGACTTGTCAGACTCCATGTGTACGTGCCGGAGGCGTTTTCGTTGATGGGAGTAGGGGCGTTCAACACGGCGGTCGGGTCTACGTTGTTCACCGTGATAGTGACATCATCGAACGCGGTGTTGCCGGCAAAATCGGTCACTGTGTAGCGAAACGTATATGTACCATTGTCGGCCGGGGCATAGCTGTAGTTGTCCGTGTTTACGGGCAGGCCGAGTTCGGCGTTGATGTCTTGCGAAGGCACGGTGCTGCTCACCAGCGTCCAGCTACGGAAGTGGCCAAGACCGGTGTCGGTGAAGGAACCGAGCAGATTGACCAACGCGCCTTCGCTGACGTTCTGATCGCCGCCGGCGTTGGGCACGGGAGTTGTGGTATCGACGGCACCGTGCTGAAACCCGTCCAGGCCGGTGTTGGAGTCGATGCCGTCGGTGAACCACGGCACGATGGTGATCGGGCCACCAGTTGAGTTGACTTGCACACCCTTGGGCGAACCCGGCGAGTTGTTGAATGCGCTGGTCGGACCGTTCGCGCTACCCCACCAATTGCTGGCGACGTTAAGCGCCATGGCTGACGCGTTCACCAGACCCACAAGCGACGGGCTGCCGGTTTGTGTAGCAGAATTGTCCGGCGGTGTGAATGCATCGGTGAAGCTGTTGGTATCGAGTGTGATCGTTCCGGTCGCGCTGGCCCCAACGCTGACCGCGGTTGCATTGTCAACGAAGAAGTTGTTGGTCATCGAGACGTTGGTGCTCGTGCCGGTAGCCACGACGCCGATCGTATTTCCAGTCAGTGTGTTCGCCACAATGCCGGCCGAGGACGAACTGCCCGTGACGGCGATACCCGCGGTGTAGCTAGTGATCGAGTTTGCCTCGCCGAGCGTTGTTCCGCCGATGGTCGCGCCACCGTTGGCGTCAACATTGATTGCCGTTCCGGCCGAGCTGGCGAAGCTGTTGCCCTTGATGATGTTGCCGGTGCGGTTCACATATAGATCGACCGTGTTCGCGCCCATCGTCGCACTATTGAACGTATTGGCCGTGATGGTGTTGTTCGCGCCGCGAGCGCGGAGACTGGTTGCGAAACGTGTCGTCGTTCCGCTAAAGGCGTTTCCGGTAAAGGTTGAACCGATGGCATCGATCGTTACAAGAGTGTTGCCCTGCTCGCCGCCGCCATTTGTACCGCCGGCGGTGCCGGTGATCTGGTTGTTGGTGAATGTGATGTTGCTGGTCGAGGTTGAGCCCGAACCGGCACCCATTGCGACAAGCTGTCGAGGAACATTAGGCGTGGTGAACTGGTTGGCAAAACCGGTGTCCGCCGGCGTCGGACCAACGAATGTCTGGCCGGAGAAGATGTTGTTGTCGATGACAAAGCCGGTGACAGTCAGGCCAAACTCGCTGACCAGACCGAGATCGCCATTGGCAACCACCTCGTTCGATCGAATCTCCGCGCCACTGTGATTGCCTTGGAAGTAAAGGGCCGCGTTCTCGATGCCCGGGCTGCCGTTGTCGATGCCCACGATCGTAAAGCCGTTTCCAGAAGCGCCGCCGATGTTCACATCCGTTGAACCGCTCGAAACTTGCACCGTTCCGAACGCGCCGACACCGCTGACGCCTTGGATGGTGGTCGTGGCGCGACCAGTAGATGAGAGCAGGGTGACATCTTTGCCGATCAGCACATTCTGCGTGTAAGTGCCCGGCCCGGCGTAAACCGTGCCGACACCCGCCGCAAGAACATCAATCGCGCGGTTAAATGACCCTTCGCCAACCAGGCCGGATTCGACCGCGTCGGTGACAAACGAGCGATTGTTCTGAACGTCTACGAATCCCTTGTAAGTGCCGTGCGTGGGATTGAGTTTGTCGGGGTAGTGCAGGACGCGATCTTCCACCGCGAGCGCCTGGCTAATCGTGAGCGAACCGGCCGCGACGGGCGATCCGGCGAAGTCCCAGCTCGTGCCCGTTGCATCAAGCCGCAGGAACGTGACGGCGTTGTCCGGCGCGATTTCAATCTCATGCCGCTGTGCACTGGCACCGGCCAATCCGCGGAAGCGCGTGTTGCCGAGGTTGAACGCTGACGGCGCGCCCAAACTGCCGAGTCCAACTGCATCGAACCGCAATGACGCGCCGAAGGTGCTCCAGATTTCCGACGTCGCGCTGCCGAGAGCGACATTATTAAAACTGAGGCCGCTCAGATTCGCGTAACGCTGGATGCCCAGCATCTGATTGCGGTAAGAGCCGCTGATATCAACATCAGTCAAGCTAACGGTGCCAATCGGCTGCACACCAGCACCACTACCAATGCCGCGAAGCTGGATGCCCTGGCGTGCATCGTTGCCGGTGTTGGTTACGTCGACGTTGTTGAGCGTTACCGCGCCGTTGAATTCAAAGATCTGAATCGAGCCCGAACCACCGCCGCCGCCGTTGCCGACTTCGTTGAAGTTGGTGTTGGTGATCGAGACGCTGTCGACCGACAAGCCCGTGCCGGAGTTGCCGAAGACCGCAACGCCGTTCTGCGAGTAGTTTGTGAACGTCGAGCGATTGACCGTCAGGCTGGCGAAATCGGCGGATGCGTTGACCAGCACGCCAACCGAACCGGCGTTGGCAACACCATCGAAAGCAATATCCGCGATGGTCACGGTGTCGGTCGGATTCGTGGATGTTACCGTGACCGAATTCGCGCCGGCCGCCTGCAGCGTAACGATCGGGGTAGGACCGTTGCCCTGGCCGTCGATGGTGATCGACTTGCTGATGTTGATGACTTCGGAGTATGTCCCCGATTCGACATTCACCACATTGCCGCTGCTGGCGGCATCGTGGCCGCGTTGGATCGACGAATCGGTCGAGCCGCCGCCCGGGGCCGTCACGAACAGGTTGTTGGCGACCCAAGTGACAAGACCCGTAGTCACCGCCAGATCCGTATCAACGCGATGGTGCATCGCGTCTTCGATGCGGTAGTCGTCGGTCAGGCCTTCAAAGTTGCTCGAAGTGTATGCCGTAAGATTGAAGTTCTGCGTGCTGAGGTTGTCTATGAAGAAACTGTTGCCGCCGAAGGTGTTGCCCGCACCGATGGTCACCGCGCCGGCGTCAGCAGCTATTTGCAGATCGATGCTGTTGTCGTTGCTGTTGCCGGCTTGGTCGAAGTTGTTGCCGGAAACCGTTCCACCGCCCCCGGTGCGATAGCGCACACCGATCGTGTTGTTGTAGATCGCGTTTCCGGTGATGTTGGTTGTGCCGCCGATGACATCAATGCCGACGGCGTTGCCGGTGATCGAAGCATTGTTGCCGCTGATGGTGGTCGAGCCATTCGCACGGATTGCGGTGTTGAAACCGCTCAGGCTGTTGTCATCGACCAGGTCATCAATGGTAACGACCGATCCAGCGCCAATGTCGATGCCCACGCCTTGAGCAAGCATCGAACCGGTGTTGGCCAGCGTGTTATCGGTGAAGTGCGCGACTCCGTTCGATTGGAGCAACGCACCGGTCGCCACGTTGTCCAGGGTGTTGTTCACCATTTCAACCGGCAGGTTGCCGGCGAAGTTGGACCCGGCGATCCATTGGAATCCGATGTTGGCACCATCCACAGAGTTGCCCGAGTATGTGACGGTAGAAGTTGCACTGGAGTGCGATGTCACGCGGACTGCCCGTTGAAGATTTACATTCGGGTCGTTGCCGACGTTGAGGTTATTGAACTGGTTGTTGCTGACAGTGATGTCGCTGAGGTGGCCGTGCGCATTTTCCCAGATGCCGAGAATCACTTGCGGGTTGGTGTTGTCCTGCGCCTGGGTGACATTGATGATGTTTCCGGTGATTAACAGCCCGTCGTACACGTCGCCGCCGCTGGTGTTGGATTGCATACCCACGGAGGTTGAGAAGTTCGGCGCGGCGCTGACACCGTCGCCGGCGATCTCGATGGTGTTATTCGAAATCGTCTGATTCTTTCCGAACGAATAGTGAATGCCGATGTTCTGGTTGACATCCACCGGTGCCACGGTTGCGTTGAGGTCGGTTGGGATTCGGATGAAGTTGTTGGTGATCGTCGTTCCTTCGAACGCGTCGCTGCCGCCCGCGCCGTTGAACATGCCGATGGAGAGATCGAAATCGACGATGCGCAGATTGGAAATCGTCCAGTTTTTGTTGTCGCCGCCGCCGAAATTAAAGACGCGTTCGAGATTTCTGCCGGAAAGATCGCCGGGACCCTTGATTTCGGCCGTGCCGGGGCCACCGGGGGCGGTGAACAGAATGTTGTCCAAGCCCACTGGAACGGTGAGCGTGTAGTTGTCGCCGGTGGTGCCGACCAGGCCGTCGTTGCCGGTGGCCCAGGAGGCGGCGGCATTGAGTTCGGTCCAATCAAAATTGCCGATGAGGTTGATCGAGTAACCGTCTCCCGCCGCGGCGAGGGCGTTGGCGATCCGGGTGTAGTCGTTGTCGGTTGGAGTCGGGGATGCTGCCGGGGAGACGTAGATGGCGTTGCCGGCGACAAACGTGACCAGCCCGAGGGTGGCGTTGTCATTCTTGTGGAACACTTTGGCTTCCAGCGCCGCAAGCTGTGCCGGTGACATGACGGCCGGCATCTGCAGACCGCCGCCGACATCGTAGTTGTTGTCGCCGCCGCTTAGATCCTGCGCGAACGGCACGGGCACATACGGCGTGCTGCCGGCCGCAGGGTGCGGCGCGGTGTTGGTTGTTGTGAGGCGGATGAAGTTCGTGAGATTTGGGCTGAAGTTGTTGGCCAGCGGCCCGGCGCCGCCGAGGGTGATCGGGCCGAAACCCGAGCCTGTGGCATAAGCGTTCTGGAAATCGAGTGCGCGGCCGGTGGCGCCGGCAGCGCCGATGAAGTCATTGCCTTGCACGGTGAGGCTATTGTCGGCCAGGCCGGTCAGACCCGAGTTGGTCGGGTAGCCCGTGGACATGATCACGTGCGAGTAATTTGCCATACCCGCGACGGCGTTGAAGTCGTTGTTGGTGACGCTCACGCCCTTGGAGCCGCCGCTGAAGATTCCGACGGTGCGGACGAAGAAGTCGTTGTCGTCGATAGTTACCGTGCCGGCGGTATTCGCCTTCACGATTACCGCTTGGGCGAAGCTTGGTACGCCGAACAGCGTGAGGTCGGGCTGGGTGAAGGTGTTCTGAGTGACGTTGACAGTCGACGAGAATCCTCCGCTGCTTACATCAAGCCCGGCTGCGTTGAAGTTGTTGTTCTGGACGAGTGTGGTGCCGGCAAGCGACGCCGCCACCAGCAAATCCTGGGTGGTACTTCCGTTAAAGTCGTTCCCGAGCGCCGCGCTTCCGCCGCCGACGGTCGCGTTCATCTGATAGAGCCATACGCCGCGCGCTAAAGCCGAGGTACTGAGGCCGGCACCGGTGGTGTTGAACGAGTTATTCTGAATCGTCGCCGTGTACGCCGGCCCGACGGAACCGATGAGCGCAATACCGGCCGAGCGCGTATTGCCGACCGGGGTGACCAGCGAGGCCGGTGCAAGATTTGCCGAGGTAAACGTGCTGTCCTTAACGCTGATTCCGGAGAAATTGCCCAACGTGTAATCGCCGTAAACGCCTGCTGAAACGAACGGCTGGGGCATGCTGAAGTTCAGGTTTTCGATGGCAACATTCTGCGCTGTGACGGTTAGGAGCTTCTGATTTGATCCTGCCGTGCGCGTGATTGTCGGGCTGCCGATGCCCTTGATGGTGACGGCCTGGCTGATTGTACCGGTTTCGTTGTAAACGCCGGTGTCGCGTACCTTTACGGTGCCGCCACTGGTTACCAATCCCGCGGCCTCATGGATGCGGCCGACGGCACCGGTTTGGCTGCCTTCAGCAGTGGTATTGAGCGTGGAAAAGTCGCCTTGGAATCCGAAGTTCGCGGGTTGAGTATCGGCACCAACTTCGAGGTACGGAGTAATGTCAAAATTCGCGGATGCCGGGCCGAGCACATCGGGCTGGCCGCCGGGCGCTACTGCGGTACCACCAAAGACAACCGGAATCTGTGCCGCATAGCCGGGTTCGGCGCTGTTTGCGATCGATACAACCGGCGTCGATGTGCCGAACCAGTTAGAACTGAAATTCTTCAGATTCGTCGTTCCTGGCGCAGGAAGTGAGCCGCCGGATTGGCGATCGACAATCTGGCCGTACCAATTGCCGCTGAGATTGTTATTGCTGAACGTCGAGTTCAGAGCCGTTTGAACGGGTGTATTTGTTCCGCCACTGGCGTCCAGGAATAAGACACCCACGGTGAAATTATCGTTGATGTTGTTCTCAACAACAGCCATGTTGTCCGTCTGATTGCGGAAAATCAGCCCGGTACGATTGCTGGTAATCGTGTTGTTGGTGATCGTGTGGCCGTTGCTATTATTTATGTCGACGCCGGTTCGATTTCCTGTGATTGTGTTGTTGTGCAGGTTCAGGCCCGTGATTGAAAGGCCTTGCACGGTGACACCGCCTGAGTTCAGCCCGGCGTTATTCCAATCGGTTGGGTTGTTTCCCTCCCGTGTGATGGTGAAGCCATAAATCTCCACATTGTTCGCTATAACGGAGACTGTGCTGCCGCTGCCTCCGATGGCACCACTGACCGTCGCGACACCATCCTCTTCGCTGCCGATTAGATCAATTGTCTTGTTGACGTTGACGTCTTCGATGTAGGCGCCACCGAGTACGTGGACGTTCCCACCGCTCGTAACGGCGGCGATGCCGTCGTTGACGGCAGCGAACGCATCGACTCCAAATGTCTTTCCGACGACACTTCCCTTGCTGACGATGTCGCCACTACTTGGCCCGACCGGGCCGGTGTCCGGGCCCATGATGTTCCAGGTGTCGTCCACGTAAACATCGTTTGCGACAACCACTGTTACAAACAACGTGCCGGTGCTTACCCCGCCGAATCCATCCGTGATGCTGAACGTCGCCGAATCGTTGCCGAGCGAGCCGCTGCTTTTGTAGGTCACAAGGTTGGCATCAAGATCGGCCTGCGTGAACGACGAAACATCAAGGCCGCTCTTCTGCATCGTTCCGAACGCCGGCGCGCCCGTAACGGAATAGGTCAACTCGGCGGCCGTGTTGTCGGCATCCGTGGTGTTGAGCAACGCCGCGGTGATCAGCCGGTTCCCGTTCTGAACGACTTGCGCGCGGCTGCCGGCGGTCGTGCCTTCGGTTGTTACCGGTGTGATGTTCGCGTCGTAGCGCGCGACCGCCACATTATTCCCGGCCTTGCCCGCGACCGTGAGCCGACGGGTTGATGCGGTTCCGCTGTAGGCAATCGCGTTGGCGTGGTCGCTCCCGGTACCCAGATCCGTGGTGACGATTCCGCCGATGCCGAAGGTGGTGTCCAGTGAACCGTTGGTGTTATAGCGCACCAGCGTGACATCGGTGCTGCCGCTGACCAGCGACTGGCCGGCTACCACGATACGATTGTCGTACGACTGCATGGCGATGCCATTGGCCTGGCCGCCGGAGTTTACGGTTGTTGTGGCGATGCCGTCGCCGTCAAACGAACCATCCAGCGCTCCCGCGGTGGAGGTGAATACGACGGCGGCGAATTTCCCGCCGCTGGTCGCCGAAGCAATGATTCGGCCTGTGCCGTCAATCGCAACGCCGCTGCCGACGTCGACGCTGCCCGAGCCGATATCGACGACTTTCTTCCCGTCGCCATCAAACGAGGCGTCGAGCGCGCCTGCGACTGTATATCGTGCGACCGCCAGGTCACTGTCCGATGTGCCTACGACGACGATTCGATCCGACGAGTCTATTGCAACCGACGCGGCCTGATCTTCGGTTCCGGTGCCGATATCGGTCGTCACCTTTCCGGAGGTGCCGAAGGTGCCATCGAGCGCCCCGGCTGCGGTAAATCGGGCCAACGCGAAGTTGCCGCCACTTGAGCCGACGGCGATGATTTTGCCGTCGCTTTGAAGGGCGATCGCAAAAATCTGGTCGGCGCTGGTGCCCGCAAAATTGGTGACCGTCGTGCCACCGGTGCCAAAGCCAGCGTCAAGCGAGCCGTTGGGCAAGTAGCGGGAGACGACGAAATCGAGATTGTTGGCGCCGTTAAAGAAGAAGCCGCCCACCACGATTTTCCCGGCGTCGGGGCCGCTGGGGATGATCGCAATGGCCTGCGCCTGCGCCGACGAACCAATGGCGGTGGTTACCAGACCGTCGCCGTCGAACGTTGAATCGAGGCTGCCATCCGTGAGATAGCGTGCGAGTATAAAGGACGAGCCGCTGTCGCCTGCGACAACGACGCGATTCGAGCCATCGATGGCGATCGCGCGGGCAGTGTCGGTTCCGCCGAAGTCGGTGAAAACCTTGCCATCTGTGTCGAAGCCCGTGTCAAGCGTACCCGAGATGAGCCGCCTGGAATCGAGCGATTCAACGACCGGCCGGACAACAGCCGCCAGAATTTGACGACGGTGAAATGCGGATTTCCGCGAAATGTGCGCCGATTGTTGGTGAGATCGAAGGCTGCCCATGATTTCTCCTCCCGCGATTCTGCGTGCGGACATCCGGTTGGATGCCTGCCCTGTTTCGCTGCGACAAGCGTCGCAGTGTTACTAATGCATTACTACTTTCGAATTGAGCAGCACCGATTTCCGCTCAATCCGCGATTCTGCAGAGCACAATTGGCTCCCGGAGAAAGTCGGCCGCCGTACGTCACACCGACTTGCACCGCAGCGAACAATTGAAAAGCCGTAGATTACGAACGGCCCAAGAATTGATCGTTCCGCTTAGGAACTGAATTTCCCCGTGCCCCAACGAACTGCTTCCTCGCTCCGTCAGATGAATGTATTGGGCGAGGTCAGCCAGCACGAAGCATTTGCGAACCCAATAAGATCAGGAACGAACGTACCCGAAGGCTTGTAGAAGTTGCAACCGGACTAAAGAGGTTGCCTTAACAGCTATTGGCGACGCCTGAATTGTGGAGAATGAATCGGCGCGTCGGTGACTTCGCTTGATCGGGTGAGCAAGGAAAAGGTTGCCGCGGCAGGCGATTCACGACAGGGCAAACGCATGTAACGAGCGGCGAGCGTCAGCGAACCGATTCCAGCAACAATGCGAAGGATTCCCGCAAAAATACATCCGGTCGCTGACGCTCGCGGCTCGTAAATCGGGGCACATGCGATTGCCCTGCGATTCACGAGCGGAGGCGTCGAAAACACTTGACCACGGCGACGGCATCGGATAGCCTGTTCGGGTCGTTGTGGGTCAGAGCAAAATCGGCGAGACGACGCTAATCAGTTATAATGGGTGAAGACTCGATTTCACGGAAGGGGTTTAAATGCCGGGGATAAGTGCGCTTTCGCTTCGAGACGTCAGAGCGGTTGCAGCCGAAATCATCAATGCCAGTTCGTTGCCGCCGAATTCGGCGGAGCTTCAAGAGAAGCTGCTTTCCTCGGTTTCAAGGCTCTTGGGAGCATCCGGTGCAATCGCCTGCGCCATCCATGACCTGCTGCCAGGCAGACTCTGGCGCGCGTCTCGAATCGATCAGGTCGGGATGGACAAGAGCCTGCGGCTAATCCTCGACTACCAGGAATTGGAGCTGCGCGACGACCCTAGCGAGCATGTCTTTCGTCAACTGGACGGTTCGCATGTTGTGGCGACGCGACAGCAGCTTGTGCCTGATGATCAGTGGTATAGTTCGCCCCATGTGATGGAAGTTCGGCGGGCGTGGGACGTCGATCATTGCCTCTATTCGATGATATATCTGGACGAACCCGGCAGGGCCAAAACGCTCGCCGTGTTTCGCCCCTGGGGCGATAAAACGCCTTTTTCCGTCCGTGACGCCGCGCTACTTGAGGTGCTTCATTTTTCAATCGTCCGCATAGAGAACGCTCGGAAGCAAGGTTTCCAGTCTGGTTTCGGGCGATCACACACGCAGTTGTCTCCGCGCGAAGTCGAAGTGCTCGCTTCACTCCAGCAGGGGCTGAGCGAGAAAGAAGTCGCGGCAGAATTGCGCATGAGCGTCCACACGGCTCACGCTCATGTGGCTTCGCTTTACCGAAGTTTCAACGTCCACAGCCGAGCCGAGTTGCTCGCCCACACCCTTGGCCCCGCGAGCGAGGTTTTTTCTCAGCAATCCGGCTGATTTGTCGAACGCCTCGTGGCGGCTGCGGACTGGTCCGCAGCGCCGCGCTCAGCCGCGCGACGTCTTCGCGGTAGCGGCTTAGTCGTTCCTGGATCGGTCGATCCAGCGGCTCATCCCCGGTCATGCTTTCGATCGCGGAGACGATCCGGCGCTGGCGGCGCTTCAGTTCCTTCTACAGCGACGCGCGATCGGTACTGCCATCTTCCTGCTCGGCAGCGCGCTTTGTCAGCGCCCGCTCGACCGCGCCAGAGACATCAGGATGATGGTGAGCGTTACGCGAGCTACACCGCCGCCGTTTGATCGTGTTGGTGTGCTTGGAGTTGAAGCCACCGATCAGGCAGCCAATTGTCGAGTTGACTGATCGGCGTCGTCGGCAGGTTGGTCAGCAGTTGCGTCAGGTACAGTTGCGGGTCGATGTTGTGGCGCCGGCAGGTGCTGGTGAGACTGCTGAGGATGGCCGCGGTCTGGCCGCCTCGTTCGTTGCCGACGAACAGGCTGTTCTTGCGGTTGAGCGCGATCCGCTTCATCTCCTGTTCGGCGAGGTTGTTGTGTATGGCGACGGCGGCGTCGGCGAGGAACTGGTTCAACTCTCGCCACTGGTTCAGCACGTAGTTGATCGCCAGCGTCGTCGGGTGCTTGGGCAGCAGGGATTGTTTCCACTGCAGCAGCCGATCGTGAAGTGCAGTCACGATCGGCCGGGATTGCGATTGTCGCAAGGACCGTCGCTCGGCATCACTCAGCTCCTTGGCCTGTTGCTCGATGGCGAAGAGCCTGCCGATCAGGGCCAATGCCTCCCTGGCAATCTGCGGCGAAAGGTCCTGCACGTCGACGAACTTGCGGCGGGCGTGAGCGCAGCAACCTTACCGTGCGAATGGGAATGCGCCGTTTCACGCGGCTCACAAACGGGTTCAGTAAGAAGGTTGAAAATCACATGCGGAACATCGACTTGTTCTTCGCCTACTACAACTTCTGTCGGGTTCACCTTACACTTAAAACCACGCTGGCGGTCGCCGCGGGCCTCGCGCCGAGGGCATTAAAGATCGAAGACCTTGTAAAATTGCTGGATTAATTTCAAACTTTACCACTACCAGTAATTGCATTAGAAGGCGGCCCTCCGCGAGAGCCCGAGAAGACGTACCCGGCGATTGCGCATGAAGCGGTGTGCTTGTTTGAGCGACTATACGCGAAGAAGAACCGGCGGTGCTCGCTCGGGGCCGTGACTGACTTACTATTCCGAATCGAGTCGTTTGGATCATCCTGAAACTCAACCTCACCGTACCCAGTGGCGCCAAGAATTC
>Ga0163153_10004044_pt1 | contig 18829 bp, 15 predicted proteins | sample OliLakLV19MP6IB1_FD_148629 | JGI IMG/M metagenome (GOLD analysis project Ga0163153, IMG submission 148629) | Freshwater microbial mat bacterial communities from Lake Vanda, McMurdo Dry Valleys, Antarctica - Oligotrophic Lake LV.19.MP6.IB-1 | ecosystem: Environmental > Aquatic > Freshwater >... | reverse complement strand
TGCTTTACTTTAATCATGATGATTGGTTTGTTTGCCATAGCTCTTTTTGTTTGGGAAGTAATCTCCCACATAAAAAGCTATGTGCTAAAACAAACCCTTCAACAGGCGCGCAGGGGGTGGTCAGTTTGCTCCGAAATGCCCTGGTCAGCTTTGACCGAAATTACCTGGTCAGGTTTGCCGAAAACTCCATTCATGAGCCAGGCATTCGTTAAAGAATCAGATGAGCAATGGCTGCACGAAATTCCGCCCACGATGGCTGCGCTGCTTTTATATCTGAGACGCGAAAACAATGGAGTGAGGATTTATGAAATGAAAAGCTACCCGCATCCTGAAACAGGAAAAACCGCGCATGAAATGAGCAATGGACTCTGCTATAGGCTTGATGCGGAGAACAAGTGGAGCGTGTTATTATGAAGCAGGCGGCAGAGCTATAAACTTCTTATCCACAGGGTGAAACTATTTCAAAAAACTTACGTTAGGATGTCTTGGATTAAACTCTATATTTGCACCGAATTTAAAAAAAAGTAACAGCAATATGTACTGGACACTTGAGCTGGCATCACACTTAGAAGACGCGCCTTGGCCGGCTACAAAAGATGAATTGATTGATTTTTGCATTCGTTCAGGAGCTCCGATTGAAGTGATTGAAAACTTGCAGGAGTTGGATGACGAAGGTGAAATCTATGAAGGCATCGAAGACATTTGGTCAGATTATCCCACCAAAGAAGACTTCTTCTTCAACGAAGACGAATATTAGTCTTCAGTTTACAGTTTTTAGTTTACCGTTGATTTTTTGCGATGAAATTGCCTTGTTGAGTTTTATGTATTTAAAGCACATCAACACAAAGCATCTTTCTTTCTTAACTAAAATGTTCTGAGGTTTCCGTTAGATAACGAGCATCGCATCACCGTAGGTGAAGAACTTGTACTTGTTTTTGATTGCCACTTTGTAGGCTTCCTGGACTAATTCATATCCTGCGAAAGCAGAAACCATAATCAGCAAACTTGATTTTGGTAAATGGAAGTTGGTAATCATCGCATTCGGGATTGCGAAATCATGCGGGGGATGAATAAATAAATTCGTCCAGCCTTCCATCGGCTTCATGTATTTATCCGCAGAGATTGCAGTTTCTACAGCGCGAACCGCAGTTGTGCCCACCGCGCAAATCTTCTTCTTGTGGTTTTTCGCCTTGTTTACAATCTTCACCGCCTTTTCGTCCACCTTGAAATATTCCGCATCCATCTTGTGCTTTGAAAGGTCTTCCACATCAATCGTGCGAAAAGTTCCCAATCCGATATGCAAAGTAACTTCTGCAAAATCAACACCCTTAATCTGCATCCGCTTTGATAATTCCTTGCTGAAATGCAAGCCTGCCGTAGGCGCTGCTACCGCTCCCTCTTCTCTTGCAAACACCGTTTGGTAGCGTTCTTTATCACTTTCTTCCGGCTTTCTTTTGATATACTTAGGAAGCGGAGTTTCACCCATGTTGTATAATTCCTTCTTGAAGGTATCTGCATCCCCATCATGCAAAAAGCGGATGGTTCTGCCGCGTGAAGTGGTGTTATCCACTACTTCAGCCACTAAGTATTCATCGTTTTGCCCGAAGTAAAGTTTGTTGCCCACGCGAATTTTCCTTGCGGGGTCCACCAGCACATCCCACAACTTCATTTCATGATTTAACTCGCGTAGCAGGAACACTTCAATCTTCGCGCCTGTCTTTTCTTTTCTGCCATAGAGTCTTGCGGGAAACACTTTCGTATTGTTCACAATCATCGCATCGCCATCACCGAAATAACCCATTACGTCTTTAAAAACCTTATGCTCTATTTTGCCCGTTTTCCGGTCAACCACCATCAGTTTACATTCATCTCTTTGCTTTGAAGGATATTGAGCAAGCAACTCAGTGGGGAGGTGATAATTAAATTGTGAAAGCTTCATAAATCGTTGTGCTTTAAAAATTTAAGGTGCAAAAGTACACTATTTAAAGTCTAATTTGCAATGACCTTTTGGAAGATGATTTTACTTAAATTATTAAAGGAAAGTGTTGCGGGTGCCTTGTATGAATTAGCCAGCAATAAATTGAGAGCCTTCCTTTCCGTGCTCGGCATCACCATCGGCATCTTCTGCATCATCACGGTTTTTTCTGCGGTGGATTCACTTGAAAAGAATGTGCGACAAAGCTTTCAGCGCTTAGGCGAAAATGTGATTTATGTGCAGCGCTTTCCCTGGAATGAAGACCCAAAGGAAAATCAGTGGAAATATCTCAGACGACCGAAAGCCGACTATTATGAATTCAAGGCATTGCAGGAAAAACTCACCCATGCCGATGGAGTTGCCATTATGCTTTTTGTGAAAGGGAAAACAGCCAAGCAAGGCAGTAACGTAGTGGAAGATGTGGACATTTTCGCCACCTCGCATGAGTATGAAAAAATCAAAGACTGGCAATTTGAGCAGGGGCGCTACTTTTCGCTCTCCGAATCGCAACTCGGCTCAAATGTCGCCATCATTGGAAATAATATCGCTACCGAATTGTTTCCCGGGCAAACCGACATAGTCGGCAAAAAATTTAAACTGCTCGATAGAAATACAACCATCATTGGCGTTCTGAAAAAAGAAGGCGAAGACATCATCGGGTTTAGCGATGATAACAATATGATTTTACCCTACAACTACATAAAAACCATTGTTGACGTGGATACATGGAATGAGCCTTTTATTGCGCTGAAAGCGAAAGCAGGAGTAAGTTCCGAAGAGCTAAAAGATGAAGCAAGGGGCGTGATGCGCTCGGTGCGGAAGCTTAGCCCCAAACAGGATGATAATTTTGCGCTCAACGAAGTAAGCATTATCGGCAACCTGATAAGCACTGTGTTTAGCCTCATCAATAAAGCAGGCTGGGCTATCGGCATCTTTTCCATACTTGTAGGCGGCTTTGGAATTGCCAACATCATGTTTGTAAGCGTGAAAGAGCGCACCCATCTCATCGGCATTAAAAAAGCGCTGGGCGCAAAACGCTTTTTCATTCTTGTAGAGTTTCTTACCGAAGCCGTTGTGTTATGCGTATTGGGCGGACTTGTCGGGCTTTTGCTTGTATTTATTGAATCGCTTGTTTTAGAAAGGCTCATCCGGGTGGTGGCTGAAATTGAATTTTCCTTCACGCTCTCCTTTGAAAATATTTTTACCGGTGTTGGCTTATCTATTCTGATTGGCGTTATTGCGGGATTCATTCCGGCATTGTCTGCTTCGCTGATGAAACCTGTTGACGCGATACGGTCGTGATTATAAATTATGGCTACTACTCATCATCCTGATGACATAAACTTTTTACATCTTAATTGGTGAGACAATTTAAAAGTATCGTTTGCACAGTTGAAAATATAAAGAAAGGATAATCCCTGTTAAAAGATTACCTTTGCGGTTGTTCAAGTTCATTTTACATTTTGGTTTTATTCAGTTCTATTAAATAAGAATTCCTTTTCCTCCAACCTGAATTTTTTTTTAATACTTTCTGCCGCGAAAATTTGTCACACCGATTCCAGCCACTTAGGGGTGAATCCTTTTGATATTCTTCCAAACCTGAAATTAAACTGCTGCCTGAAAAAGTTGATTTGAATCATTTCATGTTCTTTAAAACATTCTGCTATGAAAATGGGGAAAACACAATCAGGAAGAGGAAGACCTAAGACTAAAGTAAATAAACTCCAAAAGGTGTTGATGCCAAATTTTAAAGCCCGCCTCAATGAAAAAACTGTTATTCAGGTGAGAAGCCTTGAGATATTAGAAGCGCTTTGGCGTCCTTTATACCCCAATTTAGTTGTAATAAAATAAGCTAAATTTTTTGATGCCATTGAAATAAATTTGCAGAGAAACTAAAAAAAGTTAAAGCACTCATATGGCTATCGAATCACAGAGTTATTTCGCCCTTTGGAATAAATACAGACCTGCTATCCTGCAATTAATGAAAGGGGCAACGCAGGAGCCACAGCGCTACCAGTTATCAGACCATGAATTTAAAGCCGTTGGAGGCGTTAAATCCGGGTATGCTTTTTCTTTGGAAACATTAGGAGACAAAGCATCAAATAACATTGGTGTTTCAGCAATTGCAAGAGATTTAATATTGATGTTGCAGCAATCAAAAACAGGAACGCTTTTAATGAAAGAGACCTCCTACCATTTGCGGCTGGATAGTCATTTTGTGTTTCACGTGGCAAAAAAACCGGAAGCCGAAGCAATTTCCAAATAGAAAACTTTTAGTTAATAGAAAGAAAAAATAAAAAACTCCGGGGCAAAAACTCCGGAGTTTTTTTATTTACAACTGCACATGGCAGGAGGAAAATGCGCTGATTGTTCACAAATGCAGCTTCTTTCATACAGCTAAACTATCAGACCTCGGATAAAGAGCCGATGCTTCAGCGCTTGCTTTCTGTACTTTAGATTGAACACTCTTTTTCTTTTGTAAGTAAGATTTTACTGGAGGTTTCAATTAATTCAAATAAATTTCAACCCTGAATAAAAATGAATTTTGAATTGCGACAAAAGGTGTAATCTTTGCTGATAGCTTTTAAGAGAACTTTTTAATTTAGGCACGCACAAAAACAACAAACGTGGCAAAAAAGAAAAAAGAAACTGTAAAGAAAAAGCAGGCGACAAAAAAAGTCGTGAAAGCCGCAGCTAAGAAAGCGCCTGTGAAGAAAGCTGTAGCCCCTAAAAAAGAAGTGAAGAAACCTGAACCGAAACAGTATCCTGTAAAAACCGAAGTAAAAAATATTGAAGTGACGAAAGCGAAAAAAGAAAAGGGAAAAAAAGAGAAAGCAAGTGTGCCGCATAACCAGCCGGTGAGACCTGCAACAGTACAAACCGGAAAAAAACGCCTGCTCATCAGCTATGATAAGTTGCCGAATGATGTGGTGGATATTATTCGGGGGAAATATCCCTACGGCTACAATCATGACCTGATCGAAGTGAAAGGCATTGACAACAAAAAATTTTCAGTGCTGCCCATCGAATTACCCGATGTAGTATATCTCGTAAAAGTGGATCTACGCAAGCCCTTCAAAATCGAAGAAGCTGAAGATGAAGAAGATATTTTCACACCGGAAGAAGGCTTTGGTGCCGAAGAAGACAACTTCCCCGGTGAAGACCTTGAAGGAATAGAAGGCGAAGACGGTGAGGATGAAGGCAAAAAGAAAAAGAAAAAAAGCGATGAGGACAATGACGACTAAGCCGTGTTTGTAACCTCCTTTTTTCATCTCCATTTACTTTCCCGTTAAATCTTGTGTCTTGCAAAGACGCGACTCTTGCAGCTAACCACTGGCGACTAACGACTATTTATTATTTTAGCGGAAAATCACCCGCATGAAATTCTTCATTGATACTGCTAATCTCAACGAAATAAAAGAAGCTGCTTCTTATGGCATTCTTGATGGCGTAACTACCAATCCTTCGCTGATGGCAAAGGAAGGTATTACGGGCGATGAGAACATTGCGAAACACTACAAGCAGATTTGCGACATTGTGAAAGGCGATGTGAGCGCTGAAGTGATTTCAACCGATTTCAAAGGAATGATTGAGGAAGGCGAAAAACTCGCTGCACTTGACAAACACATCGTGGTGAAAGTGCCGATGATAAAGGAAGGCATCAAGGCAATCAAATATTTTACAGATAAAGGCATTAAAACAAACTGTACGCTTATATTTTCAGCCGGGCAGGCAATTCTTGCCGCAAAAGCGGGCGCTACTTACCTCTCCCCTTTTATCGGCAGATTAGATGATATTAATTGGGATGGCGTTGACTTGATTGAGCAAATCGTGCAGATTTATCAAATACACGGATACAAGACACAGGTGCTTGCCGCATCCATCAGAAATCCTTTGCATATCGTGAAATGCGCTGAAGCGGGAGCCGATGTGGTGACGTGTCCCCTCTCCGCTATTAACGGACTATTCAGCCATCCGCTTACAGACATTGGATTGAAAAAATTTCTTGAAGACCACAACAAGGTGAAGCAAGAAAGTTTGAAATCGAAAGCTGTATAATTCTTTATTTCCAAAAACAAAAAAGCCACGACCGAAATCGTGGCTTTTTTGTTTTTGATAACCTGTCATTTACTTCTTCTTTTTCTGCAAGTCAATAACTGTTGGAGTTGCAATAAAGATTGACGAATAAGTTCCGACTACGATTCCAATCATCAGTGCGAAGCAGAATCCGCGAATCACTTCTCCACCGAAAATCATCAGCACGATAACAACCAGCAATGTGGTTAAGCCCGTCATCACCGTTCTGCTCAGGGTGCTATTGATTGCCATGTTGATAACAGTTTTGAAATCTTTGGTGGGGTGTAAACCAATGTATTCGCGCAACCTGTCAAACACCACCACGGTATCGTTCACTGAATATCCTATTACTGTGAGCAAAGCTGCGATAAATGTCTGGTCAACTTCTGTGCTGAAAGGTAACAATCCTCCGAAAATTGAAAATACACTAAGTAGCACCAGCGCATCATGCGTGGTTGCGGCAATTGCTCCCAAGCCGAATTGCCAGGTCTTAAAGCGGAATAAGATGTATAAAAAGATTGCAATCAGGGAAAGGAGTCCTGCTTTAAACGCTCCGGATTTAATATCATCCGCGATGGCAGCTCCTACTTTAATTGATTGCACTTTGTACTCGCTTAAAAACTGCTCTTTTGAAGGTTCCAGATTATACAACGACTTAACCCCGTCATACAATTTCGCTTCCACAATGCTGTCCGTCTTAGTATCATCACTGTCAATCAAATAGGCAGTTGTGATTAATACCTGATTGTCGCTTCCATAAGTTTTCACAACAGGAAATGCTCCATATTCTGTATTCAGATTAGATGCTACATCCTGCGTGTTCACATCCTTGTCAAAACGGACCACGTAGGAGCGTCCGCCTTTAAAATCAACGCCCAGTTCAAATCCTTTTGTGAAGATGGAAGTCAATCCGGCAACAGTAAGTAATGCCGAAAAGATATACGCATATTTTCTTTTGCCTACGAAATCATAGTTGGCGTTACGGAAAATATTTTCGCTCAATTTTGTTGTGAATTTCAAAGTCTTGTCCCTTGCAAGCAGGTTATCAATAATGAGCCTTGTAACAAGCACCGCTGTAATCATGGAGCAGATGATACCGATAACGAGCGTAGTTGCAAATCCCTTTACAGGACCTAATCCGTAAAAAAGGAGGATAAATGCAGTAATCAACGTGGTGACGTTGCCGTCAATAATGGCAGAATAAGAGGCGGTATATCCGTCAGCAATAGCAAGTCGCAATCCTTTTCCTTTTGCCAGTTCCTCCCGGATACGCTCATTGATGATCACGTTGGCATCAACTGCCATACCGAGCGTGAGCACAATACCTGCCATACCGGGCAACGTAAGCGCAGCGCCATAAGATACCAACACTCCTATAATAAACAGCAGGTTAAGGGTTAACGCAATATCTGCCACAAATCCGCTGGTGTTATAATAAAGCACCATGAATAAAATGACGGCTAAGAATGCCAACAACAAGGACACCAATCCTGCCCTTACAGATTCCTCTCCAAGCGTTGGTCCCACCACAGCTTCCTGAATAATTCTGGCAGGTGCCGGAAGTTTTCCCGCTTTGATGATACTCGCTAATGCTTTCGCTTCACTAATAGTAAAGTTTCCGGTGATTTGCGACCTTCCATTTGGTATTTCAGAGCGCACCTCAGGCGCAGTGTAAACCACATTATCCATTACGATGGCGATACACTTGCCTCTTTCGTTTGCTGATTTCGGTGAGTTTTCTAAAGTAAGTCGCTTCCATACTTTCGCACCTTCGCTGTTCATCACCATATCCACCACCACTTCAGAAATACCTTGATTTTGGTTGATGTCCTGAGTTGCATCACGAATTACATCTCCTTCAAGAGGAGCGCGGTCTTCATTCGGACGGGTTTTGATTGCGTAAAGCGGATAAAATCCATTTTCATTTGCTTTAGCTCCCCACAACAACTTGATGTTTTTCGGGAAAAGCGCACGCACCTGCTCATAAGCAAGATATTGATCTACTTTCTTCCTGTCGCCCGGACGAGCAAAACCAATGGTAGCATCATTGGGTGATACCACTAATTCACCGGTTTCATTTACGGGCGGAATCAACACGGAAAAAAGCGGGTTTTGGTTGGCAAATTCTTCGTTCGCTTTTGTTGAGTCGTTGCTATCCTGTGTTCCCAAAAGATTATCAAGCGCAGAAGAATCAGGAGCGACTGCGTTTGAATCAAGAACGGCTGCAACAGGCGTTTCGGTAAGTTCCAACAAACTGTCAACGCCTGCGGCTGAAGCGGAATTCATCTTTGCAGTATCTACCAACCCGAGAATGCTCACCAATAACTTATTGGCTTCCGCTACTTTGTTAATGAGTTCCGATACCTGAAAGGTTTCCCAGAATTCAAGCTTCGCGGTGGATTGCAATAAATCACGCGCTGCCTGTGGGTTATCAACTCCCGGCAATTCAATAAATATTCTGCCTGTAGATTCCTGCAAGCTGATGTTTGGCTGCACAACGCCATACGCGTCAATTCTTGAGCGCACCGTGCTGAATGTCATGCCGACATTACTTTTTGCCTGCTCATCCAGCACGCGCAACACTTCTTCATTCGTTGAGTTGAAACTGATTTTGTCTTGATTTTCAGGGGTGGCAAAAATTGCGGCAAGTTGGGCTCCCGGATCAAGCTTCTGAAATTCTTGTCCGAAAATGGTCACGAAATTGTCCTGTGTTTCTTTCTGCCTTTCCTTTGCCAACAATAACGCCTTGTTAAAGGTGGTGTCTTTGTTGTTGTTTGACATTGCTTTGATGATGTCCTCCACCGAAACCTGCAACACTACGCTCATGCCCCCCTTGAGGTCAAGTCCGAGCTTAATCTGCTGCTTTTTCACTTGGGCATACGTGAATTTTAACAGGGGCAAGTCAACCACATTTTCTTTTGAAACGGAGTCGAGATAGCGTCTTTTGTAAGAAGCCAATTCAACTTCAATGGAGTCGCGTTCTTTTGGAGCAGTAATTGATTCAAGCGATTTCCCGGCAGGCAACGCCTTTTCCTGCGCATACTCTGCCGCTTTATTTTCAACTCTCCATCCGATGAGTGAAAACATCAACTGCCCCAGGCACACCACAACGAGCGCGATGATAAAAAATTTAATAAGTCCTTTCCCTTGCATTTATGAGTGAGTTTAGGTTTGAAAAAAGTTGCGCAAATATAAAGAATTAAACACGCCAAGCAGAGTTTATACGGAGGAAGATATGCGGGTGTTGGCTGTGGAAAAAAATGCTTGTTGTTGCATCCCCTTTTACTAACCGTCTTAATCTTCAAACAAATTACCTCACCCTCAACGCCAGCATCCGAAACGGCTCGGTATCATGGAGAAAAAAATCATGGCTGTGCAACGGCTGCTCATTGCCTGCAAAATCAACATAACTGATGTGATGCGTTTCATTCATGACATCGAAAAACAGTTTGCCTCTTTCTTTGTAATGGTCGGGTACAAACTCAAGCAGCGTCACGCACTTTTTTTTCAGTTCTTTCATTCCGCGCCATGCTGATTCTTCTGCTCCTTCAATATCCATCTTCACAAAGCCTATTGGCTCACTCACACTGTCAAGCGGTATTGTTTCCACTTCATAGCTCTGGTGGGTAGAAATTTCCAGGAGGGTTGAGTTGATTGTGCGCTCTTTCAGGTTCAGTTTTGCCGTGCCATGTTCAGCAGAAGCGGCAGAGGCAAGAATCTTCACCTGTTTTTCGCAGTTGTTCAATGCGACTGACTTTTCAAGAAACGGGATGATTTCAGGATTTGCTTCCACGGCAATCACATTGCAGCCAAGCCGCGCAAGCAGGAAAGCGAAGTAGCCGTAGTTCGCTCCCGCGTCAATGCAGACTGTGCCCGGCTTCACGTTGCGGATTATCCACAGCGCAATCCATGACTCCCAATATCCGTCACGCATGATATGCTCTGCTATGCCCGGGTCGTGTTCTCTTGCCGCAAGCCAAAATGAGCCAAGCATTCGTCCGACTATGATGCGCTCGCCCTTCAGCGTGTCGTAGTAAAAGCCCGAATGCGATTTCCCCGCAGCCTCCACGTCATGCCTGCTTCTGAAATTCTGAATTGCATGTCCTGTTTCATTTTCCGCAAGCAATTCAACAGGCATTTTCTCGTGCGCTAACCATTGTCCGCGCCAGATATTATCGCTGTTTAATTGCAAACGACAGGTAAGTTCCCGCTCTGAAAAAATATCCAGCCACACCTGCCCGCCATCTTCCTGCACATCCCAAAGCTGTTCGCATACTGCTTTTCCCGCACCGATTTTCCCGCTGCTCAGAAATGTCATCGGGCGCATGTCGTAGCCTACCCGTTTGTAAACGTAGGTGTGCGCTGTAAGACGCTGAATAGCCGTTTTTAATTTTTCAGACTTGCGTGAAAAATCTCTGCCGATTATCCCGTCCCATTTTTCGCGCAACTGACGGATAAATTCAAAACAATCTTTCTCATACTTAAATCCGGGCAGGCGGGGATTTTCGCTGTGGTAATTCCATTTCGGTCCGTTGCGGTGCTGAAAGAGCGCCTTGCCTTCAAAATCATGCTGATACATCGTGCCTGCTTTCAACAGCACCGGATGCGCGGGCATAGCGTAAGGAATACCTGTTTTCCTGAACGCAAGATGAAATGTTTCTTTATCGCCATGAATGTGCTGGTAATAAAAATCAGAATGTTCATTATACCACATTGCCAGCCGCAATGCCTTCCATGTTTTTTCTTTGTTGACGAGCAGTTGCCCTGATTCAAATTCAGGCTCATCACGAAAGGGCACTCCACACAACTTCCAAATCATTCTTTCTTTTTGCAGTCTGCCGAGGTCGGGCCAAAAAATTGCGCCTGTTTCTTTGTAGTGATTCGTTTCAAATAAAAATTCTGGATTCACTACGGGAACATTATCCGCATCAAGCAGCAAAACTTCTTTAAACGGGTTGTTGAGCAGCGAGTATGCCTTTAGCTTTCACCCGTTCAGAATTCTTGAGGGAATGGTTTTTCGCAGTTCAAGCGCGTCAACGCATTCCACCTGCAATGGCTGAACAATCGCTTTCATCTGTTCGTCCATTTCCTTTTCTCCTAAATACCAGAGTTGAATGGGCAACGCGCAGCCGTGCTTGCGCAGCATGTTGATGCACACCCACGCGCTGGTAAACAGGCGAATGCCGCCACCGCAAATCACAATGCCTCTGCCTTCAAATTTTTCAGGGTATTCAGGAATACTGCGCATAGTATGCTCGGATATTGTAAGGGCTGTTTGAGTTGTCAGGTTTTCATCAGCAATTGCAAAATTGCTCTGCGTCCGGACAGGAGCGGGCGACAGTAAATCTGTTTCTGCTTCTTTTACGGGTGGAAAATATTGCGCACCCCCGGAATATGCAACTACAGAACGGCTTTTTATCCGTAAACGAAAGAGCCGCGATAAGCCTCTTTTTTTCGAGGGTAAAAGTTCTTTGCCTAAGGATTGCTGATTTTTCATCGCATTATTTTTAAGGAATTTCATCTTGCGGTTGTTAAAATAAACTTCAATTCTTCTGATAACTTCGCCTGCCGTTATCATCTCCATGCAGCGCGGTAAATCATTTACAACATCAACGCAGATTTTATCGGGCTTGTCATTCTCACTTCCGTCATTTAATAACTTGACGCGCGATTTCCAGCAGCCGCCTGTTTCGCAGCAGGGCAAAGCCCCGATGGTATGTATAAACTGATGATTCGGGTATGCTTCCCATTGCACGGGTTCGCGCCCGCCTGCTATTACCACACAGGGACGTTGTTTCGGCATGCGCGTTTTTGTTTCTACCGCAGCAGCAAGGTGCATGAACAGGCTTACGGGAGTTACAACCCCTTGCGCATGATACATCAGCCTGATGAGTTGCCGTAAATCTGTTTTGCCGCGCAGGTCAATTACATTGTTTAAAGCAGGATGATGATGTTTATCCTCGCCCACCTGCACGAATTGAATTTTTCCTTTGAAATAATCCACCACCTGCTGATACCGCTTTGCATCCCACCACTTGATTGTGAAATCATATTTGCCGCCTGAGACGATAAGCCAAAGAGATTCCATCTCTCGGAGAGATGGAATCTCTTTGAGAAACGGAATCTCTTTTTCATCATCTGAAAGATGAATATCTCCTTTAAAAGCGGTGGGTTTAATTCTCAAATTCAACTGCTCATTCAGATACTCGATAAAACCATGAATGAAATGGTAAGGCAGCCAATTGCTTTTATGAATCAGCGGATAATGGCAGTCTATTTTTCGGACATCCTTATCTGCATCACTCAATGGCGTATATGAAAGGGTTGTTTTGCCAGAGGGCAGGGCAGCTTGTTCTTACATCTGTAATGAATTGATTGGGATAGCACAAATGCAAATCCCTCACTGCGGCTGTCAGCATCACAATGTCACCGGGAGCTTGGTGATTAACAAGAAGCAGTTTCCGCATGATGATGCTTTATGACTGAAGTATAATAGCGGCTTAGGAAATCATAAACAATCATTTCCTGTAAACGTTGTTTGCCGGAAAAAATACGGTTCAGATTCATGTGCGTGAAACTGCCAAGCATCTCAAGCAATTCTTCTGGCGATAGTTTTGATTGCAATTCACTGATGCAATTTTTATTGGCTTCTGAACGCTTCTTTAAAATTTCATGAATGTCCCGATAACTTTCCTCTTTATCCGGATTAAATAATTCGCGGATTGTGGTGGTATGCTCCCTGTATTTCTTATCCAATTTCAGTCGGGCTTGTTTATTCTGCTTCTTATCTAAGGCAAATTCTTCCGCAAAACTGCTTCTGCTGCTGAATGCAAATTGCTTTTTCTCGTTGTGCGTCATCCCAAAATCATTCAGTAAATAGTGAATGCTTAGTATAGCCGCTTTCCAAACCTTACTTTCATCATTTCCAAATAATGACAGCAGAGAGAGAACGCTTTCGCTGTCACGCCAAAACAACTGTTCGACTATGCCGATGCAATCGCCTCCATAACGCTCCACTTCCCTGTTGTAAGTGTCCAACTGCACTTTAGAAATAAATCCCTGCGCCATATAGGGTTTTAGCTCTCGCGTAATGGCATTCATTAGAGCAGACAGTTCGGTATTCTCTTTTAAATGCAACCGTAACCTGATATGCAACTGCGGGTCGGCATACCGGATGAAAAACCATTTTTGGGTTAACCCTCGCGCCTGCAATTGCTTTACTAAAGGTTTAACGACATTTTCCAACAGCATATCAGAACTTTTGCCGCCTGCATAAATCTTGTAGTAAAGCCATTCATCGCCCGGCAAAAATGTTCGCTTTATGCCGGCTGCTTTTGTTGCCTTGATTTGTGCAGTATTTTGTTTTTCCGACTCACAGTAATAAGACAGAATCACCTGATTGGTGAAACCTCCCTCTTCACTTTTCACAACACAATTATCGGGGTCGAAGATGAACTCATGCAGCGAAACTGCTTCATGCTTTTTCAGTTCAGCCTTGAAAGTTTTCAGGCACAGCAAATTTTCCAAATCAAAAACCAACTCTTGGTCTCCTTCAGCAAAAACAATATGGCGGGGAAGGCGAAGTTTTCGCCTCCAATCTTTTGCAACTTCTATTAATTTTTCTTCAGCGCATTCCTGCAACTCCTTGTATCTGTCTTTTTTCAGATTCCAGCTTGCGGGGCTTACGAGTACATTTTTGTACGTGACACGCGGAAGAAATTCATACTCGCTGCTTAATGTTCCCCAATCGAAACTTACTCCGGGAATTGCGTTTTGCATTTGCAGGTCACACAAAAAATGATAAACAGGCAAACTGTTGGCGGAAAAGTTATGCGCGGAACTGAGCCGGGGAATCACCTCCTTATTCAATCGCTTGGAGCGCAAAACAATCCTGTTGTTTCGCACCGAAACAAATAAATCATCAACGGTAATTTGCTTGTCTTGAGGCAAAGAGGAACGCCCGATATACGGTATTTCATATTCACTCAACACCGGTCGTTGCAGAATATTACCCAGCCTGTTTTCAGGCAGGTGAACGATTTCGGCAATGATTGCATGAGGACGCAGTTCCTGTTCTTTTTGTGTTATCTCTTTACACAACTGAAAAATTTCATCGTCAATGTGGCAAAAGCGACCAAGCAGGCAGGTTGCGCTGGGACCGCCTGCGGAGATGAAACGAATCCATTCCTTGCTGCCCGTTTCCGTTTTTTCTGCAATGAGGCTAATCATTGCCGAAAAAGTATCGGGCAATGCCGCGTCAGGTTTTTCAAATTGCTCTTCGATTTCTTTCCTGTCTAATTCAACCGAATACTGCTGCGCGGACAGCGCGGCAAGATATTTTTTGAAAAGATAGCCGTCTCGTTTGCTCCACTTTATTGCCTGCGATTCGTGTGACGGAAACAAGTGCAAATCATCTGCTAATGCAGCGGGGCTTTCTTTTGCCCTGCTTGCCGGATAGCCGATGCCTGTTTCTGCATCGGTTACGGTAAGTAAAGAAACTTCTTGTTCTTCGTAGCGTTCACGAAACGCTTCTTTAAATTTATTCAAGCCTGTTTCAGCACGATTGGAGGCAAGTCTTGCCAGCAGCAGGATTGCCTCAAGCGTTGTTTGCGCAACTATATTGCTGATATTCGCTTTCAGCGAAGGTTTGAGCATGTCCGCCTGAAACACTTTTCCATCCTCCGGTTTTTATTCCTGTTTCGATGAGCAGTTGGAGCAGTTGTTCATACTCGGTAACAGGAAGCCCAATCGCTGTTTCATTTAATTTTTTCAGAGCAGCTTTAACTCTGCTTAAAACAGTTACTAACGCCTGCGTCTCCTGTGCCGGAATCTTTTCCAGAGTCTTACAAATAGCATCAAGCGGCTCTGCGCCTGTGATGGTTAGGTTGAGTTCGCTTATCAGGAATTGCGCTTCAACTAATGAATCAAGATATGGTTTTAGTTCTTCTGCCGTTTGTCCGCTTTGCGCTGCCAGCGCGTGGGCTAAATCAATTAAGGCGATGCCATTTTTTGAAATAGCGAAGATGCGACTAAGCGATTCATCATAGCCAACCGCTACGATATGATATTTCTTTCTATCATCCTTCCGGCTATGCCGCACATAGCGAAACTGGCTGCCGAGCCTGTAAACGGAGTTGTTTGGAAAAAAGAGCAGACGGTTGCGAATCTCTGCGCTATTCATCGCTTCTTGCGCGAGTGCGCCAAGAAAGTGCATATCGAGCCGGATGTTCTTCTTGTACTGTTGCTTGGGCTTAAGCTCTATTGATGTTAAATTTGCTAACGCGGCAGGTGTGCAGCCTGCAAAAAGACCATAAGGCGTGGGGCGCGTTACTGCCCTGATGCAATAACGCGCAAGCGCAGCTTGCAATTTCTCTCTTTCAATTTCTGTTAAGTTGTTTTGTTGCGACAATTCATTGTGCAGCGAGGGGGAAGATAGATAAAGCGTCTCCCTCAGCATCGTGTTGCCGATTGCTGCCTGCAAAAAATGCTCACCAAAAGCGGAAACTCCTGATTCGCTGTAGGGAAACAGAGGTGTGCGGATAACTGCTGTTTGAAAAGGATGAGCCGCAGACATTTCGTTTCATTTATAGTTATGACAAAAGCAGGCACCTATCCCATTTAGGCTCTACATCACTGATTGCCGCAAGTAAAGCCAACCCTATGCCAGCAGAACCTTCTAATAGTCCGGCTGAATTAACCCATGCAGCGGGTTTATTTTCCCATTCCGGATGAAATTTCTTGTAACCCCCTATGCCATCTTCAAACTTTGCAAAATCAAGAGTTACTCCGAACCAATACCTTGCAGCCTCTTTGAAATCTTCAATGCGGGTATCCTGATAAAAACGATTAAAGATATGAGCGATACCTGCGCTTCCATGACAAAGCCCGGCATCAACCACCTGATTTTCTTCCACGTTCCTTCTTTTCGAAGCATGGAGTAAAATTTCAATAGCTTCATTTTTCCAATTGTCATTGTTTGTGCCCTTCCCAGCAAGCCATAAACTTCTTGCTACTCCCAAGTCGCCCTAGCACCACGCAAGTCGGCTTGGATATAATTCCTTTTTTTTTGTTTCCATTTTCGGTACTGTGTATGGAAAAATTGACAAAGACCTTTCCGGTAACTTTTGTGATAAAAGCCAATTGATTGAGCCTGTCAATAGTTTAAGGCATAAATCTTTTTGAATGTTAGCTTCGTAAATTAAACTGAGAATTACAATAATACTTGGCATTCCATGTGACAAGCCCAAATTAAATTCGGTGGTTTGGGTGGTAGGGTTATAGGATTCCCATTTATACTGGTCAGTTGTCCTTTCAACAGTTTCCTTTAGCTTCTGAGTAATTTTTTCTAAAAAAACGTATGAATTTTTTTGATTAAGATTTAAAAGTGCAGGTAAACAAATTCCAAGCGCTCCGTGCAGATAGTCATAATTCCTATTTCCCATCTCGTCAAGACCTTTAGAAAAAAGGTCATTAAGGGTGCTCGTTTGTAAAGTATCCTCGTTGATAAAATTATCTTTTTCAAAGCATTTTAGTGTCCATAAAATACCAGAAAGCCCATTGCAAAATGAATAAGAAACATTCGCTTGGGATAGAGCATCTAATCCTGTTTTAATGTTACTAATAGCATTTGCAACTGATCTTTCCTGAAAATTTGCTTTGTAGAAGTATGAATTAAATAGCGCTAAACCAAAATGCCCAGATAAGAAAGAAAATGGGAAAGAATCCTTAATAACTTTTATCTTATTTAGACCTCTTTCTCTGTCAATGACTGTGCGATTAATCAATGTACTTGTGTCCTCGCACTCATCAAAAAGTCTATGTCATTTCAGAGCAGGTATTATCTTCATACCAGATTCCCCCTAATCAAACTAAGCAGTACAACATTTCCGCAGACAAAGAAAGGCTAAGATTTCGGGGTATTTCAGTATCCCAACGGATGTCGTACAAGCGAAAAACAAAACTGCATTTACTTCATTCAATCCCACTTTTTTTGCCTGTCTTTTAGCGGATGTTTTTTATTTTTCAAAGTCTATATTGTATGGCTCTTTGTTCGGCATCATACTATCTTCTCCTTCTCCGGTTATCGGAACAGTATTGTCAACAATTTCAAAGTTTAAGTTGTCGAACCAAATTTGCCCTGTCCCCGATAATAAAGCACCAAACGCAATATTTGATGCCTTGAGCGGAACATTCAAAACAATTTCATATTTTTTCCAATCAGTAGTTCCTTTAATTGGTCTATTTCCCATATTGTCAAGCGAAAGTGATTGTTGCGAATTTGGTTGGTCGACACGCATCCACAGTCCAGACCAATCTTCTACATCCTGTGATTTGACATATCCGCTCATACGAACTCTCTTCCCAAGATATATGTCAGGAAGACAGTCCTGCATGAGTGTACCAAAACCCTTAATTACTTTTACGGTGGATTTAATTGTCGCTGCATTCTTACCATCTTGTCCAGCACCCTTATCAATACCCATTTCGTAGCTTTTGGGCTCGCTACCTGCCTTGAACCAACCTTTAGGAAGGTCAAAAGAAAAAAATGTTACCGTCAGCCCAACGAGTAACAGAACTCTGAAAACTGTTGTCATTTTCATTTTTTTTATTTTTTATTTGTGTCTATTTGTTTGTCGGTTTTCGATTTGTCCGTTTCGATTTATGGTTACTGCCAACAGGATAGCATGTATCCCAACCAAGCAATAAAAATAATTAGTATGACTAACGAAGCGGCCTTGTAAATTTTATTTATTTTTTGCTTAGAACAAACCACGACCAGTAAAGCTATAGGTGGACAAATTATGTACATTAACAGCATGAACCAAACGCTTTCATACCATTTATTTTCGACATTATTTTCCATAAGCAATTAATTAAATTTTAAGCACAAGTACAGGAGACTTGTCCAATTGTCCCTCCTGTATGACACCCTGGACCTACTTTTATAGTAAGACAACCAACTTTAGTGAACCAACATACCGCAGCAAACTTTGTTGGTAACCAAAAAGGCCATCCCATGTCACCGCTATCAATATCACTTATTTTATTTTGCTTTATATTTAAGTCAACCCTCATCCTCGGCACCCACTTATAAATCACCTTTCCTGCCGACACGCCTATGCTTGCTATTCCGGCAGAGAGCGTGCCGCCAGTAACGCCAAGCGCAGTCAGCACTCCGGGTATTCTGAAATTGAAACTGTTTACCTGCGCATAGCCGAGCATCGCGCCCTCCATGGTGGCGCACACCCAAAACGGCAGGTTGGCATAATTTATCGCGCGGTTGCAGTCAAGATACGGCTGCCACTTCGCCAATGAGGAGGAAGAAGATGAAGAAGAATCAGGCGGGGGCGGGTTGCATTCGCCAATCACGCTGCGCCAGTAAGCATAACTTCCCTTACCCAAGGCAATCGCCATAAAAAGAGGGGCTTGTTCTGTGGAAGAAAGTCCGGCTTCGCTCACTTTATCTTCCGCATCGCTTAATAATTCATCAATGCTTTCAGGCGGGCTGTTTTTAATTGCCATGAGGATGGAGGCAACCAGCATCCGCTGCGTTTCATTGTAGTATAGCTCATTCGGCAAATTGTTATCGCGGTAGGCGTTCACCGCATTTGGCACAACAGGCGAGCCGAGCAGCCCCGCCAAAAAACCATCATCTCCTGCTTCTTCATCTTCGGTCATTGTTTCAATGCCCTTCACGAGGTTTTAAAAAAAACACCTCCGTAGAGGGAACGGGCGGTGGCGGAGGAAGGCTGTCAATAATGGCATTCATTCCTTCGG
>Ga0163153_10004042_pt1 | contig 18835 bp, 18 predicted proteins | sample OliLakLV19MP6IB1_FD_148629 | JGI IMG/M metagenome (GOLD analysis project Ga0163153, IMG submission 148629) | Freshwater microbial mat bacterial communities from Lake Vanda, McMurdo Dry Valleys, Antarctica - Oligotrophic Lake LV.19.MP6.IB-1 | ecosystem: Environmental > Aquatic > Freshwater >... | reverse complement strand
GACTGATATTGCCTATAGTGTCTTTTCTTTAAAATAATATGTTTTCCTCTTTTATTCCTGCAAAAAAAATTATAACCCTCATCTTGATAATAGGGATGATATTTCCTGTATTTGCACGCATAGCTCATGCACAATTGGCAGTTACTGATCCAGGAAACACCGTTCAGGGCATACTTCAGGTAGTACAAGGAGGTGCCCAGTCATTTCTGCAAAACTCTTTGGTATACAAGGAATTCGTGATGGACTTGCTATTGAATCTGGTTGCCAAGCAACTCATTCGTTCAATGACACAGAGTATTGTGAATTGGATCAACTCCGGTTTCAACGGAAGTCCTGCCTTCCTTACGGATCCTGGTGCATTCTTTTTGGATGCTGCCGACCAAGTGACCGGTGCAATGCTTGATCAAGATGGACCGTTGGCTTCACTCTGTACGCCATTTAGTTTTGATATTCGTCTTTCATTGGCACTCCAAGTTTCTAGTCGTGCCCACCAACGGTACACCTGTACACTAGGTGCCATCATTCAAAACACTCGTGACGCTGCTGCACGAGGAGTAACGATCAATGGATTTATGACGGGAGACTTTTCCCAAGGTGGCTGGCCAGCGTTTTTGGCTCTTTCCACTGAACCTCAGAACAATTATTCCAGTGCGTCTCTCTATGCGTACAGTGATCTCATGTCTCGAATCGCTAAAAAAGAAGCAGCAATCAATATTGACCTCAACCGTGGTCGCGGATTTATGTCATGGAAAAAATGTGAAGATGTAACCGATTCAATCGGAGCAAGAGGAACTCTGACGAGTCCTCAGGATGAGGCCAAACTTAATCAATTTGGTAATCAAAACGTACAAACTGGCAAAGCTGAAGATGGGGAAGATACTAGTATCAAGAAGTCTACAGATAAGACAACTGGCCTTGTAAAATACGAACGATGCAAAACAGAAACTCCGGGTTCACTAATTGAAAATACATTGAGTAACCAACTCGGATCTGGTGTACGTCAGCTCGAATTGGCTGATGAAATAAATGAGATCGCTGGGGCACTGGTGAATCAACTCGTCACCGCAATTCTGACGACTGGTCTCAATGCTGTTAGTGGTGGTTCGAGTGGAGGACCATCGACAGTTACCAAAATTTTGGGTGAAAGTACCAAATCTGTCGCTCAAGTACAGAAACTTGGAAAAGAGTTGGCAAATGATATTAAGCCGTACCTGAATCGAGATCAGGATGTTGTTGATACTTATCAAAAAGCTGTCGTGGTTGCGCAAAATACGCAAGCAAAATTTATTGCCGTACGTACCTGCTGGCTACAAAAGGGTGTTCCTGCGCAAGCAGCCCAGACCGATGCTATCATTGCCACAAAAGTCACCCCATTCATCAGCAATATCACCTCAAAATTACAGGAAGCTTCAACCACTCTCGAAACTCTCTTGGAAATACAGCGTGTAGCCTTGGCTGCAACTACAACAATCGCACTTCAACCAGCGTCCGAAGCATTCTCTGATCTGCTCCGACAACAGGCACTTCGTACCGCTTCAGACCAACAAAATGCAAAAGATGCTCTCAAGGACACACGAAAGGATGCACCGGAACTAAACAATGAAGCAGCACAGTTACTGAAGGCCTGTGAAGCATACTTTGCCCCATCAAACCCATGAAGAACTTCTCCTTAAAAATTCCTACCCTATGCCTAACTGTTCTCGGAACATGGTTTTTGGGTACACAACTAGCACACGCGGAAATCCTCACCAACATTCTCGGGTTTGAAGGTTTGGCGGTAATAATTGCAAACACTTTCGCAAGCGTGTTGAATATGTTCCAAATGATTGCGGCATGGATATTGGCTATAGCCGGTTTCCTGTTGAACTACTCCATCAACTTAACCCTGCAAATGAAAGTATTCTTGGAACAAACCCCTGCAATCTATATCACCTGGAAAGCTCTGCGTGATATCAGTGGATTGTTCATCATTTTCTTCTTGTTGTATGCCGCAATAAAACTTATTCTCAGTCTTCAAGATGCAAAATTTGGTAGTCTGATCAAAAACATTGTCGTTGCGGGCGTACTCATCAACTTTAGTTTCTTTTTTGCTAGTCTCGGTATCGATGTGTCAAATATCGTTTCGATTCAACTCTACAATGCAATCGCACCGGCCAATACTCTCAACGCAGGAAACTTAAGCCCAGTCGGAATAACAGAACGGATTAAAGATGGGGGATTGTCAGACATTTTTATGAAGTCACTCAAGATTCCTGCGCTGTATGACACCAATGCAAAACTCACTCCTACAGGACAAGTAGCAGCTGCGGGTGGGGCATGGACAGCGCCGATCAAGATCATCCTAATGGGAAGTGCTTCAATTGTTATCATGCTTGCCGCAGCTCTTAGTTTCGCCGCGGCAGCTTTGGCCTTTATCATCCGTTTCGTGGTACTCATTTTTCTGCTAGCCTTTTCACCTATTTGGTTTGCATCTCATATCGTTCCTGAAATAGGTGAATATGCTAAAAAATGGACAAATGCATACAAGAGCATGTTGGTCTTCATGCCAGTTTATTTACTCTTGATGTATCTGGCGTTGAACGTTTTGACTACGAGCCCATTCCTCGGAGGTCCCAATCTCGCCAGTGCCGCAGCGAGTCTTGGGACAGGAGATACCGAGTGGTATTCGAGCATCCTGGCACTTGCGATCAATGCAGTGATCGTCATGGTTCTTCTTAATTTTCCTCTAGTTGCAGCTATTAGTATCGGAGGAAGTGCGGTAAAATTTATCAATACTGACAAATTAGGTGCAGCGGGTATGTGGAGAGGTGTACGCAATAACACGGTTGGAGCAACTGGTACCCGTATCATTGGAGGCTTGGCAAGTAATTTGGATAAGAGAGTGGCTGGCACCCGTCTAGGAAACACTCTCATTGCCAGAGATATTCGTGGGGCAACATTAGGAGCTACCGCTAAGGCAAAGTTTGGCACTTCTCGATCGTATGAGGATATAGAAAAATTGAATAAAGATGTTAAAAAGAAGAACACTGAGATAGTAAGAAACATTGAATTCCGAGGTGCATTAAAAGACATTAAGGCTGGAAAAATTCCAGCTGGTGGAATTTATGCGATTAAAGATTCACTTGGCAAAATGTCTGAAAAACAAAGAACGTCTCTTAGTAAAGAAGATCTTACAAATCCTGATGTGGTACGTTATCTCAAAAAAGGAGACTATGAGGCTATCAAGAAATCTGACGATATCATCTTCTCGGATGATGATAAGATGGAGATTAATGATGCTCGAAAGAAGCTCTTTGAATCAGCTGTTACAACAGGAATTCCTGATATAATTAAACATATGATGAAAGAGTATGATGGGAATGATCTTATTAAGATGTCAGCATTGTTAACTGACCCAAATATACTTCCATTCTTTACACAAGGACAACTCAAAGTTATTGGAGACAATGCAACAGGTTCAACCAAGACAGATATTAAAAATGCTGTATTTGCTGCAGTAACCGCAGGAGTAACCATACCAACAGAAGGGTGGTTAAGGGACCAACATAATCGAGGAAACTGGTAAAATAAACATATATGAATAACATTCCACAAGAAATAAAAGACTTTTCTGAATCAGCGGATCTATTTGATATTTGTGAAAAAATTGGAAAAGACAATAACCTCATGATTGACCAGATAGGAAATCTCGATGCTCAAGTTAGAGCCGTGCTGAGAGGTTTCGTTCATTCAAAAGATTTTACTAAAAAAATTGAAGTTGCTGTAGAAATTGATACGAAACTTGCTTCTAAAATAACAGAGGAAATAAATAAACAAGTATTTCAACTTATAAAAATAAAAATGCAGGAATCAACCCCTCCCAACACCAGCAACTCTGACCTTGAAAAAATAGGAGGGTTCACTATCGAAGAAGAGAGTGCACCTCTCCATCATCCTGAACCAGAAACTCATACTGAACCACTCGTAGACCATCTGCTTTCCCGACCAACGTACATTCCTCAAGAGAAAGTTTCTGTTGCTCCTGTGGTTCAGGTGCCACCAACTGCACCTGTAAAGCCGGTAGAAGCTATCAAAAAACCAAGTGGACCAGATCTCTACAGGGAACCGATAGAATAACAATGGGGTGTGGGGTATAATACTACTGATGCGCTTTCAAGTTCCTCAATTTATTGAAGTCGAAGATAAGATCTTCGGCCCGCTCACCCTCAAACAGTTTATTTACCTGGCTGGTGGTGGTGGATTATCGTTTCTGGTATACGTCCTCCTCAAAAGTTTCGTCCTCTCATTCATTCCTATTATTTTGATTTTGGCTATTTCGAGTGCACTGGCTTTTTACAAACTTCACAATAGATCTTTCATAACAATAGCCGAAGCTGCGTTTAAATATTACACCAATGCCAAGCTCTATATTTGGAAAAAACAAAACAAGGTCAAGCCAGTTGATACTCGCAGTGCTCTCAAAGACGCAAAAACATATGCCTCGGTTATGGTTCCCAAAATTTCAGACAGCAAACTCAAAGACATGACCTGGAGTTTAGATATCAAGGAAAGTTTGTATTCAGACCGCAATCAAAAATAAAATGGCTACTCAAACTCAATCAACTCAAGACTTTGTTCCTATTCAGGAAATCCGTGATGGTGTCATCACCCTAAAGAACGGGGGAATGCGCGCTATTATATTGGCATCATCATTGAACTTTGCACTCAAATCTTCCGATGAGCAAAATTCCATTATGATGCAATTCCAGAATTTCCTGAACTCATTGGATTTTTCAATTCAAATATTCGTACAGTCAAAGAAACTTGATATTAGACCATATATTGCCCTCCTTGAGGGACAATACAAAGACCAGCTCACTGAGCTCATGAAAATCCAAGTACGTGAATATATCGAATTCATCAAAACATTCGTAGAGAATACCAATATAATGTCCAAGAGTTTCTTTGTGGTAATTCCATACGATCCGCCACTGCTTACTGCTAGCAAAAACCCTTTGATGAATGCGCTACCGAACCGAAAGAAAACAGCGGGGGATACCGGAACAGCGGATGAGAAATTTCAAGAATATCGAAGCCAACTCGAGCAACGTGTATCAGTCGTCGAGCAAGGATTAGTACGTTGTGGGGTTCGTACTGCAGAACTTGGCACCGAAGAAGTGGTAGAATTGTTCTATAAGATCTTCAATCCCGGAGAAACCGAAAAACCTATTCAAATCACTTAGCACTATGTCTATATTCTCCAAATTACTCGGCAAAAAAGACTCTGCACCAATCATCTCTGTACTTCCAGAGGAGATCTATCAGGCAGGCGTCCTCGAATTAAAAGATGTCATCGCTCCATCCGCACTCAAAGTCACATCCAAAGATATCAACTTAGGAGAAAAAGTTGGTCGCACACTCTTTGTCATCTCATATCCACGATTTCTTGATGAAAGTTGGTTCGCTCCTATTATCAACCTGGATAAAGTATTTAACGTTTCTATATTCGTACACCCTATTGATACCGCGAAGATCCTTCGTCATTTCCAAAAGAAAGTTGCCGAAATTCAAAGTCAGGTCTCCCGCAGGGAGCAGAAAGGTTTGGTACGTGATCCTGCGCTCGATACTGCATATCAGGATCTGGAGACACTTCGCGATCAACTCATGCAGGCACAGGAGCACCTTTTTGATGTCGGTGTATACATCACTCTCTTTGCAGACAATGAAAGTGAGCTCGATAAACTCGAATCAGAAATCAAATCAATTCTCGAATCAAAACTGGTCTATGTAAAACCAGCTCTTTTCCAACAAGAACAAGGGTTCAAAAGTGTCATGCCGATAGGGGATGACCAGCTCGCCGTACATTCAAAACTCAACTCTTCACCACTTTCAAGTCTTTTTCCTTTCGTTTCATTCGATCTCACCTCAGATAAAGGTATCCTCTATGGTATCAATCGTCACAACTCATCGTTGGTGTTGTTCGACCGATTCCTGTTGGGTAACTACAACTCCGTCACATTTGCTGTAGCTGGTGCCGGTAAATCCTACTGTACTAAGCTCGAAATTCTCCGAACTCTTATGTTCGATACCGACGTTATCGTGATCGACCCAGAAAAAGAATACGAGTATATGGCCGAAGCAACAGGGGGAAAGTATTTTAATATTTCCCTTAACTCCGAGCACCATATCAATCCGTTTGATCTCCCCATACCTCGTGAAGATGAGTCAGCGGCTGATATTCTTCGGTCTAACACCATTAATCTCGTAGGTCTTTTCCGCATCATGCTTGGAGGACTGTCTCAAGAAGAGGACTCTATTATTGACCGAGCTATCAGTGAAACCTATGCATTGAAGGATATTACACCCGAATCTGATTTCAGAAATGTAGAACCACCGTTGTTATCAGACTTTGAATTGGTCTTGGCAGGAATGGAAGGGGCAGAGTCTCTGGTTGAACGATTGGCAAAATATACAAAAGGAACGTGGTCTGGTTTTATCAATCGTCCTTCCAACGTCGACATCAACAAGAAATTCGTGGTCTTTTCTCTGCGCGACATGGAAGACGAACTCAAGCCGGTAGCAATGTATATTGTCACACACTATATATGGAATGCTGTACGTAAAAACCTCAAAAAGAGACTGCTAGTTATCGATGAAGCATGGTGGATGATGAAATCAGAAGATACTGCTTCATTCCTCTTCAGTTTGGCAAAACGGGGACGTAAATATTTCTTGGGACTGATGACCATTACTCAAGACGTAGGGGACTTCCTTAATTCTCCGTATGGTTTACCGATCGTTACCAACTCATCTATTCAGATTCTGCTCAAACAATCTCCTGCGGTTATCGATAGTGTACAAAAGACATTCAATCTTACGGATGAAGAAAAATACTTGCTTCTTGAATCAGATGTAGGGGAGGGCATGTTCTTCGTCGGACTCAAACACGTGGCCATCAAGATCGTCGCTTCGTATACCGAAGATCAGATCATTACAACAAACCCTGCTCAAGTGATGCAAATACAGCAAGCAAAGAAAAAGTTGGAACAGGCGGGGTAGGAGGACTCACCTTACTCCCCAAAGAACCGTGGTTGTCATCCTCGCGAAAGCGGGGATGACACACGGAAATGCTATACTGTACTTTATGAATTCATCTCCTAAAAAAATAGGGATTCTCGCCATATGCATGCTCATTTTTATTGCAGTCATAGTAGATTTACTGACTCTGATACCGTTCGTAGGTGATTTTATGGGCCCTCTCTATTGGATAGGTGTAGCCGTATACTTATGGCTGAAAGGATTTGGCGTACTCAATCTTCGTCGTTCCGTTCCTATGCTAGTATCGACCGTTCTTGAACTTATTCCTGCCATCCAAGCCTTTCCAACCATCCTCCTGGGTACGATCGCACTTATTACTACGTTAAAAATTAAAGAAAAAACCGGCATATCTCTAGGAAATCCTGCAAAAGAGAGAGGTCCAGCACCTGCAACTAGAGCTTTGAACCAAAATGGTACTCGTATGCCTACTCCAAACCCAGAAACTTCAACCAGCCGCAATGCCAACACTCAACCTTTAATAGTAGACGGCATACGTGCTCCACAGAAATAGCGCAGGGGATAAAGCACCCTATGGTACAATATACGCATGTTGCGTAAGCTTGCTTTCTACATTTTTTTGATACTTCTTATAGGTACACTTGGCATTTCCTCTGTATCAGCCCAGGGTGTTTCTATTACTCCTCGCCTGGAACTTTCCTTATCAAGTACCAATCCTGCACCAGGTCAAACAATCACCATTACTGCTCGAAGTTACAATGAGGATATACGTTCCGCAACTGTTATCTGGACCGTAGATGGTAAGGAGATAAAAAGAGGAATAGGAGCAACGACAGTCGAGATAAAAGCACCTGCTCTTGGAAAACAAAATGTTGTTGTTGCAACAGCAATCATCGCCACCGGGGGGCAGGTAAGTGGCGATATTTCCATCGGTTCAGGATCAGTTGATCTTATTGTTGAATCCGATGGATATGTTCCACCGCTGTTTCCGGGCAAAATAGCTCCTGCGTTCCAAAATAATGTAAAGATTATCGCTATTCCACATTTAGGCAATGCGGCTGGCGTCGAATACGATTCGAAAAATTTGGTGTATGAATGGCAACGCAATGACATAGCAATCGAAGGGCAGTCGGGTTATGGAAAACGTTCAGTTATCATAGAGGGTGCTTCTGTTCCGCGACCATATACAATAAGTGTGACCGTACGATCACGAGATGGAGTAGCGATAACCAAAGGATACGTCAGCATCTCTCCACAAGTTCCGACACTTACATTCTACGTAGATGATCCTCTGTATGGCCCACTCTTTAACAAAGCTGTTACAAGCCAACTCAATTTAGGCACACAACGCGAAAGTTCCGTGCTCGCCATCCCATTTGGTTTTAATAAACCACAAAGTGGTGTTGGAAATCTTTCATATCAATGGACAATAAATGGCTCATTACGATCAGATCTGGTCGCTAACCAAGCCATCGTATTGCGTGCACCAGATGAATCCGCAGGCTCATCACGAATAGGGCTGACGATTCAGAATAGTCGTGATATTTTACAAGGAGCACTCGGAGGATTCATGGTTTTATTCTCCGCACCAAGCAAAAATTCATCAACCTCTTTCTAAATTTATGAAAAAAATACTCATCATTTCAGTTATAGTACTCAGCTCAACTTTCCCCCTATATGCACAAAGCACAGGTGGAAGTAACACGAACAATCCCATAAACAACGCTTTGCCTACCTATACACTTCTGGAACCTATTCCGTGTATTCCAAATACCACACCTGCGGCCGATGATCCGTGTACCAAAGCAGGGACAGTCCAGACGCAGCTTAATTTCAAATACTACGTTCAGTACATGTTCAATTTACTTATTGCACTGGCTGCAGTCGCATCTGTCTTTATGATCGTCTATGGAGGACTTCAATATATGAGCACGGACTCATGGCAAGGGAAGAGTGACGGTTTGAGTAAAGTAAAAAACGCCGTACTCGGCCTTGTTCTGGTATTAACTTCCTTTATTATCCTCCGTACTATTGATCCACGATTGGTTGCCATACCAAGCACTCTAGTGCCTCCACTGAATATACAATATGAATCAGTCAGTACTGAAATTTTCGGACAAATCGAGCAAGATTCCACATATTACAGAAATCAGACAAATAGTATTTTTACTCAAATGAAACAAGTGACTATCGAACTTGAAAAGGTGCAGCAGGAGTTGTCAGCTTCGGAATTAGAACGTGGAGCACTTTTATATGAAGAGGGGGTATCAGCCACCGGTCCTCGGGTTGTTGCGCTTGATCAAAAAATTCTTCAGCAGAAAAATACCGTACTAACACAAAAAGCAGAGGCGGCATTAAAAAACGGTCAGGCAAATATAGTTGCTTCAATTCATCAATATACGGGAAGTCGCACCTCCAACGGAGAGATTATTCCTGCGCAACTTGCGGATATACAAAAGGGAAGAGAAGCGTCTACAAAGTTCTATACGAATGCGGTGACGGCATTGGATAATCTTGCTACAGAGAGTGCAATTCTCAATCAGAAACTTGAGAAGGAGGCTCTCTTTATTGCTAAACAAAAAGAATTAGATGCTACATATTATCCAATATACGGGGACTTACTGCTGATGGAAAATACGTTGGTAGGTAAGATGGATCCGACAAAAGCTTTGGCGGATATCCAAAAGATTGAGACTCTCGTAATTCCAAAAATTATCGATCCGAAAAAAAGAACTGATCTACAAAAAAGATTTGATCAGACAAGAACTATCCTCGCCAGTGCCGCAAAAGCAAAAGAGGAAATCCTGAACAGAACTCGTGGCATGAGATAACAGCAAAAACCCATGAATACCTCATCATCAAAAAAAATTTGGATCATTATAACTCTTCTTATTCTGTTGATATTAGGAGGTTTTGGGTATTGGTATTTTTTTATGCAGAATTCATCTGTCTCTCAAATCATTAGTGCGGTTACGAAACCCATCTTTGAACCTTTTGGAAGAACTCCAACAGGAAACCAACCTTCACAACCAAATAATGAGTTTACGGAACCAACCTCTACTTCAACGACTCCACTAGTTGTTATTCCTGCATTACGACTTCTCAGCGATGCTCCTGTCGGGGGATATGGAGCAAGTACCACCGCAAGCACGACGGCGGTACGTTGGATTGATCGGGGGAGGGGAAATGTATATGAGGCACGAAATAATTCACTCTCTATTACTGCCATATCAAACACGATCCTACCTCAAACCTATTCAAGTCTTTGGAATAAAAACTTAACTGCGTTTATAGGATCTCTTTTAGAGAGTGGTGCAGAAAAATCAACCACGGTATATACAGAAATTAAACCTCAAGTGACTTCTATACTTGCAGCTACCGGCACCGCATCAGGAGCAGGAACACGTGCACCCTTTGAACTCAAAGGTAAAAATCTTCCACCAAACATAATTACCTATGCAATATCACCAAAAAAAGATCAGATTTTTATGTTGATCAATGAAAGCGGTGTTGCTGTTGGATACGTTGCTACATTTGCCGGCACATCAATCACTCGTATATTTGATACTCCTGTAACACAACTGACCGCGGAATGGCCTGAGGAGAGTACAATTGCCCTCACTACCAATGGAGCAGCTGATCAAGGAGGTTTTCTCTATTTCGTTAGTCCTAAAACAGGTGTATGGAAAAAGATTCTTGGCCCTGTTCTCGGTTTAAGTACCAAAGTAAGTCGTGATGCGAAATACGTAGCAGCCTCTTTTTCTGGAAGTGATCGAGGTATATTTATGAGTATATACAGTATCGCAACAGGAAAAATTACCGATTCACCACTTCGTACCTTGGCAGAAAAATGTCTCTGGGGATCTTTCTACAAAAATATACTGTACTGCGGCGTTCCCACACAACGAGACACTGCTTCATATCCAGATGATTGGTACAAGGGCAAAGTCTCTTTTGCAGATTCTCTCTGGCAAATGAACATAACTACAGAAGAAGTTACCTCTCTTTCTTCTCTCCTCGAACAAGCAGACCGACCTATTGACGCCATCAACCTACAGATCGATGATCGTGACGACTATCTCTTCTTTATGAACAAGAACGACCTGTCACTCTGGTCACTGGACTTGGTATCAACTAATTAATTTAGTTGCGATCTTCTTTTTATACTGATTACTTATATAAAGTTCTTGAGCCAATGTAAAAAGTGTACTGGTAGACCAATAGATGGCAATGATGGCGGCAGCTTGAGGAAACTGACTGGGAATCAACCAATAAGTAGAAGCAAATGCTAGGACAGGAAGCATAAACTTCATTTGTTTACCCATTGAACTGGCGAGTTGAGTAGAAAAGTCCGCACTTGCAGCCTCGGATGCAGAGAGTTTCTTTTGCTGACGCATCGCAGGTGAGTAATGAATCTGGAAGAATTGAATAACTCCCGTTAGAAGAGAGAGGAAGAAACTTTTATGTGATAGGTCAATAAGGCCGAGGAAGTGGGTCTTGATGATAGGAACTGAGATGAAACTATACAAAAATTCAGGATGAACCTCCGGTATAATCTTATAAAAGACCGAGATCAGGGCCAATAGTATCGGAAGTTGAATAAAAAGAAGCAAAATACCCGAGAACGGACGAATACCTCGAGACTTGTAGAGCTCCATAACTTTTACTGCTTGAACCTGACGATCTGCAGCGTACTCTTTTTTGATCTTCGCCATGTCCGCTTCTACTTCTTTCATGCGAATCTGCGTCAAAATAGATGATTTTGAAAGAGGGAAGAGGATGAATTTTACGATAACCGTGAAGATAATAACGGCGACACCGATATCAATCCAAGGTAACAAGTCCATAATACCGACGAGACCGTTATAAAGGGGAGTGAAAATAAATGTATGGTACATATAGGAGCTAAATATACACCTTTTACGTCTACATATCCAATAATTACTGAGATATCTTGGCTTTTATGAGTAGATCCTTAATATCACTTTCAATACTCTGAGAATCGGCAGTAATAGCCGTGGCTTTGGCGAGTATAGCAATGGTATACCCTGAAACAATACGTGGATACACCTTTTGTACGGCCTCGTATATTTTCCGTTTAAGTTTATTTCTTCCTGAGGCCGTCTTTACCACTTTAACGGGAACAATAGCTGCTATGCGACTATGTGCAGAGGTATTTTGCACATACCGTAAAAGAAAAAGGGGAGAGTGAGCCACTCGTCCCTTTTCCATCAGATTCTTAACATCGTTGGCCGAAAGCCTTTTAGAGCTTGGAAGCATCCTGAGGTCTTAAACAGCTAAACGCTTGCGACCCTTAGCACGCCGGCGTGCGATTGCTTTGCGACCAGGAGTGGTTTTCATGCGCACACGAAAGCCGTGACTCTTCGCTCGCTTACGCTTTTTTGGTTGATACGTGACTGACATGTATAGAATATTACATTATTTACTCCAAAAGGCAAGACACTGTACCCCAAGTTCAACGTTGAGTTGCAACGCTTAGTAGTAAGATATTAAGATGAAACAATTTTTCTTTGTGAAAAAATGGGAGATGAACTAAAAAAATATTGTTTTTGTTGGGTTTTTTGAGTAAAAGCACCTGTCCCCAACTTATCAACATATTTTAAAGTCTTCCACAAGTTTGCAGAACTATAAACAGGTATATACTTATAGGAAATTTCTACCTATGCACGACTATTCAAAAATGTGGCAAACAGCTCTTATTGAAATCGAAACTGCGGTATCGCAAGCTAACTTTTCGACATGGTTCAAAGAGACACGCATCATTCGCGAGGAAGAGGGGGTCATATATCTCGGTGTACCAAACTCATTTACCCAAGAATGGCTCGTAAAAAAGTTCCACAACTCCATTTTAAGAATCCTCCGTCAGGCAAATGAACAAGTCAGAGCTCTAGAGTACGTAATCGAGAAGGAAAGCGGCTCAAAAGGTGAGAATTCTCGCAATAAGAAACCTACAATGATGCCTACAATGGCTATGCCGTTACAGGATTTCTATATAAACAAAGAAGACAATCTCAATCCTCGCTATACCTTCGAAAATTTCGTCGTCGGTCCATTCAACGAGCTAGCTCACGCCGCATCCCAAACCGTCCTCAAAGGTCCTGGGCAGACGTATAACCCCCTTTTGGTGTATGGAGGGCCTGGTCGTGGTAAAACTCACCTTATCCAGGCAATCGGCAACCAGATCAAGATAGCATTTCCTAATAAAAAGGTTTTCTATCTTACTTCCGAACGCTTTGGTTCCGAATTTTTGAGTGCGCTCCAAGAAGGAAAAGCTCAAGCTTTCAAGGATAAGTACCGCAAATACGATGTAGTCATCATGGACGACGTGCAATTCTTCTCAAGTAAAGAGAAATTCCAAGAAGAGTTCTTCCATCTCTTCAACACCTTCAAGGATACCGGCCGTCAGCTCATTTTCTCATCTGATAAGCATCCGAATGTCATTCCTGGCCTCGAAGAACGCGTTCGGAGTCGCTTTAATGCCGGAATGTCCGTGGATATACCTGAACCAGACCAAGAGTCTCGTATGGCCATCGTGCGAACAAAGTGTGCCATTCACAATATCACCCTTTCTCCAGAACTCATGGAGTTTTTGGCTTCAACAATCAAAGATAATATCCGTGAGATCGAAGGTGTAGTCAATATTGTCGCCTGCCAGACCCAACTCAAGAACAGGGAGCTCAATATCAATGAGATAAAGAACATTCTCAAAAATAATACTCGCCCAAAGAAGATGATTTCCGTAAAAGAGGTAGTAAAGATTGTGTCTGATTTTTACAATATCGACGAAGAGAGTATATACAATAAAACTCGTCGTAAGGAGATCGTACGACCACGTCAAATGGTTATGTATCTATTGCGTGAAGATTTTGGAATATCTTTTCCTTCGATTGGGGAAAAGTTGGGAGGAAGAGACCACACTACAGTCATCCATTCCTATGAGAAGGTTAAAGCTGAGCTTAAAAACGACACTATTCTTACCCAAGAGGTGACTGAGCTCCGTTCCATGATTTAAACTGGGGAAAACTCGATAGTAAGCCTGTGGAAAAGATAGGAACAGTGCGTTGAGAAATGTCGAACAAAAATACTCAAACTATATGAAATCAATTTCTACCCACATCTCTATAAAAATATCCTCAGTGTTGTCCTTTTATACCTTCCCTAAAAAAGCTTTTAAATACGGTTCTTTAGTAAGTTATCCCCTTTTCCACACCCTTAATAATAGAAGTTTTTTGTTTAATTAATAAATACTATGAAAATAGAAGTTCAAACAAAGAAGCTAAAGGAAGCGATCGCTCTTACGGAAAAGATTTCAGGCAAGCATACAACATTACCCGTTCTTTCGTGTATCCTCTGTGAAGCAAAGAAAGGGGAAGTGATTTTCCGTGCTACCAATTTGGATATAGGTATAGAAGTGACTGTACCTGCAAAGGTTGAAGGGGAAGGATCGGTAGCAATACCTGCTCACGTCATTGCTTCTCTTGTTTCTCAATTACCCGATCAAAATCCTACCATTACTCTCGAACTTTCTTCCGGAAATATCGTTGTTTCATCTGCAAAATCAAAAGGTATTATCAAAACTGTTGCCACAGAAGATTTTCCGAGCATCCCTCGAGTTATTGAAGAAATTGTTTCAGTTGATACCGATCTTTTTGTAAAAGGGCTGAGAGCGGTAGGATATAGTGCATCTATATCGAGCGTAAAACCGGAACTCTCGAGTGTATACGTCTATCGTGATGAGGAGAATGTGGTATTTGCTGCTACTGACTCATTTCGTTTAGCAGAAAGGAAAATAAAAGCACCGGGAAGTGCAAATACTGGAGATATACTGATTCCTTTCAAGAATATATCCGATATTGTTCGTACTCTTGAGGGGATGGGTGGAACGCTCCACATGCGTACTAATAAGAACCTTATATCCTTTGAAGCCAATGGTATATATATAGTTTCTAGGGTGACTGACGGAGTCTTTCCTGATTATCGACAGATTATACCCAAAAGCTTTATTGCCGAAGCAGTTATTTTGAAACAGGATATTTTGAATAGTCTTAAGATATCGAATATTTTCTCCGATAAGTTTAATCAGATAAAACTGATTGTTGATCCCAAGAATAAAGTAATGGAGATTCAAACTAAGAATGGAGATGTTGGAGAAAATAGTACGGTTATAGATGCGGCACTAACAGGGGAAAGAGTAGAAATCAACTTTAACTGCAAATATATAGCCGACTGTTTCCAGTCCATCGATTCAGACAGTGTTTCTTTTCAGATAAGTGGACCAAATCGACCGATGGTTATTCGTCCGGTCTCGGGAGATCAAAATTTCATGTATTTAGCGATGCCGATGAATCGTTAATACAATCACATGCGTGGAATAGGTGAATTTTTTAAAAGAATACAAAATACACGAGCAAGCGGCTTTTTCCTCCAATCAGCGATTGTGGATATAGTAAAAAAAATAACCAATATATCTATTTCTCCGGAGTCTATAAAAATATCCTCATCCAAAGTTATTTTGAACGGCATTAGTCAGGCAGCGCGAAGTGAGATCTTTATAAAGAGGGAATCTATCCTTAAGGAGATTAATAACGTCGCAGGAAAAGTAAAAATTACCGAAATTAGATAGTTACTTTATTTGGAATTCAACAGTAGCTTCTCCTTTGTTGTAGACAACATCATACATTTTGACTAAGAGAGTATTTGTCTCGCTCAAACCTCCGACATCATAGGGAACAAATGAAAAGTTTAGAGGATCTCTTTCCGCAGTTAAAACGTATTTACCGTTGAGGTAGACTTCGGTCTTAAGAGGACGTTGGGTGCCCGTGGATAGTAAACGAACATTGAGTAGGGTGTGACTATCGAGGGTGGTGGTAGCAATAGGGGAAAGGATACTGATTCTAACTGATTTTCCTGCAACGTGAACATCGTCTTTCTGGGTAGGAATAGGAGTCGAGGAAGCTTCTGAAAAGCCTGGATTGTTTTTCTTCCAGGTATCAAACCATTTTTGTACACCGTATTCCCAGTATTCGTATTGTGAATCTTCAGAAGGATTTTTAGGGGCAGCACCATTTGGATCATCTTTATCAAGCCAGTGAAGAATTGTGTGTACACTATTTGTGACAACTTCCTTGCGTGTTTCGAGGGGGGTGTATTCAGTGGCCAATTTGCCCGACACAGTATCGATCCAATACGAGACCCCGCCTTGCCAGACTCCATGGAGTACTGGTTTATTTTCTGCAACAGGAGGAGGTGGAGCTTTGAAATTTTCACGAGGCATATCCGCGACTGCTTGGGACATGAAGGCTCCCCATACTGGGGAGATGATCAGGCCGGCCACATTACGTTGCATCGGGGTGTTGTCATTCTTTCCAGCCCAGGCACCCACCACTAAGTTTGGAGTGTAGCCCAACGTCCAGACGTCACGGTAGTCGTTCGTGGTTCCTGTTTTGATCGCGACAGGTCGGCCAATTGAATCGGCAATTGGTTTGAGACTGTTCATTCGCACCGCGTTATCAGAAAGAATATCTGATATTTGGCGAGTAATATCACTTGGCATGGCTTGTGACGGACGAGTCATGGATTTTTCGAGAGAAGTCTCTCCATCCCATACCTCTAATACGGAACGATAGGGATTGCGGATACCGTCATTTGCAAAGACTCCATATGCACTCGTAAGTTCAAGTAAAGAAACCTCGCCACCTCCAAGCACTAGCGTTAATCCGTAGCGATCAGGATCGGTGAACGTAGTGATTCCCATATCCTTGGCAGTCTGAAGAGCTTTACTGATGCCTGTGAGATAGAGAGCTTTAACGGCCGGAACGTTACGAGAATGAGCCAAGGCGGTACGAACAGTCATTGGGCCGGGGAATTCACCATCATATTCTTCGGGGGAATAACAGACTTTTTTGGGATCATCGGTAGCTTTTTTTGGTTTGCCTTCGACAGTACAGAGTGTAGAGAATTCTGTTTCCACATCGAAGAGTATTGTATCTGGCGTGTATCCTTTTTCAAAAAGACCTGCATATACGAATGGTTTGAAAGTCGAGCCTGGCTGACGCTTGGCTAAGGTGACATTGAAATTACCATCGATCGTTGGATCGAAATAATCACGAGAACCTACTAGTGCCAAAATGTCGCCGCTTTTTGGATCGATGGCAACCATGGCGGTGTTGCTGGCGTTGAAGTTTGATTCAAGGGAAGAAGAGAATTTGGTGATAGTACCTTGAGCTTTTTCCTGCATCGAATAATCGAGCGTGGTAATAACACGAAGACCACCGGAGGTAACTTTCTCTTCTCCATATTTTTGAGTTAGATAATCTCGGACCATCATAACAAAATGGGGAGCACGAATTCCTTCGTTCTTTGAAAGAAATTCAACTCTTTCTTCTGTTGCCTGGGTGTATTCTTCCTCGGTAATCTCGCCGAGTATTTTCATTCGCTGAAGAACCAAGTTTTTTCGCTTGTCCAAATCTTCACGATGAGTACCGTATGGGGAATAGTACGTAGGTGCCTGAGGTATAGCTGCAAGATATGCAGCTTGAGCCAAGGTTACTTCTTTTGCAGGACGACCAAAGAATGCACGACTGGCTTCTTCGACACTATAAATAGTTCCTCCGTAAGGGGTTTCGTTGAGATAGGTTTCGAGAATTTCGTCTTTACTGACAACGCGAGTGAGCTTTATGGCCAGTACCCACTCTTTGATTTTACGGGTAATAGTTTTGTCTCTGGTGAGCAGGGAATTTTTGACTACTTGCTGGGTGATAGTCGATGCTCCTTGATCAAATCCCCCCGAGAGGATATCAGCAAGAACGGCACGCAAGATAGACATTGGTTCGATGCCAATGTTGGTATAAAAATCTGAGTCTTCAATTGCAATGGTGGCCTTTTGGATCAGAGGAGATATTTCGGAAAGGGAAACAGCCGTACGTTTTGCATTTTTACCAGTATCATAGAGGAGAATGGTGCCTGTACGATCGTAAATTTTTGTAGACTCAGTGATCCTTCTGTTCTCGAAAGAGTGAAGATCAGGCATAGGTAACGTTGCTACCCAGAGGACTCCAAGTCCCATAAGTATAAAAATAGCTGATAGGCTCAGTAAAACTCCGGCTCTTATGTGATGTTTCCGGATTCGTCTTTTTATCATAGAGGTCTATTATACCACTCGGGTACTATTGTTCCCATGTATCTCCGAAAGGATCTATTTCTTCGGTATCAAGAGTTTCATCTTCTTCGGCATCATCGTCCTCAGGCTCTGTTCCGGGAATGATGGGAACATCGGGTTTATCTTCGGGTTCGATAACAGTCTCGTCATCAACTTCGATTATTTTTTCGGGGACCGCGGTTTTTGGAGCAGGTTCTGCTTCGATCATTTTTGTTCTCGTCATACTCAAGACTTAAAACTAATAACCAATAAGTGATTCCATGGCACAGTTGTAACAAAGCTGGATATTTTTTGCAAGAAAAAAGAGATGTGGATAATATAAAACTCCAAGGTCGGACCTTGGAGTTAAGGTCCGACCTTGGATGTTGCTGAACAGGTAAGTGCTACGGCGATGGCATCATACTCGTCATCGCGGGCCTTTTTCTGAGGAATTGAGACAAGTAGATGAACCATCTTGATCATACGAGTCTTGTCACTGGTACCATCACCCGTGACGGCCATTTTTATTTGACCCGGACTATATTCGAAGATAGGAATATGTTTTTTGATCGCTTCGTGCATAATAATTCCCCGAGCTTCGGCCACACGCATTCCCGTTTTTTGATTTGTACTCATAAAAAG